>Ga0070729_10006413_pt1 | contig 11598 bp, 12 predicted proteins | sample tdDd472_FD_66725 | JGI IMG/M metagenome (GOLD analysis project Ga0070729, IMG submission 66725) | Marine sediment microbial communities from the Atlantic coast under amendment with organic carbon and nitrate - tdDd47.2 | ecosystem: Environmental > Aquatic > Marine > Coastal > Sediment | place...
GCGCCTTGACCATCCTGGCGATGACCGAGGGCCGCGGCGGGCTGGAGGCCCGCACCCCGGACGGGCGCTGGCTGCCGGTGCTGCCGGAACCGGGCGAGCTGGTGGTCAACCTGGGCGACATGATGCAGCGCTGGACCAACGACCGCTGGGTCTCGACCCTGCACCGCGTGGTGGTGCCGGAGATCGGCGACAGCGGCAGCCGGCGCCTCTCGATCGGCTACTTCGTGCACCCGGACTTCGACGCCGGGATCCGTTGCATCACCGGCCCGGGCGAGGCGCCGCGGTACGCGCCGACCACCGCCGGCGCCCACATCGCCGAGAAGATCGCCCGGAGCCACAAAGCGGCGTAAGCCGGCCCTTCGCGGCTCGCTGCGCTCGCACCTCAGGGCGATAGAAGAGAGCTGTCCACCACCCCCTGTCGCCCTGAGGTACCCGACGCAGTCGGGCCTCGAAGGGCCGGCCGCAACCGCCTCAATCGCCGGAGGGCAGCCACCGCGCCAGGGCTGCGCCGATCGGCACCATCCGGCAGATCACGTGGTCGGTGAACTCGACCAGCGCCGCCCGCGCCGCCTCCGGGGCCGGCCCGGCCTCGGCGCGCAGGGTGGCGAGCCGGGCGGCCTCCTCCTTCGAGAGCGCACGGGCCCGCTCGATCGCCGCCGCCAGCCGGCCGTCCTCGGCCAGCGGCGCCCAACCGGCATGCATCAGCGCCAGCAGCCCCGGCCAGTGCGCCAGATGGCGGTACATGCTGGCCAGGATCGGCTCGTCCGGGCGGGCACCGAGCAGGTTGATGGCCTTCACCAGCGCCCAGGTCGCCGGCGTCACGTCGGGCTCCGACAGCAGCTTCGGCAGCGGCGCCGGCGGCGGCGATTGCGGGATCGGGTCGCCCGGCGGACTGCCGGCCGGCTCCACCAGCAGGGCGGTCAGGGCGATCAGGTTCGGGCCGTTGCCGCGGTTGTAGCCGTCGGCCACCGCCCGCACCCGCGGCAGGTCGGCCGCCGGCACCCCGACCGCCTGCAGCGCGCCGGGGGCAAGCGGGCACGGCAGCGGCGGGTCGAGCCGGGCGTACAGGCGGGCGGCGGCCGCCTGCGCCTGGCGACCGGCGTAGATCGGCCGGGCCGCCGTCCAGGCCCATTCCAGCCCGCCCTCGACGGTCGCCAGATGGCGCCAGATCAGGTTGACCACCGGGCTGCCCAGGGTCTCCCGGATGTCGGCGAAGACCCGCGCGGTCTCGCCCTGGGCCTCGGCCTCGACGATGGCGGGAACGGGATCGGACACGGGCTCCTCCATTAACTCTGCTCGACCGGAACAGGGGCGATCTTGCCCGCAGGCCGGGGCCATGCTGCCTCACGAAGCCGCGACCGGCCACCACGGAACCCGGCTGCCGCTCGGGCGTTGCCCGGAAACAGGTCGGTTCCGACAGGTGAGCGGTCCGTGAACTCCGGTTAACACTGCGAAAACCGCGATGCGCCGCCACCACGTGTGACTCCAGGCGGGCCCCCGCAAGCCGGAACGGTCCGGCCCGGGCGCCCCATCGTGACCGGAGACCCGCGATGACCGCTCTTCGCCGCCGCCTCTATTCTCCGCTGGTCGCCCCGGTGGCGGCCCCCGTCGCCCCCGGCTCGCACCACTCGGGCGGGGTCGGTTTCGCGACCGTGCTGCACGCCGCCGTCCAGGAGCTCGAGCAGGAAGACGACGCCGTCCGCGTCGAGCCGATCCGCCGGGCCGAGCCGATGCGGCCGGCGCCGGGACCGCTGATCGTCGCCGGCATTGTCGTTCCAGCAGGTCTGCCGCGCTGATCCGAGCCTTCCCTCTGCCGGGCCGGCACCCTAATCTCGCGCCAAACAGCGGGAGGAAGGCATGGCGGACAAGCTCCGCATCGGGTTCGCCGGGGTCGGGCTGATGGGCCACGGCATGGCGAAGAACCTGGTCGAGAAGGGGTTCCCGGTCACCGTCCTGGGCCATCGCAACCGCCAGCCGGTCGACGACCTGAAGGCCCGCGGGGCGGTCGAGGCGGACACCCCGAAGGCGCTGGCCGCGGCCAGCGACGCGGTCATCCTGTGCCTGCCGAACTCGGCCGTGGTCGAGGCCGTGGTGCTGGGTCCCGACGGCATCCTGGAGGCGGCCCGCCCGGGCTTCGTGCTGGCCGACGCCAGCACCGCCGAGCCGGAATCCACCAAGCGCGTCGGCGCGGCGCTGGCGGCCACGGGGGCGGCCATGCTGGACGCGCCGCTGACCATGACCCCGAAGGAGGCCGAGGCCGGCACCCTGAACGTGCTGGTCGGCGGCGAGGCGGCGGTGCTGGAGCGAATGCGGCCGGCGTTCGAAGCCTATGCCCGCAACGTGTTCCACGTCGGGCCGCTGGGGGCCGGGCACTCGCTGAAGCTGATCAACAACTTCATGAGCATGACCATGTCGGCGATGGTGGCCGAGGCGGCGGTGACCGCGCGCGCCGCCGGCGTCGACCTGGGCAAGCTGCGCGAGGTGGTGTCGGCCGGCGCGGTCAACTCGGGCATGTTCCAGAAGATCATGGCCTACGCCGTCGACGGCGACGCCTCCGGCCTGCAGTTCGCCATGGCCAACGCCCGCAAGGACGTCGGCTACTACGCCGCAATGGCGGCGGCGAACGGCCTGCCCAGCCCGTTCGGCACCGCGGCCCTGCAACTGTATACGCTGGCCTGCTCGACCGGGCACGGCGAGCAGCACGTCCCGCTGCTGGTCGACGTGATGGCGGAACTGGGCGGTCTTGAGGAGAAGTCGGAATGAGCGAGCGGGTCGACGCCGTCGTCATCGGCGCCGGGGTTGTCGGACTGGCCTGCGCGCGGGCGCTCGCCCTGCAGGGCCGCGAGGTGCTGGTGCTGGAGAAGGCCGAGGCGATCGGCACCGAGACCAGCTCGCGGCACTCCGAGGTGATCCACGCCGGCATCTACTACCCGGTCGGCTCGCTGAAGGCGCGGTTCTGCGTCGAGGGCAAGCTGAAGATGTACCGGTTCCTCGACGAGCACGGGGTGCCGTACAAGCGGCTCGGCAAGCTGATCGTGGCGACCGCCGAGGACCAGATCCCGGCGCTGCAGCAGATCCAGGACCGCGCGGCCAGGGCCGGGGTCGACGACCTCACTTTCCTGTCGCACAACGAGGTCGTGGCGATCGAGCCGGACCTGCGCTGCGTGACCGCGCTGCTGTCGCCGTCGACCGGCGTGCTGGACAGCCACTCCTACATGCTGGCGCTGCAGGGCGACGCCGAGGAGCGCGGCGCCATGATCGCGTTCCATGCCCCGGTCGAGGGCGGCCGGATCGACGAGGACGGCATCGAGCTGGTGGTCGGCGGCGCCGACTCGATGACCCTCAAGGCCACCACGGTGGTGAACTCCGGCGGGCTGCACGCCCAGCCGATGGCCGCGTCGCTGCAGGGCTTCCCGGCCGACAAGGTGCCGCCGCAGTACTTCTGCAAGGGCAACTACTACACCCTGTCGGGGGTGCGGGCGCCGTTCAGCCACCTGATCTACCCGGCGCCGGAGCAGGCCGGGCTCGGCATCCACCTGACCCTCGATCTCGGCGGCCAGGCCCGGTTCGGCCCGGACGTGGAGTGGGTCGACAGCATCGACTACACCGTCGATCCGCGCCGCGCCGACAGCTTCTACGCCGCCGTGCGCAAGTACTGGCCGGGACTGCCCGACGACTCGCTGCAGCCGGGCTATGCCGGCATGCGCCCGAAGATCCAGGCGCCGGGCACGCCGGCCCTCGACTTCATGGTGCAGGGCCCGCGCGACCACGGGGTGCCGGGGCTGGTCAATCTGTTCGGCATCGAGTCGCCGGGCGTGACCTCGTCGCTGGCGATCGCCGACCACGTGGCTGAGCTGCTGGCCTGACGCGCCTGGAGCCCCATCACCCCGTTTGAATGCCGCCCGGTTCACGCGCTATCCATTCACGGCTGAATGGACCGGAGACACCGCGTGGACTGGAGCGACCTGCGCATCTTCCTCGCCATCGCGCGCGAGGGCACCCTCGGCGCCGCCGGGCGCCGGCTCGGCCAGAGCCAACCCACCATGGGCCGGCGGCTGCGCGCGCTCGAGCAGGCGGTCGGCCACACCCTTTTCCAGCGCACCGCCGACGGCTTCGTCCTGACCGACGAAGGCGAAGCGATGCTGCCCCATGCCGAGCGCATGGAGGAGGAGGCGCTGGCGATCGGCCGACAACTGGACGGCAGCGAAGGGCAGCTCGACGGCATGCTGCGGGTGTCCTCCTCCGACTGGTTCGGCGCGCACATGCTGACCCCGGTCCTGGCCGAGTTCGCCCTCCGGCAGCCGCGGGTCGTGGTCGAGCTGCTGACCGATGCCCGCCTGTACAGCCTGCCGCGCCGGGAGGCCGACCTGGTGTTCCGCATCGCCCCGTTCGACGAGCCCGAGGTGATCGCCCGCCGGCTGCTGCACATCGACTACGGCGTCTACCTGAAGGCCGGCCTGCCCCATCCGACGGCCGGGGACGGTGCGGGAACGCCGCTGATCACCATGGACACCGCGTTCGGCGGCATGCCCGACGCGGTCTGGCTCGAACGGACGCTGCCGAACGCCCACATCGTCGCGCGCAGCAACAACCGGGACGTCCAGGGCAGGCTGTGTGCCGCCGGGGCCGGCGTCGCGGTGCTTCCGCGGCCGCTCGGCGACGCCCTGGCCGGGATCGAACGCATCGACCTCGGCGAGCCGCCGCCCGGCCGCGACACCTGGGTCGGCTATCACCGCGACCTGCGCCGGATGGCTCGGCTGCGCGCCCTGCTCGACCTGGTGATCGAGCGGCTGGCGGCTTGAGACCGAGCCATCCGCCGATGTCAGGAGCCGGTCGTCAACCGACGTCGACGACCAGCTTGCCCTGCGCCTGCCGACCCTCGATTGCGGCGTGGGCGTCGGCGACCTCCGCCAGGCCGAAGCGCTGCTCGTCCAGCCACGGCACCAGCTTGCCGGCCTCGGCCTGTGCCGTCGCCTGGCGCAGGATGTCGCCGTGGTGCTCGCGCCCCTCGCCGGTCAGCAGCGGCAGCAGCGTGAACACGCCGGAATAGCTCGCCGCCTTGAACGACAGCGGCGCCAGGGCGTGGGTGCCCCAGCCGAGGCTGGTGACCACGTGGCCGAACCGGCCGACGGCCCGGAACGCGGTGTCGAGTCCCGCCCCGCCGATCGTATCGTACACCACGTCGAACCCCTTGCCGCCGGTGTAGCGGGAGACGTAGTCGTCGACGGTCTCGGCTGCGTAGTCGATGGCCGTCGCCCCGAGCCGGCGCAGGGAGTCCGCCTTGTCGGCGCTGTCGACGGCATGGACCGTCGCGCCGCGCGCCTTCGCGATCTGCACCGCCACGTGACCGACACCGCCGCCGCCACCCAGGACCAGCACGCTCTGCCCGGCCTGCACGCCGACCCGGTCGACGAGGCCTTCCCAGGCGGTGATGAACACCAGCGGCAGGGCCGCCGCCTCGCGCATCGTCAGGTGCGCCGGCTTCGGGGCGAGCAGCCGGGCGTCGACCGCCGCGTACTGGGCCAGCGACCCCTGGACGCCGCCGACGCCGCCGGTCATGCCGTAGACCTCGTCGCCCGGCCGGAACCCGGCGACGCCGGGGCCGACCGTCTCGACCGTCCCGGCCATGTCGATACCGAGGATCGCCGGCAACGGATGCTGCGCATGGCCGGCGTTTCCCGCCCGGATCTTGGTGTCGAGCGGGTTGACCCCGCTGGCCGCGATCCGGACCAGGGTCTGGCCTTCGCCCGGGACCGGGCGCGCGACCTCCGACAGCCGGAAAGGCCCGCCGTGAACGTCGAGAACCGCTGCCTTCATGGTGCTCATGGTCATCACTCCTCGATTGCGATGACCGGAAGATGGGACAGACAACTATGATCGGCGATCTACGTTCTCGAGCGCCCTTCATTCAATTTCGCATGATGCGAAATCGCCGTACGGGGTCGCCCTGCATCTCCAGGTGCAGGGCGTCGCCGTCGTACGGGTGGGCGAGCGCCACCGCCTCGTCCAGCTCGACTCCGAGGCCCGGTTCGGTCGGCGGGATCACGTAGCCGTCCTGCCAGCGGATCGGGGTCTTCAGGATCTCGGCGTGGAAGCCGCCCCAGGTCCGGATGCTTTCCAGGATCAGGAAGTTCGGCGAACAGGCCGCAAGCTGGATGTTGGCGGCCCCGACCACCGGCCCGCAGTACAGGTGCGGCGCGATCTGGGCGTACCGGGTCTCGGCCATGCCGGCGATCTTCTTGGCCTCAAGCAGGCCGCCGACCCGCCCCAGGTTCATCTGCAGGATCGAGGCGGCACCCCGCTCCAGCACCCGGGCGAACTCGTACTTGGTGGTCAGCCGCTCGCCGGTGGCGACCGGGATCGAGGTGGCACGCGCGACCTTGGCCATCTCCTCCGGCATCTCCGGCGGCGTCGGCTCCTCGAACCACAGCGGGTCGTACGGCTCCAGGCGCCGCGCCAGGCGGATCGCGCCGGACGCGGTGAACTGGCCGTGGGTCCCGAACAGCAGGTCGGCGCGGCTGCCGACCGCCTCGCGCACCGCCCGGGTCAGCGCCTCGGACCGGTCGAGCGACTCCAGGTCCGGTTGCCGGCCGTCGAACACCGTGTAGGGGCCGGCCGGGTCGAACTTCACCGCGGTGAAGCCGGCCGCGACTTCCTCGGCCGCCCGCTCGGCCGCCAGGGCCGGGTTGGTGTAGACGTTGTCGGGGTCGTCGGGATAGGCGTTGCCGGTCTTCGGGTAGAGGTAGGTGTAGGTGCGCAGCCGCTCGTGCACCCGGCCGCCGAGCAGCTCGTACACCGGCTGGCCGAGCTCCTTGCCGACGATATCCCAGCACGCCATCTCCAGCCCGCTGAACACCCCCATCAGCGACGGGTCCGGGCGCAGCGAGTAGCCCGAGCCGTAGACCCGGCGGAACGTCGCCTCGATCCGCCGCGGGTCCTCGCCCAGGACGTGGCGCTGGAACACGTCCTCGATCATCCGCGCCACGGTGTGCGGCCCGAAGGTGGCGACGTAGACCTCGCCGACCCCCTCGACCCCGGAATCGGTGGCCAGCTTCAGGAAGATGAAGTAGCGGCCGCCATGGTGCGGCGGCGGGTTGCCGACGACGAAGGTCTTCAGGTCGACGATCTTCATGGGTGCCCCTTCGTCGGTGTCCCCGACGGCTGCGTGCGCACCCGGCCGACGCTAGAGCAGATCGTCGCCGGATGGAAACCGGCGGCGCCTCAGGGGCGCAGGAAGGTCCGCACGGAGCCGCCGAAGCGCCGGGTCAGGGCGCGCGACAGCGCCGCCTGGCTGGCGTAGCCGACCTCGCGCGCGGTCTGCTTGAGGGTCCGGCCGGCCTCGATGCGGCCGCGGGCGAGCTGCAGCCGCCAGCCCTGCAGGTACTCCCCGGGCGGCACCCCGACCACTTCGCGGAAGGTCGCCGCGAAGCTGCTGCGCGACATGGCGGCGGCATCGGCCATGCGCTCCAGCGTCCAGTCGGCGGCCGGATCCTCGTGCAGCAGCGCCAGCACCCGGCCGAGCCACGGGTGCGCCAGCCCGGCCAGCAGGCCCGGCTCCAGGGTCGTCGCCCGAAGCGTTCGCCGCAGCAGGTAGACCACGACCAGCTCGGCCAGCCGGTCCAGCGCGGCCTGCCGGCCGCACTCGCCGGACCCGGCCTCTGCGAACAGCAGGCCGAGCGCCCCGGTCAGCGCGTCCTCGGGCGTCAGGTCGAAGCGCAGGGCGGCCGGCAGGGCGCGCTCGAACGGGCTGCCGGCCCCGAGGTCGATCTCGGCGCACACCAGGTCGACGCCGTCGCCGTCGAGCGCCGCCAGGCTGTGCTCGCCCGGGCGCGGCAGCCACAGGGCGGCCGGGCCGTCGAGCACCAGGCCGCCGGCCGCGCCGCCGCGGACCGCCAGCCGCCCGGCCCGCAGCAGGTGCAGATGACCCGGACCGGTCGGGCCGGACATGGTGCCGGCGCCGCAGAACCGGCCGGTCTGGAACACCCGGGCGGTCAGCCGGCCCTGCGCGAAGATCGCCGACAGGCGATCGGGCTGGAGGGACTGGTCGGTCACGGTTTGGATGATCTGCAAATTCATACGGACGATTTATGTCAAATCGTATCGCATGCTCCCGGTCCTGTCGAACCGGAACCGAAGGAAACCGGACCATGCAGACTGCCATCCTCGCCCGCTCCCGCCGCGCCTTCCTGACGGTGCTGGCCGTCGCGGGCCTCGCCGCCGCGATCCCGACCGCCGGCCTCGCCTTCGACGAGTCGTCGACGTCGGTGCTGAACGTCGACAAGGACAACGTGATGCTGCACGGCTACGACGCCGTGGCCTACCAGACCGAGAACAGGCCGGTGAAGGGCTCGCCGGCGTTCACCGCCGCCTGGCAGGGCGCGACCTACCGCTTCGCCTCGGCCGCCAACCGCGACACCTTCGTCGCCGACCCGGCCCGGTACGCCCCGCAGTACGGCGGCTTCTGCGCCATGGGCGTGGCGCTGGAGAAGAAGTTCGACGGCGACCCGGAGCTGTTCAAGGTGGTCGACGGCAAGCTGTACCTGAACGTCAGCCCCGAGGCCGTGAAGGTCTGGAACAAGGACATTCCGGGCAACGTCTCGAAGGCCGAGGCGAACTGGCCGGCGATCCAGGACAAGGCCCCGAAGGCGCTGAACTGAACCGCAGCAACGACGGACGGGGCGGCGGATCGGCAACGCCCGGTCCGCCGCTCCGCGGTCCCGCTCGGATCGGGGTTGCGGCAGGCGTTTTAAGATGCATATAAGATGCACGTTTAAGCGCGCGAGCCGATCATGACCGCCTATGCCGAGCCCGAAATCGTGGTGACCGAAGCCGAGATCGAGCGCACCGTCACCCTGTTCTACGGCCGGGCGCGCGAGGACGCGCTGCTCGGCCCGGTGTTCCGCGGCGCCGTGCCGGATGTCGAGTGGGACGCCCACCTGGCGAAGATCGCCGCGTTCTGGCGCAAGGTGCTGCGCCGCCAGCCCGGCTACGAGGGCAACCCGATGCGCGCCCATGTGGCGCTCGGGGTCCTGGAGAAGCGGCATTTCGACCGTTGGCTGGCGCTGTTCGAGGCCGCGGCCCGCGAGGTCTGCCGGCCGGAGGCCGCCGACATCATCATCGAGCGCGCCCGGCTGATCGCCGCCTCGCTGCTGCACGGGCTGGAGTTCTTCCGGAACCGCGAACAGGCGGCGGGGTAATCAGGTGCAGCTCAGCCAGTTCACCGACTACGCGCTGCGCACGCTGATGCTGACGGCGCTGAACACCGACCGGCGCACCACCATCGAGGAGGTCGCCACCACCTACGGCATCTCGAAGGAGCATGTCCGCAAGGTGGTCCACCAGCTCACCCGGCTCGGCTTCCTGGAGGGTACCCGCGGCCGCGGCGGCGGCCTGCGGCTCGCCATGCCGGCCGAGGCCATCCGGATCGGCGACGTGGTGCGCGGCACCGAGACCAACTTCGCCATGGCCGAGTGCCTGCGGCGGGAGCGCGACCGGGCCCTCGGGGGCGGCTGCCCGATCGACGGAGTCTGCCGGCTGACCGGCATGCTGCGGGGTGCCGCCAACGCCTTCCTGGCCGAGCTCGACCGCCACACCCTGGCCGACGCCGTCGCCAACCGCCCGGCCCTGCTGACCCGCCTGACCCCGGCCGCGTGATCCCCCGCCGCCTGACGGCGGGTGTTTGGGTCCCGGCTCCGCCGCGCTGCTCGCGCGGCGGTCCGGGATGAGGGAGTGTGGCAACTTCCCCTTTGCCCTCATCCCGGCCGCAGCGGCGTAGCCGCGGAGAGCCGGGACCCGCCCGAGCATCCCGGCGCCGCCCCCCCTTGCCCTCCCAGGGCGCACGGGGTTTGATCGCGCCCGGGAGGAAACCATGCTCGAACGGGCCGACAGCTACGACGAGGTTTGCCGGCGATTCCGCTGGCGGATTCCGCAGCGCTTCAACATCGGGGTCGACGTCTGCGACCGGCATGCCGACGCCGGAGCCGGCACCGCGCTGATCCACATCGCGGCCGACGGCAAGGTGGTCGAGCACTCGTTCGCCGACCTGAAGCGCGCCTCCAACCGGCTGGCCAACGTCCTGGCCGCCGGCGGGCTCGGGCGCGGCGATCGGGTCGGCATCCTGATGCCGCAGCGCCCGGAGACCGCGGTCGCCCACATCGCCGCCCACAAGGCCGGCATGGTGTCGGTGCCGCTGTTCACCCTGTTCGGCGAGGACGCGCTGGCCTACCGGCTCGGCGACTGCGGCGCCGCCGCCCTGGTCACCGACCGGGAGTCGCTGCCGAAGATCGAGGCGATCCGCGACCGGCTGCCGGCGCTCAGGCTGGTGCTGGTGGCCGACGAGGCCGGGGACGGCGGCTGGTGGCGGGCGCTGGCGCCGGCCCTCGACGCGGCGTCCGACGATTTCGCCCCGGTCGACACCGCGGCCGACGACCCGGCGGTGATCATCTACACCTCCGGCACCACCGGCCAGCCGAAGGGTGCCCTGCACGCCCACCGGGTGCTGCTCGGCCACCTGCCGGGGGTCGAGTTCCCGCACGACTTCTTCCCGCAGCCCGGCGACCGGTTCTGGACGCCGGCCGACTGGGCCTGGATCGGCGGGCTGTTCGACGTGCTGCTGCCGTCGCTGCACCACGGCGTGCCGGTGGTGGCACACCGGTTCGCCAAGTTCGATCCCGAGGCGGCGTTCGACCTGATCGCCCGGCACGGGGTGCGCAATTCGTTCCTGCCGCCGACCGCGCTGAAGCTGATGCGCCAGGTCCCGGACCCGCGGGCCCGCCACGCGCTGGCCATGCGCTCGATCGGCTCCGGCGGCGAGACTCTCGGGACCGAGCTGCTGGACTGGGGCCGCTCGGTGTTCGGCGTGACCATCAACGAGTTCTACGGCCAGACCGAGTGCAACCTGGTGGTCGGCAACTGCGCGGCGGTCATGCCGGTGCGGCCGGGCTCGATGGGCAAGCCGGTCCCCGGCCACACGGTCGCCATCGTCGACGAGGCCGGAACGCCGGTCGCCGACGGCGAGACCGGCTCGATCGCGGTCCGGCGCGGCGACCCGGTGATGTTCCTCGGCTACTGGAACAAGCCGGAGGCGACCGACGCCAAGTTCGCCGGCCCCGACAGGGAATGGATGCTGACCGGCGATTTGGGGCGGCGCGACGACGACGGCTACCTGCACTATGTCGGGCGCGACGACGACGTGATCACCTCGGCCGGTTACCGCATCGGGCCGGGCGAGATCGAGGACTGCCTGGTCGCCCACCCGGCGGTCGCGCTGGCGGCGGTGATCGGGGTGCCGGACCCGCTGCGCACCGAGTCGGTCAAGGCCTGCATCGTGCTGGCCGAGGGTGCGGCGCCGAGCGACGGCCTGAAGGCCGAGATCCAGGAGCACGTGAAGCGGCGGCTGGCGGCCCACGAGTACCCGCGGATCGTCGAGTTCATGGACGCCTTGCCGATGACCGCGACCGGCAAGATCATGCGCCGCGTGCTGCGCGAACGCCACGCGACCGAAAACCGGGGAGAACCGAGTTGAGCATCGCCATCGACTACCACTTCTCGACCTCGAGCCCGTGGACCTATCTCGGCTCGGGCCGGTTCATCGAGATC
>Ga0070729_10006414_pt1 | contig 11596 bp, 6 predicted proteins | sample tdDd472_FD_66725 | JGI IMG/M metagenome (GOLD analysis project Ga0070729, IMG submission 66725) | Marine sediment microbial communities from the Atlantic coast under amendment with organic carbon and nitrate - tdDd47.2 | ecosystem: Environmental > Aquatic > Marine > Coastal > Sediment | place...
CTTAGGCAGTCACAGAGAGATGCCATTTGGTCTTCGGAGATCACCCTTCGATCAGACTCAGGGTGACATGTTAGTGAATCACCAACCTCTCCACTGTCTGGCTGAGTTCATCGAAGCCTTAGGCAGTCACAGAGAGAAACCTCTTGGTCTTCGAAAGTCTCCCTTCGATCATACTCAGGATGACATATGTTCGTGAATTGCAAAATAACTAAATACTTTCGTACCATAAAACATTACGCTCTTCTGCATTACGCTTTGAAGCGTAACAATAAAAATCTCTTAAAAAATGGATCAGAAAAATAAAATGAATCTTTTATTTTTTCAATTATCCCGGATTCAACTAATCTACCAATTGCTCTTTGTGTGCTTGAACCCGACGATAAATTATATTTCACAGAAAACTCCTTTGAGTAGATATTTGTACTACTTTTTGTTAAAACCAGCAATAGTTTCTTCTGATATTTCGACAACTTCTCAAATAATTCAAAATAATAATCCGATTGGTGATTTATAATTTTATCAACAGCCATGTACAAGACCTCATCATTGATTTCTATTTTTTCAATATATGAAATTTGCCAAATTTCATAAGCGAGAAATTGTGTGTAGTAAGGTATATTTTCTGATATTTTAATTATTGCAGCAATAATGTCTTCAGAAATTTGGATCCCGGTACCATCATATCTTTTTTTCAAATAGATCATCATCTCTTTTTCAGGAATTTTATCAATTCTCATAAGTTTACCAATATTATAAAATGCTCTCTTTTTATTTTTGAACATATTAAACAGAAGATGAGTTTGACTTCCCATAAAAACGTAACTTACATTTTTATGAAATTGGATTACAGATCGCAATTGATTTTCAAATTTTTCACCCTTTAATTTTGTTATTTCCTGAAATTCATCAAAAACAACAACAACTGATCTGTCATTAAAAATTTTATTGGGTAAATCCAACACATCAAGTAAAGTTTTATCCCTATCAGAATTTGGCTGAAAGGAAAAAGTAAAAACAGGTTTTCCAAAATCGTCAACTGTAACAGCAGGAATAATTCCGCTTATAAAATTCTTAAAAATAGATAAAGAATTTTCAATTGAACTTTTTTTTAATTGGAGTATTTTTTTAGCATACAATTCAATAAAACTCTCCTCTGAAAGGACTTGAAAAAAATCAAAATATATAATCAAACATTCACTTTTTTGTTTCAAATTTTCTAAGATTTTTAATACAAGAGAAGTTTTTCCATATCGTCTTGGTGCATAGAGAATCAAGTTATTTCCATCTCTTAAGTTTAGACTTATTTCGTTTATTTCATTTTTTCTATTTACAAAATATGGATCAGAAACAACTTTACCGTATTTAAATGGGTTCATAATAAATTCCTATTATTGCTACTATATATTACGCATTAATGCGTTACGCATCAATGCGTAATTAGTTTTTTTTATTTAAAAATTTACAAAATTTACTATAACTAATTTATTAACAGTTAATTAAACAAGAATAAATTTGTTATACTTTTTCCTACTATAAACTCAGCATTAAGAAAAAATGAAATATAGAAGTAAATAACGTGCGTTCGATCTAAGGAAAAGAATATTTATCAATTGGTTACACCCTCTTAAATCCTCTCTTTATGAGGTTGTTGAGAATATGAAACATGTCACCCTGAGGCTCTCGAAGGGAGACCTTTGGAGAGCAAATTGTCGTCATAAACTGTCTGCTTCGAGAGCCTCAGCATGACAGTAATGGTATTTTCACACAACCTCTTAGGGAGGACTTTCACCAAGTTCTGGTTACTGAATGACAAAAACCTATCAACAAACTGAATTGTATAGTAAATCCCCCTTTGAAGGTTTTGAATCCTGCTCTTGACGAGGGGATTCAGGGGGTTGTTTTGTGTATATTCGAAGTAAATTTCTTAAGTCGAATTCACGTTAAATAAAAATTTTTAACGACTTCTTAAAGGAACCTCTAAAAACCTGTCACCCAGAGTTCATCGAAGGGTACAGTTTCCGAGTATATGCACAGAAACAAAGGTTGTATTTCGACGGTGATCAGTGTGACAAACTATATATTAGTGACAATCCTGTTAAACCTACTCATAACATTATAATTAGTACCAATAATTTCAAATAATCCCATAAATATTGCCCAATAAACAGACAGTGTATTAAAATTATACAATAGATTAAATGCCATTTATCAAACAAATTAAATATCAACAAACAATTAAATAAAGCAATGCAAAAATTAGGTTCATTTTACTTTATTATGAGATAAAAGTTTGATTTTAATTATTAAAATTTTAAATTTCTCCGCAACTGAAGTACGTAATTATTGGGCTTTAAGGGGAAAGTTTTAAAAATCGGTATGAGCATTGCATCTATACCAACTAATTTTGAAAAGTTAGTTTGTCTTTATTGTTATCTCCTTTAAACAAAAAAAGATTTAAAAAAAGAGAGTACAACATGGGGAGAATGAGTTTAATAATCGTTTTGGGTTTTATAATAATTGCAGGTATAACCTATATATCGATTAATGAATCAAACATGCGTTCCGTAGAACAAACTGTAAACAATTCATATAGTCTTGACCGTAATTTTTCTGCACATGATATCATCACCTATGCAATACAACAAAAAGTATTGTACAATCAATCCATTAACACTTCCGATTCTAGTTGGATCAACTGTCTGGCAAACGTTCAATTTACTGATTTGAATCCAACAGAAGACTATCCTTTTGATTCATTAAGATTTACTGCAACCTCAACAATTGATGGTGTAGAAAAAGAGATTGAAGCCATAGTATTAACAAAGGATAGGTCTATTCCAATTTTATACAGTCCTTTGGTAATCCATGCAAACCAGGCTGGCATTAAACTTGAAGGTCCCTCATATATTAATGGTGGAGATGTAAATTTGGATGACACCTTTGGAACAGACCCTGATAAATACGGAGTTACCTTGACTCATGCAGATTCAACATTGTTGAAAGGACTATTGGGTGATGACACCCTTAAAATTCAGGGATTAGGATCAGAACCAAGTTTAAACAAAAATGAGTCATACCACGAAGACATAGCAAAATATGTAGATCTTTATAAGGCTTACGCTGATACTTCTATCACAACCGGTATTTTGCCTGGAGGAACCTATGGAAGTGAAGCAAATCCTGTGATTGTTCATGCTGATGGATCTACTATTATGAGTGGTAATGTAACAGGTACAGGTATATTGGCTATCGATGGATCCTTTTCTACAACTGACTCAGCCTGTTTGACCTGGAACGGATTAGTGATTGTATCGGCACCTCAGGATAGTGCAAATACTTACCTCTATTTTGCAGATTCAAGTTCTGTCCATGGGTCAGTGATCGTAGGTGCACCAACAAAAGCGGGAGTCAACCTGAAAGGTGAAAAAGTAACCTTTGAAATTTACGACAACAAAATTATCCCGGGGCAGGAATTTTTAACTTCGATTCATATATTAGGCTCGGAACTAAGTGGAAGTGGAGGCAGGTATGATGCCCAGAGTATGGTAAAAGTTCATATCGGTGGACATGTTGCTAAAACATGGCATGATGCAAGATACTCTGATAATGATGCCCGTAAGGATGGTAAAAGACAACCGCCTATTAACTCTTTTTTCTGGCAGGATAAAAAATCTTATCCGGCTGGTACAGAAATCACTGTTAGTGTCAAATTCTATTCTAACGACTTTTACCCAAGGCTGAGTATTAAAACAATATCCTCAACATCTAATTCTGATCATTTAAAGACCTTGAGAAATGGTGATGCAAAACCTGGGATGCAAGGATCATCAAGTCAATCTAATGTAGAGGACTTTCTGGAGGGCTATATTACAAATGGTCAGATTACTATTTCTGACAATCAGGCAATTTTTCTATTTGATTACAACAATATGACAACACCATTTCCTTATGACAATTACACAGAATTTAGAGAAGCACATGATGATCACTGGGATCCATACTATCAGGATAAAAATCCGGAATACGAAGATTATATAGCATTATATGGAGAGACCAATGAACATTACAATAACTACAATCAATTTCTTGCTCTTTGGATAGATGACGGGATATGGCCTGATGGATCAGTATCAGAACATAACGTGGAAACAGAAGATTTTGAAGAAGCAAAAGTTGAATGGTATAATCAATATGACAATCGTGATTTCCAGGATTGTTGTGTATTAGCAGATCTTGCAGTACCTGAAGATGATCCTGATGATACATTATTAATAGCCATTGATACATTATCACAGGATAAAACTGTGAAATTGCAAAATAGTGAAGAAGCAAATGATATTGTGAGAAATTTGATTAAAAGTCGTATTGGTTCTGGAAGAACAATTGTAAAAGTTGATTGGTGGGATGGAAGTGAAAGAAAGAATTCCAATTAAATTAGACAATTTTATAAAAATATAGGAAGTTAGAATATAAAGTAATAAATGTAATGAAGTCAATTTATATAAAATAGAAAGAAATTTCTTGAAAGCTTATTCATGTCTCACTATATTAGAACACATTACGACGAAGAGCTGTTGGCGAAATTGGTTAAGGAGGGTTAATCGTGAAGACTTGGGTACAAAAAATTCTATTTTTTGCCTTAATATGTATATTAGTATCAAATACTTTTTCTGCAAGTAAAGCAAATGTAGGTATTAGATTTGAAATTGAAGGAACTGCAGAAAGAGTTGCAAAAGACTCTCATTCAAAATCCACAATAACATATTTTTTAAGAACTAAAGATGATAGGTTAATCCAAATAAACTCTCCCTATGAAAGTCCAAAAATTGGTGAAGAATATAAAGTTGCCGGACTATTATATAGTGATTATTCAAGAGGAACAACATTTATTGCAGAAAAATCAAGACAGATTAAAAACAATGATCCAAAATATCAAGTACTTGAAGGCAAAACACACAACGAACCAACTCAAATAAGTAAGAACCTGATCAGACTTCATCGCGACCTGGATAAATTAAGAAATGAATATGTTGAGGTTTCCGGAACTGTATTAAAACACTACAATCAATCAAATTGGTATCAGATAAAAGGTCAATACGGAACAACTCTGGATATTCAGGGATATGGTGCAGTACCTGTTGTGAACTCAGAAATTCAAAAAGTAGGTGTTTTATATGTTGATGCAGAAGGCAATCCATTTTTAAGTGAATTACCAGATATAAATATCCTAAACTCCAAAATATTGCGTGAAAACGGAAACTCAGGCAATACAGCAATGCTTACAATCCTTGGTCTCATATTTATTCTTGGAGTAACTGTAGCTATCACAACCTATATGAAAAAAATCCGTAATCAGGAACCGGATATCCTTATGAGTGCCATGGATAATCCTATTGAATACGAAGAAAGTAACGATACTCTAGTATTATCAACGCCATCTAAGACTGCTAAAATTCTCCCTGGTAGAATTACAATTATATCCGAAGCCCATGACAAAGGAGAAACATTCCCAATCAGTGGAACTCCCGTACACGATGGTTTCACAGCAACAATTGGAAAATCTGATAAATGTGATATTACTATTGCAAATAGAGAAGAATATAGTACGGTATCACGTGAGCATGCAATTTTCATCTATCGTGAAGATAGAATGTGGTTGCAGAATCTAAGTAAAACCAATCCTACCACAATCAATGGCAATCAATTAAGCAATGAAATTGTTCCATTGAAAGATGGTGACAGAATAAAAATGGGATTATTAGAACTCCTATTTGAAACCTTTGCATAGAACGGTATAATTATGTATTTATCAGAAAGTACAATTACCGGTCGCCGGCAGGAAAATCAAGATTCCATTTATATCCGGCAAAACAACTTTGCTTTTGTGATGGCTGTTGCCGATGGTATGGGAGGTCATACTGGCGGTAAAGTAGCCAGTAGAACAGTTGTTTCAATTGTAAAAAAAGAATTTAGAGAATTTAGTTCTGATCCTTCCTATGCAAAAATAAAAGATTGTTTAAGATCAATTATTGCGAAGTCACAGGACGAGATCAAACATATAAGCACAACAAATCCAAAGTTAAAAAGCCTGGGTACAACATTAACAATCGTACTTGGCTATTATTCCAGATATGCGATTGGAAATATTGGTGATAGCCGTACATATCTAATTGATGATGATGGAAATGTTCAACAGATAACTCAAGATCACACATTTCTCAACCAGTTTATCAGACAGAATCCGGGAAAAAGCATCAATAAAGAAAGTGCCAGTAAATATGGTAAACTTCTCACAAAATGTATTGATGGTAATAATGATGAAGGCGATATCTACCCTGACGATGACCTTTACAGACTAAGTGGAAATGAAATTTTGTTATCTTGCTCCGATGGTATGCTGGTAGAAAATGGTATGCCTGCCGAAGAATATATTCAAAGAATTGTTGAAGAATCAAAAAATATAGAAAAAGCCAAAGATTATTTAATCAAATATGCATATGATAAAGGCTCCAGGGATAATATTTCAGTAGCCATAGCTTCAAAGAGTTATAAGCCTACTTATAAAACAATGGTTGATCAGTACCTTCCGGTATTCTCATTTTTTCTCAGTACGGTAGTAAGTCTGATCATTTTCATTTATTTCCTGGTACATTTGCTGGTAAATATTTTACCGGATAATAAACAGAATAATGCCAGTGAGGAAGTTACGGCTCACGAAGTCATAAATAACGAAATAGTGTGATTTTTCTTTTGTAGAATTACATTTTACAAAAATTTTAAAACTTAATAAAAAAGGCAGGAAATAATGACTCTTACTATCATTGCCGCATCATTATTTGTATTAACTCTTGTTGTACTTCTGGTTGTTCTACTGGGAAAAAGATCAACTGATACAATTAACAACAAATACTCCAACCTTGTTAAATATTCTGAAGAAGGTGGTATGGCCATCATCTATAAATGCTTCAATAAAGAAGCAAAAAGATGGTGTATTCTCAAAGTGTTGAGACAAAAACAAATAAATGATAGAGATGCTGTAGAAAGCCTTTATAGAGAAGCCGAAATTTTAGCAAAGATCAAAGAAATGATCCCAGATTCTAATGTTCCTGAAGTATATGATACCGGTGAAATTCAGGATAAATTTTCCAAACTACCTTTTATCGAATTAGAATATATCAAAGGTAAAACTACTCTTGAAGATTACCTTCGTAAAAATGGTAAATTGAGTGTTGAAGAAGCCGATGAACTTATCTCAAAACTCCTTCCTGCTATCAAGGGAGCACACAAATTAAAATTTATCCATCGCGATATTAAACCATCCAATATTTTATTAAGAGATGGAAAAATTGACGAGCCAATACTAATTGACTTTGGTATCGCGAAAGAAGAAGGTGGGAAAAAGACAGAAACAGGTCTCTTTCTGGCTCCAAAATATATGGCTCCGGAACAAGCAGATCCCAATCGTCCTGATCTCACAATTTTCGTTGATAATTACATTCTTGGGATTCTTTGGTTTGAACTACTAACAGGAGATGTCCCTTTTACAGACAAGAATCCTCTGAAACTTGCAGAAATGCACAGAACCAAGGATATCAAACCTTTTGTACAAAATTCAGTACCTGAAGAACGTCAGGACATTATCTCCCGATTAATGGAAAAAGAACCTGAAAACAGACCAAATATTGATGAAGTTGCCAGAATACTCGATAGAGAAATTGACATTAATGAAAATATTACGAATAATCATCAACCTGTTAAAAAGACAAAAAAATCTAATAATACATTGATAATTATTCTTACAATACTTGTTATAATCCTTGGGTCTACTACTTTTTATTTATATAAGACTGGCCGGTTGGAGGATATGACCAATATATCAATGATGAATGTTGAATTCAATTTTGAAAATCTTGATGAAAAGATCCAACAGGTGGATCCAGTAACAACTAATTCTGGAAATTTTTTGGAAGCATTAAGATTTCAACAATTACATGATAAACTAATCGAAATCGATAGTGTCCAACTGCTTTGTGATATTATCACCAGAAAAATCAATCAGAATGATCCAAATAGGATGTTCTTCATTGTTGATCCATCAGATATGGAAATTATTGACAACTACTTTCATGTAAGACAAGTATTAATTGTTGATTTAAGTAAAAATACAATAAAATTGGAAAAAGACTATAAAATGGCACTTTTCTTTAAAAATGCAATTTTTGCCATTGATAACAGTATAATTCAGAAATGAGACAGATTATGACGAGGAAAATTTTCATAGTTTTAGTAATTCTCATCAATATGCTAGTGGCAGCAAATGACATCTATATATATTCAGAACACCCAATAAATAAACTGAAAATCTCTTTAAAAAAAGAAGAAGAAGGTTATTATAGAGAATTTTTCCAGACAAAAATAAATTATTACGGTTATAATCTTCGAAGAGAAGAAAAAATAATGCCGAAAAAATACACAGAAGAAATCAATCTTATTAGCATTGACCGTATTTTTAAACCTGCCGAGATGATAATTGATTCCATAAACATGCAGATTCAAATGGAAAGCACAGACCTCTATGGTCGTGATTTTTACAAGTTGGTTGTAGAAGAAGGCGACAAAATTAAGTGTGAAATATGGGAAGGCAATACTACACATAATGGTTTTATTGAAGTGACTACAAAAAATCCCAAAACATTCAACTTAAATGGTACATTAAAAGTCATCTCAGTAAATATGATTCTTGACATTTTAAAAGAGTATGTATCTCCATTAAATGATTGCTGGTCAATTTCGGGAAACTCAATTATCAGCGATTTTTTTGAAACGATTTTATCCAACAATCTTCCATCTGAAGATTTCACACTTATCAAAATTGCTGATATAAGCAAGGCCAATGTAAAAAACCTTAAATTTCAAGCTATGAACAAATCAATGGATAGAATGCAGGATATTAAATTTGTTCAAAAAGATGACAATACATTTGAAGTACCAAATTTAAAATTTTATAACCTTACATGCTGGTATGACAATAAGAAACAGAATATTGAAGAATATTATACAATCCTGGAAAATTTTGATCGTAAAGTTACATTTAATTATGTATTTAATGGAAAACAAGGTCACTTTACTAAACCTGCTGGAAAAACCGAAGTATATCTCCCTTATCCTACTCGAAAACTGGAATCAATCTCATGCGATATCAGCGGAACCACAAAAGCGGTTACACTCAAGGACAATCACACAATTAGTGTTGCTGAACCTATTGCAGTTGTCCTTGACCTAAACAGTACCAGAACAACAAACAAAAAGAACAAGTTTGATTATACTGACTTCGTAAAAAAATTATATGATGAAGCAGAAAATTCCAGTGTCAGTTTGTTCAAACTGCTTTATGTTTTCCCAAGAGAAGCAACGTTTCAAAAATTTAATATAAATAAAGTCTATACAAAATTCAGAGATACTAATTACAACACTGTTAGTGCAGATAAATCTGCAGATTTTGTTATCTGGCGTCAGGCAAGGGAAAAAACATCTGTCGATCCTATGACAATTCCTGATGATTACTTTTGTATGGAACTTATCAAAGAAAAGGCCTTTTTTGATAAAGGTTTTTCCACAACACTTGTTAAAGAAAATATGGCTGATAGTAAATATGTCAAGAATTTCCAATATGTTCTAAAAAGAATGGAACTGGAATCAGGATATAAATTTAAAAAAGTTTACTATGTAAGTTATTTTCCAGTATTACCTATGTACAAAGTAGAAGGTGTAACCTATATATCCTTTCTAGAAAATAAATCAAATTTTAATCTGACAGACATTACAAATTAATTGCTTTTTGGGGGTAATTTTGAAAAAAATATTAGTACTATTATCTATCATTTCTACAACACTTTTCGCTCAATTTGATGAGTCGGGGTACAATATCGTTGTAAACAACGAACTTGGAAGTTCCTCTTATAATTTTCGTGAATTTCGTCAAGACTTTCTGGTGGGTGACAGATTTGTATGTGTTGATAATTACGAATACTGGGGAGAAGATCTTGATTTCAAATCCATAATGGAAATAAAAGAAATAAACTCCGAATTTGTAACTGTACAATCACCTGAAACAGGATTGACCATTAGTATAAATAATGAAAATTTTAAAATTTTCCATGAATCCTTTGTATATGGCAATTGTTTGATGTTCTCACGCAAATTCCCTGTCAAATTCTTTAAAGTTAAAACTGCAGTTGGTGGTACAAATGAAATTACTTTTACAAAATCTCCTGCTGGATCTCCTGTAGGAAATGGACGTGCTCTCAATGTTCTTTTTTACTATGCCTACAAAAGTAAAGTCCTTAATGGCGAAAAATATGTACTTTTAGGAAAAACAAAACAGTTTGATCCTGATGTATTCGAAGATCTTGATCGTGTAATTGGCTGGATCAAATTTAAAAATAAAGAAAACCGTTCAGAAAATATGGTTCTTTGGAATACCAACATTGGTATTCGTCCAAAAAGATTTACAGACGATATGGAACCATTGATTGCAAAAAAAACAAATCCTGAAACTATTACAAGATATTTCCAGACAAATATAAATCCACAAGAAAACAGTCTATTAGTATCAAAAGAAAATATTGATAACTACCGCGATCGCTTCATTAAGAAAAATGCCCAGGTCAATCGCTGGTTACCGATGTATAGTTCATCAGATAACAAGTTGCCTCAATATATGGCAAGAATTGGTGTTATCGAAAATCTTGGTGTTATTCGTCGTGATATTGAAAATATTGTCACAATGAATGAAATCCAAATCGCTTTGATGCTGGACAATACTGCTTCTATGAGACCAGTATGGAAACATATTCCAAAAACTGTAGAAGAAATACTGAAAACTCTCACTGGAAGCAAGTTTATCAATGCTGCCGGTGATACAATTATGCCGAAAATAAAACTCTATAATTTTTGTGATGATATAAATCTTATTAATAAAGATAAATGGATCCGTACAATTGATGATGTTCGTGAATATGAACCGGTAATCCAGGCAATCAAGCCAATTAACTCCAAGTACTGGAGACCGGATATTGCTGGATCATTGCGCAAAGTAATCAAAGATCTTGGTGACAATCCACTTTTCATCATTGTAATTGGTGATGGTGGTGATCATACATACCGCAATGTAGCCTTTCATGAAATTCCAGAATTTGCACAATCAGCATCCAAAAACCTGATCATTCTAAAAGGTGTAAAATACAATTCTGGTCTGCAAAGTGCAAAATTTAAAGAAGTTCTCAATCAGTTTGATACAAACTTTGAGTTGATCTATGATGTAAAACAACCTCAGGTATCAGAATCTTCTGCTAGAAGTATTGGTAATGAAATCGGCCTACAAATCATTAATGAAACTGAAAATATTATTATTGATCTGAAAGATAAAATTCTTTCTGGTAAAGTTAATACCAATTACAAAACCCAGTCAGCATTTACACTGAATTATATCAAATCATTGACAGATATTATCAATAGTTCCAGCGGTGGAACATTCTTCGAAGAAGGAAATATCCTGCTTCGTTCACGCTCCAATGAATTACTGATCAACAAAGAT
>Ga0070729_10006416_pt1 | contig 11595 bp, 11 predicted proteins | sample tdDd472_FD_66725 | JGI IMG/M metagenome (GOLD analysis project Ga0070729, IMG submission 66725) | Marine sediment microbial communities from the Atlantic coast under amendment with organic carbon and nitrate - tdDd47.2 | ecosystem: Environmental > Aquatic > Marine > Coastal > Sediment | place...
GCTGGGCGAGACGGACGCGATCCGCCGCCTGGCCGCCGTCATCGATACCGACCGCGCGGGCGTGGACGGGCTCGCGGTCCGGCTTCGCCTGTCGAACGCGGCGCGCAAGCGGTTGGCGGGGATGACCGACGCGGCCGAGCGACCCCACCCCGACATGGACGCGCCGGCGGTGCGTCGGATGCTGTATCGGCGGGGCGTTTCCCTGTTTCGGGATTTGCTACTCTTGGCATGGGCGGGAGCGGAGGCGGGGGCCGAGGACGCCGCCTATCGGCGTCTTTTGGCGGCGGCGGCCGACTGGCGGCCGGTCGCGTTGCCCGTTTCCGGCGCCGATTTGCGCGCCGCGGGGGTGCCGACCGGACCCGAGGTCGGGCGCCTGCTGGCCGAGGTTGAATCCTGGTGGATCGACGGCGATTTCCGGGCCGACCGCGCCGCCTGTCTGGAAGAATTGCACGCGCGGCTGGCGGCGACCCGCTAGTCGCGTACCCTGGCCGCCTCGCCCGCGATCCGAAGGTCGACGACCCCATCGCGCAATCGCGTGAATTCGAGATCCAGGCCCAGGGACGTCAGCCGCCGATGATACGTCTGGAGCTGATAGCGCCCGCGATCGTCCAGGCCGAGGGAATAGACGGACAGGGTCCGCCCGTCCAAACGCGCCCAGCGCACCGTATCGCCAGCCAGCAGGTCTGGATCGCGGCGCCCGCGAAACATGTCGATCTCGGCCGCCTGGCGATAGATGCCGGTCGCGCCGTCCTGCGGCAGGAAGGTCTGAACGGTCGTGCGGCGCCGCACGCCCGGATCGACCCGCTTCCCGTCGACGCGGAAGACCGTGATCCAGGTGATGCGGAAGCCCGTCTTGTAGGGCTCGATGACGATATCGATGTCGCGCAGGCGCGGCTTGGCGGCGCTGTCCGTCGCCGGGACGGTCGCCGCGGTGCCGACGAAGGTGCCGTGGAACGCGCCAAGGACCGAGTCCGACGCCCGGGCGCCGCCGGAAATAGCGAGTGCGATGAGAAGGACGGGCGCCAGGACGCCGAGGGCGGCGCGACCGCACCGCGCCGCGTCGCCGGTCCGCCTTGTCCGGCTAGTTGCCATCCTTGACCAGCTTGCCCGACACCGCGCGCACATTGTCGCCGTCCCTTACCCGGGTGAATGTCAGATCCATGCCGCCGCCGGTCAGGGTTCGCCGGTAGGTCTGCATGTCGTAGCGGCCCTTGCCGTCCAACCGCAGGAGATAGACGAGCAGGCTGTTGCCCTCGATCCGCGCCCAACCGACTTCGTCGCCTTCCAGGAGGTTGCCCGCGCCCTCGGCGCGAAACAGCCAGGGTTTCGTTGTCGGCAAGAAGGTTCGGGTCCCGGTCTTGCGCCGCGCCTGGGCGGGCCCGCCATTGGTGGCTTCGCGCAGGACGGTCGTCCAGGTCACGGCGAAGCCGCCATTCTCGGGTGCGATGGTGACGTCCAGGTCGCGCAGGGTAACGCCGTAGAACAGGCTGTCCTCGGACTTGGCGACGCCGGTGCCGACGAAGGTGCCGTAGAAAGCCGATATCGGCAGATCGTCTTGCGCCGCCGCGGGCGCGCCCAGCGCCAGCGCGAGGCAGACCGCCAAGGCGAGGACGGCGCCCGCCGCCCGGTTTCCGATCGATGCGATCCCCAGCGTCATCAAGGTCTTCCTCTCTGCTGCCATCACGGCCACGCCACGAGCGGCGGCAGGGACATCAGGATGGCGTCCACATTTCCCCCCGTCATCAAGCCGAAGCGGGTACCCCGATCATAGAGCAGATTGTACTCCACGTATCGCCCCCGCCGCACGAGCTGATGCTGGCGCTGCTCCTCGGACCAACTCTTGTTCATATGGCGCCGGACGATGGCCGGGTAAACCTCCAGGAAGGCGTCGCCCACATCCCGGGTGAAGGCGAAGGAGCCTTCGAGGTCCCCTTCCAGATAATCGTAGAAGATCCCGCCGACGCCGCGCGCCTCGTTCCGGTGGGCGAGGAAGAAGTACTCGTCGCACCATTTCTTGAACCGGGGGTAGTAGTCCGGGTCGTGGGCGTCGCAGGCCCGTTGCAGGGCGGCGTGGAAGTCGGCCCTGTCGGCCGCGTCCGGATAGATGGGGGTGAGGTCCGCGCCGCCGCCGAACCAGGCGCGCCGGGTCACGATATGGCGGGTGTTCATATGGACCGCGGGCACCAGGGGCGAACGCATATGGGCGACCAGCGAGATGCCGCTCGCCCAAAAGCGGGGATCCTCCTCGGCGCCGGGAATTTCCTTGCCGAAATCACCCGAGAAGCGGCCATGGACGGTGGATATGTTGACGCCCACCTTCTCGAAGACGCGCCCGCGCATGATCGACATGGTGCCGCCGCCGCCCTCGGCGCCGTCCTCGCCCGTCGGGCGCCGCCAGGGCGTGCGTTGGAAACGGCCGGGCGCCGGTGCGTCCTCGGGCGCGCCCCTTGCCGGGGCATAGGCATCCTCGATCGCCTCGAACGCCGCGCAGATGCGATCGCGCAGGTCGGCGAACCAGCTTTCGGCGCGGCGCTTCAGCGCCTGGCGCGCGGGGTCGTCGCTCATCCGTTTCCTTCCGGGAAGCCTTGGGTCTGGCGCAGGGCCTCACCCAAGACCATCGCCGCCGCCAACGCAACATTGATCGACCGCATGCCCGTCGCCATCGGGACGCGCAGCGCGGCATCGGCCCGCGCGCGGACGGCATCCGGGACGCCGGCGCTTTCGCGGCCCATCAGCAGCGTGTCGTCGCGGTCGAACGCGAAATCGGCGTAAGGGGTCGCCGCCCGAACCGTCAGCAGCACCAGGCGTCCCGGTGCGGCATCCGCGGCGCGCGCGGCGAGGAAATTCTCCCAAGATGCGTGGCGGCGCCAATCCAAGGCGTCCAGATAATCCATCGCCGCGCGGCGCAGGCGCCGGTCGTCGAGCACGAAGCCGCAAGGCTCGATCACGTCCAGGCCGATGCCCAGGCAAGCGGCGAGCCGCATAGCGGCGCCGGTGTTCTGCGGAATATCGGGTTGATAGAGGGCGAGGCGCATGCGGACAAGGACACGGGACGAGGGCGCGCGCGCCAAGCCGGGCGCGCGCCGGCGGATTATACCGCCCGGCGACCGGTTGGCCATATGCGGCGGAAGGACGGGGCCGCGCGCGCGGGCTGGACATCGGGGCGCGAAGGTGAGAAAAAATGGCCCCGACACGCGAGAGAGTTTCGCGCGAGACGGTTTCTTGCGAGACGGATTCACGCGGGACAAAATCACGATAGGAAGAATTTGATGTCTGATTCCGCCCCCATGGCCGCAGACGGCGGCGAGGACGGCGGCGCCACTCGGCGCGATTTCCTCTATATCGCGACGGGCGTCATGGGCGCCGCCGGAGTCGCGGCGGTAGCCTGGCCCTTCGTCGACAGCATGAACCCCTCGGCCGAGGTGTTGGCCCTGGCCGAGATCGAGGTCGATCTCTCGCCGATCGAGGAAGGCCAGAGCATCACGGTCACCTGGCGCGGCAAGCCGGTCTTCATCCGCCGCCGCACGGCCGACGAGATCGACACCGCGCAGGCCGTCGATCTGGGCCTGCTGCCCGACCCGCAGGCCGACGCCGATCGCGTGCAAAAGCCCGAATGGCTGGTGATGGTCGGCATCTGCACCCATCTCGGCTGCGTGCCGCTGGGGCAGAAATCCAGCGACCCGAAGGGTGAGTTCGGCGGCTGGTTCTGCCCCTGCCACGGCTCGCATTACGATACGTCGGGGCGCATTCGCAAGGGGCCGGCGCCCAAGAATTTGGAAGTGCCGGCCTATACGTTCATCGACGATCAGACCGTCCGTATCGGTTAGGAGATCCCTTCATGAGCGCCCCAGAATTCAAGAACGGCCTGGTGAAGTGGATCGACTACCGGCTGCCGATCTTCACCTTCATGCATCACGAGATGCATGAATATCCGACGCCGCGGAATCTGAACTATTGGTGGAACTACGGTTCGCTGGCCGGGATCGTCCTGGTGGTGATGATCGCCACCGGCATCTTCCTGGCCATGCAATACACGCCGCATGTGGACCACGCGTTCAACAGCGTCGAGCGGATCATGCGCGACGTCAATTACGGCTGGCTTCTGCGCTATATTCATATGAACGGCGCGTCGATGTTCTTCATCGTCGTCTATATCCATATCTTCCGCGGTCTCTATTACGGCTCCTACAAGGCCCCGCGCGAGATCCTGTGGCTGCTGGGCATCGTCATCCTGCTGTTGATGATGGCGACCGCCTTCATGGGCTATGTGCTGCCCTGGGGCCAGATGAGCTTCTGGGGCGCCACCGTGATCACCAACCTGTTCTCGGCGATCCCCCTGGTGGGCGAGAGCATCGTGACCTGGCTGTGGGGCGGTTTCTCGGTCGACAACCCGACCCTGAACCGGTTCTTCTCGCTGCACTATCTGCTGCCCTTCGCCATCGTCGGCGTCGTGGTGCTGCATCTGTGGGCGCTGCATACCCATGGGTCGAACAACCCGCTGGGGATCGACCGCAAGGGCCCGCAGGACAGCATCCCCTTCCACCCCTATTACACGGTGAAGGATCTGTTCGGCCTGGGGCTGTTCCTGATCTTTTTCGCGGTATTCGTGTTCTTCGTGCCGAACTTCTTCGGCGAGCCGGACAACTATATCCCCGCCAACCCGCTGTCGACGCCGGCCCATATCGTGCCCGAATGGTATTTCCTGCCCTACTACGCCATCCTGCGCGCGATCACCTTCGATATCTGGTTCGTGCCGGCGAAGCTGATCGGGGTGATCTTGATGTTCGCCTCGATCCTGATGCTGGCGCTCGTGCCCTGGCTGGATCGCTCGCCGGTGCGCAGCGCCCGGTTCCGTCCGCTGTACAAGCAGTTCTTCTGGGTGCTGCTGGCCGATTGCATCATCCTCGGCTGGGTCGGCGGCAATCCGCCGGAGGGCATGTTCGTGATCATCGGCCAGTTGGCGACGGCCTATTATTTCGCCCACTTCCTGATCATCCTGCCGCTGCTGTCCAAGCTGGAGCGGCCGCGGCCGTTGCCGGACAGTATCGGCGAGCCGGTCCTGAAGGGCGGCGGCGCCGGGGCGTCGTCGGCGGCGAAAGCGCAAGCGATGGAGAAGGCCTGATGCGTAGGCAGCTAATCGCCGCGGCGGCGGCCGCGATTCTGGTCCTTGGCGGGACCGCCACCGCGCGCGCCGCCGGCGGCGGCGGCGAGATCAAGGCCCATGACTGGTCGTTCTCGGGGGTCTTCGGCACCTTCGACCGGGGGGCGCTGCAACGTGGCTACCAGGTCTACAAGGAGGTCTGCTCCAGCTGTCACTCGATGAACCTGCTCTACTACCGAAATCTGACCGAGATCGGGTTCGACGCCGACAGCGTCAAGGACATCGCGGCCGAGTACGAGGTCGCCGACGGCCCCGACGGTGAAGGCGAGATGTTCATGCGTCCGGCCAAGCCGTCGGACCGTTTCGTCGCGCCCTTCGCCAACGAGCAGGCGGCGCGCGCCTCGAACAACGGCGCCCTTCCGCCCGATCTCAGCCTCATCGTCGAGGCGCGCTTCGACGGGCCCGACTACATCTACAGCGTGTTGACCGGTTATGAGGACGAGGCGCCGGAAGGGGTCGAACTGGGCGAGGGCATGAATTACAACCATGCCTTCCCCGGCAACCAGATCGCCATGGCGCCGCCTCTGTTCGAGGACGCGGTCGAATATGCCGACGGCACCGCGGCGACGGTCGAGCAGATGGCCGAGGATGTGACGACCTTCCTCACCTGGGCGGCCGAGCCGATGCTGGAAACGCGCAAGCGGATGGGCGTGAAGGTCATCCTGTTCCTGATCGTCTTCTCCGCCCTGCTCTACGCGGTCAAGCGCAAGGTTTGGTCCGACCTTCATTGAGGCTGGCGCCGGCGGCGACGGGAGGAATGGCCGATGGCTAACCCAGGGCCGGTGATCGGGGTCATCGGCGGCAGCGGCGTCTATGAGATCGAGGGCTTGACCAACGCCGAATGGCGCGAGGTCGAGACCCCGTTCGGCGCGCCGTCGGACGCGCTGCTGGCCGGTGAGCTGGACGGTCAGCCGATCGTCTTCCTGCCCCGCCATGGCCGTGGCCACCGCCTGCCGCCGAGCGACATCAACTATCGGGCCAATATCGACGCGCTGAAGCGCCTGGGCGTGACCGAGGTGATCTCGATCGGCGCCGTCGGGTCGCTGAAGGAGGAGATGGCGCCCGGCGATTTCGTCATCGTCGACCAGTTCATCGATCGGACCTTCGCCCGCGAGAAATCCTTCTTCGGCCCCGGCCTGACGGCCCATGTCTCGATGGCGAAGCCGGTCTGCGGGCGGATGGGCGCACTGTTGCGCGACACCGCCGACGGCCTGGGGATCAAGACCCATGGCGGCGGCTGCTATCTGGTGATGGAGGGGCCGCAATTCTCGACCCTGGCCGAATCCGAGCTGTACCGGAGCTGGGGCTGCGCCGTGATCGGGATGACCAACCTGCCCGAGGCGAAGCTCGCCCGCGAGGCGGAGCTTTGTTATGCCACGGTCGCCATGGTCACCGATTACGATTGCTGGCATGCGGGCCATGACGATGTCACCGTCGATGCCATTATCGAGGTCATGAACGCCAACGCCGCGCGTGCCCGGAGCCTGGTCAAGGCGGTGACCCCCCGGCTGGCGGGCAGGGAAGGGCCATGCGGCGAGGGCTGTCACCATGCGCTGGACGCGGCCCTGATCACCGCGCCCGAGGCGCGCGACCCGGCCTTGGTGGCGAAGCTCGACGCCGTCGCCGGACGCGTCCTCGGCGGTTGATCGGCGCCCGCCCGGGCCCGGCGGATGAAAATCGGCGGATGAAAGTCGGCGGATGAAAGTCGGCGGATGAAAGTCGGGGGCACGCCCTATCGGACGATCTGGCTCGCCGGCGACGGCCGTTCGGTCGAGGTCATCGACCAGACCTTGCTTCCCCACGAATTCGTCGTTCGCCGCCTGACGGACCTGTTGGACGCGGCGGCGGCGATTCGCGACATGGTGGTGCGCGGCGCGCCCCTGATCGGGGCGACGGCGGCCTACGGCGTTTGCCTCGCCATGCGCGACGATCCCAGCGACGCGGGCCTGGACGCGGCCTGCGACAGCTTGCGCGCGACCCGGCCGACGGCGGTCAATCTGGTCTGGGCCCTGGACCGCATGCGCGCCCGCCTGGCGCCGCTGGCCGCCGGCGACCGCACCCAGGCGGCCTATGCGGAGGCGGCGGCGATCTGCGACGAGGACGTGGCGATCTGCGCGGGCATCGGCGAGAACGGCGCGCCCCTGATCGCCGAGGCCCTGGCGCGCAAGGGCGGCGACGGCCCGGTCAATCTGTTGACCCATTGCAACGCCGGCTGGCTGGCGACCGTGGACTGGGGCACCGCCCTCGCGCCGGTCTACAAGGCCCATGATTCCGGCGTGCCGGTTCATGTCTGGGTCGACGAGACCCGGCCCCGCAACCAGGGCGCCAGCCTGACCGCCTGGGAGCTGGGCCAGCATGGCGTGCCCCATACGGTGATCGCCGACAATGTCGGCGGCCATCTGATGCAGCACGGCATGGTCGATCTCTGCATCACCGGCACCGACCGCACCACCGCGGCCGGCGATGTATGCAACAAGATCGGTACCTATCTGAAGGCGCTGGCCGCCCACGACAATGGCGTGCCCTTCTATATCGGCCTGCCCGGGCCGACCATCGACTGGACCCTCGAGGACGGGTTGCGCGACATTCCGATCGAGCAGCGCGACGGCGGCGAGGTCTCCCATATCCAGGGGCGCACCGAAACGGGCGACATCCGAAAGGTGGCGCTGACCCCGGCGAGCAGCCCGGTCGCCAACTATGCGTTCGACGTCACCCCGGCGCGGCTGATTACCGGCCTGATTACCGAGCGCGGCGTCTGCGCGGCGTCCCGCGCGGGGTTGGCGGCGCTGTATCCGGAACGCACCGGCGCCGGAAACTGAAGGAAGGAAACATGGAAAACCGCTGGTCAGACGCCGAGGCCGAGCGTTTCGTCGCCCGCTACGGGTCGGGCGCGAACCGGAACGAAGACATCGCCTTGCGGGTCTATAGCAGCCGGCTGATCGGCGCCGATCCGCGCCTGGTGCTGCATGGCGGCGGCAACACTTCGGTCAAGACGCGGCTTCCCGATCTGTTCGGCGAGGCGGTGGACGTTCTCTGCGTCAAGGGCTCGGGCTGGGACCTGGACAGCATCGAGCCGCCCGGCCTGCCGGCGGTGCGCCTTGAGCCCCTGCGCCGGTTGCGGGGGCTGGAGGCGCTGTCCGACGAGGAGATGGTCAACGCCCAGCGCTGCAACCTGCTCGATTCGTCGGCCCCGAACCCGTCGGTCGAGACCCTGCTGCACGCCTTCCTGCCCCATGCCTTCATCGACCATACCCATTCCGACGCGGTGCTGGCGCTGACCGACCAGCCGAACGGGGCGGAGATCTGCGCCGAGGTCTTCGGCGACCGCGCGGCGCTGGTGCCCTACATCATGCCCGGCTTCGCTCTTGCCAAGAAGGCGGCCGAGGTGCTGGAGGACAATCCGGACGTCGAGGGGCTGATCCTGCTCAAGCACGGAATCTTCTCCTTCGGCGCGACGGCGCGGGACTCCTACGACCGGATGATCTCGCTGGTGTCGTTGGCCGAGACGCGGCTGGCCGAGGGCCGGCGCGCCGTTTTCGCGCCCGCCGCCCTGCCGGACCGCATGGCGTCGGTTGCCGACGTCGCCCCCGTCCTGCGCGGCCTGACCAGCGCGGTCGTCGATCCGGCGGAAGGGATCGACCGGCCCTTCGTCCTGGATTTCCGGAGCGGCGACGCGGTTCGGACCTATGTGGACGGGGCCGAGGTCGCCCGCTATGGGCGGGCCGGGGTCGTGACCCCCGACCATGCCATCCGCATCAAGCCCTGGCCGATGATCGTGCCGGCGCCGGCGGCCGGCGGGCTGGCGGCGTTCCGCGACGGCGCGGCGGCGGCGTTGGCGGAGTTCCAAGCCGATTATGCGGCCTATTTCGCCCGTCACAACGGCCGCGACGGGGTCGAAAAGACGGCCCTCGACCCCATGCCCCGGGTGATCCTGGTGCCGGGGCTGGGCCTGTTCGGGCTCGGCAAGTCGGCCAAGGACGCGCGGATCGCCGCCGATCTGGCCGAAACCACGGTCCGCACGGTCACCGACGCCGAGGCCATCGGCCGCTTCGAAAGCATCGCCGAGGGCGAGCTGTTCGATATCGAATACTGGTCCCTGGAGCAGGCGAAGCTGGGCAAGGGGGCGGAGAAACCCCTGGCGCGCCGAATCGTCGCCGTCACCGGCGGCGCCGGCGCCATCGGCGCCGCGACCGCCCGCGCCTTCGCCGCCGAGGGCGCGGAAATCGCGGTCCTGGACCGGGACGGCGAGGCGGCCGCTTCGGTCGCCGCCGAGGTCGGCGGGGTCGGGATCGCCTGCGACGTCACCGACCCGGCGGCGGTCCAGGCGGCCTTCGACGCGGTCGCGGCGCGATTCGGCGGCCTCGATATCCTGGTGTCCAACGCCGGCGCCGCCTGGCAGGGGACGATCGGCGAGGTCGACGACGCGGTCCTGCGCGCGAGCTTCGAGCTGAACTTCTTCGCCCATCAGACGGTCGCCAAGGCGGCGCTCGCCATCCTGAGGGCCCAGGGCAAGGGCGGCTGTCTGCTGTTCAACGCCTCCAAGCAGGCGGTCAATCCGGGGCCCGATTTCGGCCCTTACGGCCTGCCCAAGGCGGCGGCCCTGTTCCTGATGCGCCAATATGCCGTCGATCATGGCGGCGAGGGGATTCGCGCGAACGCGGTCAACGCCGATCGGATCCGCAGCGGCCTTCTGACCGACGAGATGGTCGCCGACCGGGCTCGGGCCCGGGGCGTGAGCGAGGACGCCTATCTGTCCGGCAATCTGCTGGGACGCGAGGTGACGGCGGCGGACGTCGCCCAAGCCTTCCTTGCCTTGGCGCTGGCCCGCAAGACCACGGGCGCGGTGCTGACGGTCGATGGCGGCAATATCGCCGCCGCCCCGCGCTAAACGCCGCGGCGCGCCGCTATGGCGCCGGTCTTTCCCGTCGGGGGCGGGCGGTAAGGATTCCTATACGATTTTCCCGCATGCTTCGGGCGGGACCCATGGATGGGCCGCGCTAGAAGCGCGAGGGGGAAATGGAGAGTTTCGAACAGGCACGCGACTATGCCCGCGCGGCGCTGGAGCGGCTGGAATCGCACCGGATTCCGGCCACGCCGCCGAACTACACCGTTTGGTATACCTATATCACGCGGCGCAACCCGGCCCTGCGCAAGGCGATCGACACGATCCTCGCCGACGGCCGCGACTTCGGCAACGAGGTCAATGACGGGCTGTTCAAACGCTTCTTCGAGCTCGACCCGACGGGCGAGGCCCTGGTCGAGAGCAGCCAGCAGATCGAGAATATTCTGTCGTCGGCCCTGGGTCAGCTTCGCCAGGCGAGCGACGATCACGCCGGGTTCGGCGACCGATTGGATAGATATTCCAAGGAACTCGCCAAGAGCGAGGGCCTGGGGACCATCAGCGAGATCATCGACCATATCGTCTCGGAAACCCGCAAGACCGTCGAACGTAGTCGGCAGATCGAATCGGACCTCCAGCGGACGACCGACGAGGCCGCCGAGCTTCGCCAGCATCTGGAGAGCGCCCGCCGGGAAGCCAACACCGATCCCTTGACCGGAATCGCCAACCGCAAGCGTCTCGATTTCGAGATCGGCCGGGCCCTGGACGGCGCGGCCGAGAACGGCACGAGCTGTTGCCTGCTGCTCCTCGACATCGATCATTTCAAGGCCTTCAACGACCGTTTCGGGCATCAATTGGGCGACGATGTGCTCAAATTGGTCGCCAAGACCCTGGTCCACGCGATCAAGGGCCGGGACACGGCGGCGCGGTATGGCGGTGAAGAATTCGCGATCCTGCTCCCCGAAACGCCGATCGACGGGGCCGTGAAGCTGGCCGAGGACATTCGCGAAGCCCTGGCGACCCGTCGGCTGGTCAACAAGAGCTCGGGCGAGGCGCTGGGCAATGTCACGGTGTCGATCGGCGCCGCGAAATGGATGCCGGGCGAGGCCAAGGAATCCTGGATCGCCCGCGCCGACCAGGCGCTCTACGCGGCCAAGAACGGCGGCCGCAACAGGGTCGAGGCGGCGCAGATGGCGCTAAGCGCCGCCGAATAGCTCCCTAGACGTTGAACCGGAACAAGATCACGTCTCCGTCCGCGACGACATAGTCGCGGCCTTCCTGGCGCATCTTGCCGGCGTCCTTGGCGCCTTGCTCGCCGCCGCAGGCCACGTAATCGGCGAAGGAGATGGTCTCCGCGCAGATGAAGCCGCGCTCGAAATCGCCATGGATCCGGCCCGCCGCCTGTGGCGCCCGGGTGCCGGCGGTGATCGTCCAGGCGCGCGCCTCGTTCGGACCGGCGGTGAAGAAGGTAATCAGGCCCAGCAGGGCGTAACCCGCCCGTATCAGCCGGGCGAGCCCGGTCTCCTCGAGGCCGATCGCGGCGAGGAACGCGCTTTTTTCCTCGGGGTCCGTGAGCTGGGCGACCTCGGCCTCG
>Ga0070729_10006417_pt1 | contig 11595 bp, 10 predicted proteins | sample tdDd472_FD_66725 | JGI IMG/M metagenome (GOLD analysis project Ga0070729, IMG submission 66725) | Marine sediment microbial communities from the Atlantic coast under amendment with organic carbon and nitrate - tdDd47.2 | ecosystem: Environmental > Aquatic > Marine > Coastal > Sediment | place...
CGAACAACAGGGCACAGGCCACAACCGCACCATATGACATACGTTTCATCATTGTACATCTCCCTTTGCCTGCATGACAGGGCCCCAGGGAGTGCCCTGCAAATACTGCTCCGCGTGTTCTTTGGAAATCAGGATACCTTCGACTCTTGGCGCGGAGCCCATGTATGTCTGGACATAGGCCTGAACATCTTCCAAAGACACCTTCATGATGTCGTCAAGATACCCAAGGTAATAGTCGATGCCGGTAACACACCACCAGAACCCCAGAGACAGGGCAAATTCCCGGGAGCGCTCGCGCTGATACAGCTCGCTGATAAGCAGTTGCCGCTTGGCCCGGGCAAGCTCTTCCTTTGTAAAGTAACCGGGCTGGGCCATGCGTTTGAGTTCTTCGTTAAGCATCTGGTAGACCGCTGCGGACTTTTGGGGCTGCATGGCGGCGTAGAGAGTAATGGGACCGGTGTGGTTAAGGGTGTAATAACCCATGGCGGCGTGCAGGGCGGTGCCGGAGTCCACCAGCCGTTTGTGAAACCCGCTGCTGCGCTGGGAAAGCAGCACCGATGCCAGATCTGCGGCAAAGGTGGCTTTGGGGTCTTTGCCCGCCGAGGGACCGTGCCACACAAAACGCATCTGGGCGATATCCACCGGCTTGTTATCCATCACATGCACGGTTTTTTCCAAAGGCGGGTGCAGGGGCACCGGATGGGCTTTAAAGGGATCGGGACCGGCTTTCCAGGCTGTGAATATGGAAGACGCCAGGGCCTGTGCCGCAGCGGGCTCAACATCACCGGCGATAATCAGCGACGCGTTGTTGGGAATATAAAAACGCTGCTGAATAGCCCGCATGGTTTGGGGGGTGGCGGCGCGAATCACCTCGCGGCTGCCCAGAACATCCTTGCGGTGGTAGTACATGCCATACAGGGCCCGCTCGGTTTTTTCTACAAAATCGTTGCCGATCTGGGATTCGCTGCGGTCGATTTCCGCCAGCACCGCGCCTTTTTCCTTTTCCATTTCACCGGGGTCAAACAGGGGTCCGGAAATGGCGTCGTACATAAACCCAAGCCCGGCCTCAAGACTCTCTTTGGGCAGGGTAAAATAGTAACGGACCGCTTCATCGCTGGTCACGCCGTTAAAGCTGATGCCCAAAGACCGCACTTTTTTCATAAAGGCGCTTTGGTCCGGCAGAGCTTTGTTTCCCTTGAAAAACATGTGCTCGTAAAAATGCATCAGACCGTCCCATTCTTTGGGCTCGGTGTATGCACCGGTTTTCACCGCAATCTCGATGGTGACCAGGGGCACGGTGTGGTTTTCCACCACCATAACCTCCAGGCCGTTGTCCAGGGTGCTGCGCTGCATGGGCGGTGCGCTTATGGCCACGCCGTCCACCATGCGTTTGGCGGACAGGGTGGCACAGGAACTCACCAGCACCGCAAGCGCCAACAGGGCAATATAACGAACAAATCCGAGCCGTTGCATGTATTCCTCCACACAGCTGACTGTCGCCGCGGGGTTGCGGCGTATCCCATACCATAAGCGTCACCGGGCACCTTTGCAAGTAGCCCTTGACCCGAAGGCCCTAAATATGTCTAATACCGGTACGTTGTCATGAAGGAGGAGACATGAAACCTGTTACCATTGAAGTTCGTACCGACCGCCGGACCCGTATTCTTGATATTACCGCCCTGGTCAAGGCCGCGGTGCAGGACGCCGGATTCAAACACGGCGCAGTGATGGTGTATGTACCCCATACCACTGCGGGCGTTACCATCAACGAAAACGCGGACCCCGACGTTAAATACGACATGGAAACCACCCTGAACCGGCTGGTGCCCGAGGACCCCACGTACCGCCATGCGGAAGGAAACGCCGACAGCCACCTGAAGGCCTCCATGATGGGTTTTTCCACCATGGTGCCGATACACGAAGGCAGGCTGATGCTGGGCACCTGGCAGGGAATTATGTTCTGCGAGTTCGACGGTCCCCGCAACCGCAAAGTGATTGTCAGTTTTCTGGCAGGAGCCTGAAGTAACATCATGAAAGCATGGTCATTGACCCTGGCCGCAGCCCTTCTGTTCTGCATCTGTGCAGGCTGCAACCGCACCTCGCCCCCTTCCTCCTCCGATACAGCGTCACAGAAAGACACCCGGACCGATACTGCCCGCATCACCCTGAAGACCACCGCCATGCCCTGCGGCGACGCCTTTAGGGATATGCCTCAGTTATTGCCTGCCTTTGACGGCGGCACTGCCTTTAACACCGTAGCCCCGGTTGCCACTCTCTACGGCGATGACCGGCGCAATGCGTCGTATATTATGCCCATGGGAAATAGTTCCTGCACCCGTGAAATCATGGAATGGACCACCTGGGAACAACGGCATTGGGCCCTGCGCTTTGCCCCGCTGAAACCCAACACCATGAACGCCGTCTGCGGCCCCCTTGCCATTGCCTGGGGAAAAAGTCAGCGGGCCTGGCTTGTCAAACACCTGGGACAAATCAGTCTGCGCATGGGCTGCCCCCGGCTTGCGGTCACCATGCTGGGGCTAAAACACAAAAACCTTTTGGGGCACAACATGGTCATCTGCCCCCCGGCGGCGGGCGGCGCAATCCCCTGCGGCATACAAAAACCGGCTATGAATATCGCCATGGCGGGACATCTTTTGACGGGCAATGCCAGTGGCAAAGAACTGCGCAGCCTGCGCTCGCTGTCCATCACAAATCTGGAAAAGGATCTGCCCCGCTGGATCAAAGAATCAGTACCCGCAGACACCAGCGGAGATATTACCATAACCATTGATCAGGACGTGGAATGGTTCCGCCTTGCCATGCTGGTTGACGGACTTTTAACCCGTGCGCCGGGAATTAGCCTTTACGTTGCCGCCGCAATGCGTTAGCATATGTGCACAAACGCAGTGATTTCCACGCTGGAGGTCGCATGAAAAACACGGGACGTACTCGCAATAACCCGAGGGATATCAAAACCTCGCGCCGGGGTCTTTTAAAAACCCTGACCGCTGCCGCAGGCCTTGCGGTGACCGCTGCCGCAGGATTTGGCAAACCCCAGAAACCTGCGCCATCCGGGGGCGTCGAAGCACGGTATTACTCCCGTGGCGATCACCTTGCGGGATAAGGCCATGCATACGCGTACCGCTGTGAGGATCGGCCTGATGCTTTGTGCCTGCGCCATAACGGTACTGGCGGTCGCCTGCCAAAAACCGGCGGACAGCCCCCCTCCCGCCAGAGCCGAAGCACCATCCATGGCCCCGGTGGAAAAACTGCAACCGCAAAAAAAACGGGAAACGCCCCTGATCCTGCAACAGCCCAATCTTGCGGGCCAGTTTTACCCCGATGATTCCGCAAAACTCGGCACCCTGGTGGACGCCTACATAGAAGGCGGCGTCAATACCAAAATCAGCAACGACATCTGGGGGCTTATCGCGCCCCATGCGGGATACCCCTATTCCGGTCCCATTGCCGGCAGCGCCTACCGGTCAGTAAAGGGAAACGCCTACAATCTGGTGGTGGTGGTGGCCTTCAAACATCAACCCATGGATCGCATGGGAAGAATCATCTTCCCCGGTGTGGGCACCCGGGACGCGGACGCCTTTGTGACGCCGTTGGGCAATGTGCCGGTGGCCCGGGATGAAGTGGCGACCCTGACCGGTGGCTCCAGTGGTTTTATCGCCGATGCCCCCGGGCTGTTTACCGGCGAACATTCGTTGGAGGTGCATCTGCCCTTTTTGCAGCGGGCTTTAAAACCCGGCTGGAAACTGGTTCCCCTGATGTTCGGTCAGCAAAGCCCCGGCCATGCGCAGCGTCTGGCAAAAATGCTGTACGACCGCTACGGCGCCCGCCGGGATGTATTGATTGTGGCCAGCACCGACATGAGTCATTACTTCACCTATCCCGAGGCACAGAGCAAAGACCGCAAAACCCTTGAGGCCATTACAAAGCTGAAACCCCAGGCCATCTGGGATGGCATGACTGACCGCAGCCTTGAGGTATGCGGCCCCGCGCCGGTCACCACCGTCATGTATATGGCGCAACACTATGGAAAGCAAAGCGAAACCCCGGTGATTCTGGATGTCCGCAACAGCGGAGACACCGCCGCAGGCAAAGGCCGCGTGGTGGGCTACTGCGCGGTTGCCTTTAGTGTTACGGTCGGAACCCGAACAAAAATCGCAGTCAAACGCCGGAGCCCCGGCAAGGAGACCGCCATGAGTGATTACCAACTGACTGACAACGAAAAAATCTATCTTTTGAAGTACGCCCGAAACGTGGTGGAGGCGGCGGTTACGGGAGAGACCGCCCCCACCGCGGATGGGGCTACCGATATCATGCACCGCAAGGGCGCTGCATTTGTGACATTGAAAAAGCGCGGACAATTGCGTGGCTGTATCGGCCATGTGGTGGCCCATGTTCCCCTGCTGGACTGCGTGGCAAGCGTGGGGAGGGCCGCAGCCCTGGAAGACCCGCGTTTTCCCACGGTGACCCCGTCGGAACTGGCTGACATCGACATCGAAGTATCGGTGCTTACCCCCATTGTCCCCTGCAAAGACATCAACACCATTGAGGTTGGGGTACATGGACTGGTCATGAAACGCGGGTACCATCAGGGATTGCTGCTGCCCCAGGTGCCGGAAGAATGGGGCTGGGACCGCAACGAATTTTTACAGCAGACCTGCCGCAAGGCGGGTATGGAGGCCACCTGCTACACCGATCCCAACACCGAGATCAGCACCTTTACCGCCATTGTGTTCCATGAAAGAGACTTCGGCCTGGGCCCCAAACACAACTGACCCGTCATGACTCCTGAGGTATCCCGGCGCTGGCTTGTGGGTCTTGCCCTCTACCTTGGCGCTGTGGGGGTTGCGGCGCAGGTGTTGATGATCCGCGCCCTGATGAGCGTCATGGGCGGCAGTCAGTGGGCCATCGCCCTTACGCTGGGTTCCTGGATGGTGTGGATCGGCGTCGGCTCCGGTATCTATCATCTGGTTGCCCGGGGCATTGCACAACAGCGGCGTCTTGCCGCAGGGTTGCTGTGGTCACTGGCCGCCCTTATCCCCCTCAGCTATATAGCCATCCTTACCCTGCCCCGAATGCTCACCGGCATGCCGGGGCTGCTGCCATCCCCGGGTGGTATGGCAATTTCCGCGTTTTTCCTGCTGGCCCCGCTGTGCATTGTGCAGGGATTGCTATTTGTGCAGGGCTCTGCCCTGCTGGCTTCCACGGGACGGGTGTACCTGTGGGAATCTGTGGGCTCGGTGATTGCGGGTCTGGTGGTCACCGCCCTGGCTCTTGTCACCGGAGATCCGGGCATTGCCGCAGCCATCGCCGGACTCAGCGCCCTTATGGCGGCGCTGCTGCTGTCCCCGCCATGGCGCGCAGCAGGCTATGCGGGCATTGTACTGTGTGCGGGCCTGAGCGTTTTTGCCCCGGACATGGGGCAGGGGCTTCAGTGGCGGGGCATGGAAACCACCACATCAATTCCCTGTCGCAGCGGCACCGCCACGGTGGTGCAGCAGGGCGGCGAGACCAGTGTGTTCCTGAATGGCAGTCTGTACGCCTATGGCGGGGAACCTGTTGATGGGGAACGGGAGCTGGCGGTATTGCTGGGTTCCTCCCATACCACGGTTTCCCGGCTGCTGATACGCGGCGGAGGTCAGGGCAATCTGCTGCGGGCCATGGAATCCCTTGGGGCCGTACTCCCAAAGCACATAATCCTGTATGAAACCGACGCCTCACTGCCTGCGGCGGAGCGCAGAGCCCTGCCCTTTATCAAAACCCACCCAATGCGGCGGCGCATTGAAACCCGTCACCAGGATTTGCGGCAGGTTCTTTCAAAACCGGTAGAGCCGGGTACAATGGTGTGGATACGTCAGGGCGATCCCGTCACCCTTGCGGGCAACCGCTGGTATACTGAAGAATTTTTCCGGCAGGCCACCAAAAATATGCGCAGCCCCGGCTCTGCCGTCGCCTTTTCCGCTGGTGAAGCCACGGATTATCTGGGAGACTCACAGGCCCGGTATCTGGCGAGGCTTGGGCATACCGCCCTTGTGGCCGCAGGCCCCGGCTGGACCCTTGATGTCATTCCCCTTGACGCCTTTCTCTTTATTCTGCGTTACAGCGGCCATGACGACGAAAGCCCCGGCATTGCGGTTATACGTCCCCAAGACCTGTGGGCCCGCCTTGCCCCGGTGCATCAATCACTGCGTTGGGTGTCTTTGCCCTGGCTGCAGGAACGCCTGTCCCACAGCCGGATACAACCGCTTACCCAAAAAATTATGGGCTTTGAAGGTCGCAACAACCGTGATGATATTCCGGTGAGCGCCGCAGAGGCTCAGCAGGAAGTACACCGCCGCCTTGATCCCGACCTTGCCCCGTGGCCAACGTTTCTGGCCGACCCGCCGCCACTGCAAACGCCTCTGCTGATTGCCCTGCTGTGTATTGCCGCCTTCCTGTTTGCTATTCGGCGGCGTATGCCCCGATCCGTTGGACCACTGTTTGCGGTTGGCTGCATGGCTGCGGCGGGTATGGGAGCCGAAGTCATTGTGTTGTTTGCCTTTGAGACGCTCCATGGCAGCGTGTATGTGGCGGTGGCCTGGATGCTTGCGGTATACATGGCAGGCATGACCGGCGGCACCGCGTTGGCTGTCCGGTGGCCCAAAGCATATACGCTGTTCCGCAGTATGGCAGTGCTCACGCTGATACTGGCATGTGCCGGTGTGATGAACGGCAGTGCCCCGGCGGTCCTTGCTTCCTTTGGCGGCACCGCTGTGCTGCTCACCCTTGTGGGAGCCGCCTCCGGAGCGGTGTTCGCTGCTTCGGCCCATGACCTTTCTATTCACTGGAATGAAGCCCGCACCGCCCGCTGGCTAAACGGCATTGATCATTTTGGGGCTGCCGTGGCCGCCTTTGGGGTGGGCCTGTTGCTGGTGCCGGTACTGGGAGCCACCGTCAGCCTGTGGGGCTGCGCCCTGCTGACCCTCTGCGGTATTGGCGTAACCTTCCGGCGCTGAGGCCTCCTGCCGTTATTTTTCATTGTAAATTAACCGAAGCGGGGCTAATCTTACACGTGGCGCACCCATAATACGCATATTTTGTACCATATGCTTCACAGCGGAGTTTACCGATGACCAGACCCGCCTCCTCCTCCCTGCTTTGGCAACGCTTTGTGCAGCTGTCTCTTCTTGTGCCCGTTGCCTCTGTCATGCTGACACCCGCCACTGCCTTTGGCTGGGGGGCAGGTATGCACGCCACACTGAACGCCCACGCCCATGACCGCATGGAACAGCGTTGGAAAACCGCCATTGACCGCAGCTTTTTGCTGTATGGCTCCTTTGGCCCCGATGTCTGGTATATTCTTGAAGACGACTTTATGGAATCCATCTGCGGCTCTGCCTGCGGGCCGGAAAACGGTTCCATGGCAAATGAATGCTGGGGCGATTATCTGCCGGACTTTTATTACAACTATGCCCGGCATCTGCTGGTACATGCCCACAACCTGCAGGCGGTAAGCTATGCCCTTGGTTATGCCGGGCACGCCGTTGGCGACTACCGGGGACATCTGGAGTACATTATTCCCGGATGGCGCAATCCCCAGGGTAACGGCGGCATCGCCATCAACCGCCACACCTTTGTGGACAGCACCGGCGGTGTACTGGCTTACAATGTCAGTGGTCTGCATGGATATCCCACAGGCTACACCATGGACATGCTGAGCTGGGGCTATCCTTCGGCGTTTATTTCCGAAGACACCCTGGCCTCCTCCGATCCCCGCGATCCTTTGGCCGGGCTTGGGGTTGCGGTGATAGAAGGCCGTACCGGTCTGCGCCGGGTAGAATGGCAGGGCGGCCTGTATCAGGATGCCGGACTTTCAGCCGAAGCCCTGACCGCCATTATGGACAACACGGCCCTGGGCGCTGCCAGCGAAGGCATTGTGGCCGCAGCCTACGGTGAAACCCAGTGGGACAGCACCGGCAGCGGTTTTCCCATTGTGGTGGAAGACGGCTCTGTAGCGATCCAGTGCAGCACTGATCTGGCTCAGCGCATGGAGGGCATCAACGGCTTTGGCACCACCATGGCCTGTCAGGTTAACCTTGCGGCGGTAAGCGGTCTTGCCCAATGGGACAGTTACCTGAAACCCGCCAGCGATGAAGGTGATGACATTGCGGTGGACACCGAAGCCGTGGCCGAGTGGATGGACGCCATCGCAACAAACTACAGCAACGGCGATGTCCGGCTGGATGATAAAGCAGTCTTTGATATTGATCCCGATACCGGCAAAAGCCGTGCCGACATAAGCGGCATTGACGGCAGACCCTTTACCCTTGGCAAAACCATGCCGGAAATTGTAGAGGATGTACTTGATAAAAGCGTGGAAGATATTCGGGGCTGGCTTTTGGAAAATCCCCATGTGATGGGAACCATCCTGCAATCCGCGCTAAACCCTGTTGACAAGGCCCGCTTTGTGGACTTTGGCATTAACAGCCGACCCCGCATGACCGCCTGGCCCGCTACCCTGAACTATGAAGATCAACGCGTAAACCTGCTGCCGGAAGCGCCGGGGCCCTTTGCCCGGGCACAACTGCCGGTGGATGTCAGCCCCGCCAACAGCAATGCGGCCCCGGATATGGTGTTTCCCTGGTACCGGGTCAGCATTACCGTGGATACCTCCGCCATGCAGGGAAGCGGCGAGTTGATGTTCGCTTTGGACTACCGCAGCGATACCGGTGAGGTACTGGAATCTCTGGGCACCCGTGCATACGACATCAACACGCGAACCCTGGGTGACGGTGATATTTCCGCAGCCCTGGACACAAGCGGCGAATACACCACCGTGATTCTGATTCTGGATAACAGCGAAGCGGGCCGGTATTTCTACAGCCACGGCAGCGACCGCGCGGCTTTGACCCTGAACGCGGAACTGCGGGTAGTTGATGAAACCCAGCCCCCCTACAATCTCATCCTTGATATGACCATGCAGCCCCTGTGCGATATGCCTGCGGATATCGCCGCAGAACCGGCATCGTATCCCGAAGCCGGAAGCTGTCCGGTAAAGGAACCTCCCGCAGCAGACGGTGACGGGGATGAAGAAACCACGGAAACGCCGGAGGCCTCAGACACCGGGGACGGTTGCGCTCTGGGCGGCGACGCCATGCTTATGCTGCTAATGCTTTATGTCGCTTTTTCCCGGGCTACGACGACGGCGGTAATATACTGTGCCGCGCGCACAGATATACACTGTTCAATCCCCGATGATACTGTACGGAAAAATATAATATAAGACGCACACACTCTCAATGGCGAGGGCCCGCCACGAGAAAAAGGACTATCGGGTCAGCACCAGCTTTTGCCGCAGCAGGTATAGCAATCGTTGCCAGCTGTGGTGGTGTTGACGGTCTCCACGGTTTCGATCACAGGTTTCTTCATGATGTTTCTCCTTCTTTACGACTATAGTATAACGCCTGTGCCTGCATACAGTCAACTATTGAATGATTTTCTTTTTCCCGCCCCTCCAAAACAGCCAAAGCGGTACAGCGATTGCATGCATTTTTGTACTCGCAGGAAGGGCAGTCCTGGAGATGTTTAAAGGTCATATTCCGCACCGCCTGCAACTCCCGGCTGTTCTTCCAAATATCCTCCACCGAAGACGCGGTTATATCACCCACCGTCAGGGGCCACATCAAACAGGGCTGCACCCGGCCATCGGGACCAATGGACATCTGGTTGCGACCCGCGCCGCATACCGGATCTTCGGGCTTTAGCTCCGCCAGCCTGCCGGGACGATGAGAAATATAGCGCTGCGTCAGCCGCCGCAGTTCATCATCGGATATCTGTAGGGCCTCATTTCCCTGGCCGGTGCGGGTGGCGGCCATAAGCAGATTCAGGTTGCCCGCGATACCGTTATCGTCCAGCAGGGTCATAAGCGCATCAATATGGTCCACATTATGACGGGTGACGCTGATGGCGGCCCGCAGAGACACCCCGGCGTTCCGCAACAACAGCAGGGTTTGCCAGGCAGCGTCAAAGGAACCGGGAACCCCGGTAAAACTGTCATGCACTGCGGCATTGGGTCCGTGCAGCGACACCTGGGCTTCGTCCAGCCCCCGGGAAATCATGTGCTCCAGCAGATCAGTATCCACGCCAACACCGCTGGTAAGCAAACTTACCGCAAAACGGCGATTCCGGGCATGGTCGTAGATATCCCGCAGATCAGATCGCAAAAAGGGTTCTCCCCCGGTAATGGACAGATACATGCAGCCCATGTCCGCCAGATCATCCAGCAGGGCACACCATTGCTCTGTGCCGAGTTCATCCGCGGCCTTCAGTGCGCTGCTATCCACATAACAGTGTTTGCAGCGTAACGGACAGCGCCAGGTGAGTTCCAGCTGGCAACTGACCGGCACCAGATTGTCCATGGCCCAGCCGGCAAAACGATCCAGCACCACAGATGCGCTGCCGCCACCGGGAGACATGGACGCCGCCGGTTTCGGGACCCGAGCCGTACCCCCGGCCAACAATCCCTGCTCTTCCAATACCTTTATAAAGGCAAGAGTGTCATCGTCCTTGATGTCCCGGCCCTGTTCAAGTATATTCAGCACATCTCCGGCATCGGCATTCATACGAAACACCCGGCGGCTGCGGGGGTCAGCCACCATGACGAAATCGGTATAACGGCGAAAAGCCACTGTTTGATGCAGGCGATATTTTTGAAACATAACGTTTTGAGGTCTCCTTGCAGGCAGTATATGCACCTGAGTCCGGGAAATCAATATGTATAAAAGAATACTGTTTATTTTAAATTTTTAACTTTGGAATAGTTTTGCTTACAACCGTGTTTAAATATTTAAATTTGGCAAATCCGGAAAACTATGATTGTATAACATAAAAAGTTATGGAGTCCTAACATGTCTTACACAATTACCCTTGATGCCGTTACCAAAGGCTTCACCGATGCAACGGGGAAACGCCGCACGATTATCAATGATTTAACATTGAAGATCAAAAGCGGTGCCTTTGGACTGCTGCTGGGACGATCCGGCAGCGGTAAATCCACCCTTCTTAACCTTATATCCGGTTTGTACGTCCCTGAAAAGGGAAAGATTATCGTAGGAGACACGGAGGTCAGCGCTATGGGAGAAGCCCGGCGGGATGCCTGGCGGAGCGCCCATATCGGCTATGTGTTTCAGACCTTCAACCTGCTGTCCCCTCTGACGGTACTGGAAAACGTCTATGTACCGGGGATTCTTGCGGGCACCGGAAGTCCTGCGGACCGCAAGGCGGCGGTGGATATTCTCAAGCGCCTGGATCTGGCGGAAGAAGCTCACAAGCGCCCCTTCGAGCTTTCCGTGGGTCAGCGGCAGCGGGTTGCCGTGGGCAGAGCCCTGCTGAAAAGCCCGCCGGTGCTGCTGGCGGATGAACCCACCGCCAACCTGGATGCGGAAAGCGCTCAGGTGGTGCGGGAGGCCTTTTTGCAGTTGCACAAACAGGGCACCACGGTAGTGGTTGCGACCCATGATCCGGTGTTCCGGGAAATCGCCCACACCATGAGCTTTGACGTCAGCACCGGAGAGGAGGTTCAGGCATGAAACACGGATA
>Ga0070729_10006419_pt1 | contig 11593 bp, 7 predicted proteins | sample tdDd472_FD_66725 | JGI IMG/M metagenome (GOLD analysis project Ga0070729, IMG submission 66725) | Marine sediment microbial communities from the Atlantic coast under amendment with organic carbon and nitrate - tdDd47.2 | ecosystem: Environmental > Aquatic > Marine > Coastal > Sediment | place...
TTCAGCTGGATAGTGAGATAGTATGCCAAAATCTCGATCCGTACCATTTTCAAATCCCCTGGAGTGAATGATTTGCCCCTCGCTTTCCAGTTTTTTAAAGAGGGGGGTTCCTTTGATAGGGTAACAGGTAGTGGTTAATACCGTCGTGGGCTCACATCGTTTTACGAGATCGATGGTTTCAAGAATGTGTTTCAGGCGTTCACCATCGTAGCCCCACATCAGGAACATTCCGGCCTCAATGCCAACGTCTTTAAGGTCTAGAATGGCCTGAATGACCTGTTCCCGGGTAACGCCTCGCTTCATGGCATCCAACATTTCCTGGGCACCACTTTCTGCCCCGATCCAAATTCTTCTGCATCTCAGATCGGCAAGTTGGGCCGCGATATTTTCGCTCATCTTGTCGGCTCGGGTAATGGTTTCAAAGGGCAGGATCAGCTGTTTGTCCTGCATCAGTTTCTGGTGAAATTGGGTTAGCCAGGTCTTGTTGATCGTAAAAACGTCATCTGCAAACCAGTAGGTGTCGAACTGATAATTTTGGTGAAGATGAATCATCTCAGACATAACATGTTCGACGGATCGCTTGCGGAAACTATATCCAAATACGCTGTGGCTGCACCATTGACACTGGAAAGGACACCCCCGACTTGTGATCAGGTTAATGGGGCGAATGCCGTGATACTTTTGCCAGCATTCCAGGTAGGCATTCAAATCAATTGCCTGACGATCGGGAAATGGTAACGCGTTCAGGTCAAGTTTTGCTTTGGCAGGCGGTTGATAGAAATCCAGGCCCCCAGCTCGAAAGGCCAGACCCGCTATGGAGCTCCATGAGTCCCTGTCATCCATTTGTTCCAAAATCAGGCTCAGGGGACTCTCGCCCTCACCGACTATCACAGCCTGGAATCCGGCATCCAGATAGTCTTGGCGATAGGATTCCGTATCTGGTCCACCTACCACCATGATGCTTCGAATGTGGGGTATTCGTCTTTTCAGCATCAATATCGAATGGCGCGTCATCATATTGGCATAGAACCCAATCAGGTCCGGTTCAAAGCGATTCACTATTGGGTCGAAATCCGAAGGGGTCTGAAAGGTGCCGTCAAAGACTGTTACGTCGTGCCCAGCCTGCTTCAGATACGCAGATAAATAGAGAACCCCAAGCGGAGGATACGGTTTCATCACGTTCCTCTCTCCCTCATCTAAGGCCAAGAAGTAGGGATGTACTAGTAGAACCTTCAAAACGGGATTCCTTTAATCTTGAAGGCCTTCAGCCGGCGTTTCGTTATGGCGTGCTTCCATAGGTGCTTCATCCGATCAAACCCTCTGGGATTGTGCTTCAAGTCATAAAATAGGTCGTGGAAATAGTGATAGAGGACCGGATAGAAATTTGAAGGATAGGTGGCTTTGAAAATGGGTTTCATGTCATTTGTGAATTGCCAATTCTTCTGTTCCGTGAGTTGCGATTCTACCATCGCGTGAAAGGGCGTGTTGGGTAGGGGGTAGGCCACACTGATACCAATGGCCGTCGGCTTGGTCTGACGTATGAGTTCCCAGGTTTTTCTAATATCTTCAATGGTTTCGCCTGGATAACCAAATTGAAGAAAGAAACAGCACTCGATCCCAACCTGATCCAGGATGGAAACGGCTTGGTGAATCTGATCGATGCGCAGGTCTTTGTGCATGGCGTCGAGGATTCGTTGGGAACCTGACTCTACGCCCATCCAAGCTGTTTGGCAGCCTGATGCTTTAAGGTTTTCTGCGAATTCAGGAGAAATCAGGTCCGCTCGAACTTGAATTTGGTAGGGCAGGGCCGCATCGAGTCGCTGAACTTCTTTTGAAAAAGTTTTAACCCACGATCGTTTCAGGCCAAATATGTCATCGGCGAACCAGATGTGATCCGCATGATGCTGGAATTTGTGCAGAGCCATTTCCTCTGCAACTTCCACGGCGGGCCTAAGAGTGTACTGCCTCCCGTGGATGGGTTTGGCACACCAGTTACAACGATATGGGCATCCTCGAGTGGTCACCATGTTAAGCGAAAAGTAGCCATTCTTCTCCCGCCAGGCGTTGCGATAGGCGCTGACATCAACCAGATCCCATGCAGGCGAAGGAAATTTGGACGGGTCCCGAACGGGTTTTGCAGGTGGTTGGCCCACTGTGGTTTGCCCCGTTAAATAGAACACGCCAGGTCCGGGTTCACGATGAAGGAGCAGGTCCATTAACTGAAACTCGGCCTCACCGGCGATGACAAATTCTGCTCCATGCCTGAGGTAAAGGTCGGGGTTGTCGGTCGCGTCGGAGCCTATCACGATCGATCGTGTTCCGGCCTCCTTGCAGAATTCAAGCATTCGAAAACATGCGTCGCGCATTTCCAACAGGCACATTTTCGATCGCCAGTTGAAATTGTCCTCAAAGAAAACAACCCAGGTAAATGCGCTCGATTTCAGGATTTCCTCAAAATGGTCAGGGTGTTCAGACAGCATGGCGTCGAAGAGAGATACTTTAAACCCGTGTTGGCGTGCAAGCTCGGCTGCGATCAGTGTACCCAATGGCGGATACGGCTCACCGATGACTCGTTGCTTAGGGTCAAGGTTTTGAAAAAAGGAATGCGCGAAGAGTATGTGAGTCAAGGGCCACCCAAGTTTTTTAGGCGGTAACTGAGCCCAAGAAACGCTGTCGACACACAGAAGCAGAGCAGAAAAGTTAAGATCGTCAACCGAATCGTTCCTTTGGCCAAGGGGACGGCGGATGAGGCCGCAGCGACACTCTGCATCGTCATGGATAGATTTTGCGCCCGACGCTTATGCGCGGTTAAAAAGGCGCGCAAACCCTCGTCGGTGGTCTGTTCAATCAAATTGTCTACGGCACTGAGGTAACTTGTGAGGTCATAGTCGATTAACTTTCTCTTCTCGATTTCTGTCAACAGGAAGTTTACGGCTTCAACCTTCATTTGCTTGGCAAGGTGGCGGTGGTCTTGGGTAAGAATTTTGGCCTGAATGCGTTCAGCATCGGCTTGGTATAATTCGATCTGGAGTGGAACCGGGAGGAAATCTCTGTCGCGCTTTTCGCCTCCAAGTTCGTAGCTGATGGATGGACTAGTAGAAAGTGGTTTCGATGAAAGGGATTGTGCTTTGAGGCCTTGAATGATCTTGTTGACCTCCTCCAGTTCGAATTGGTCTTGTTCTCGGGATTCTTCCAGGTTCCCCAGGCCACTGTTGAGTTCAACAAAGGAACCGTTTAATAGGTCAAAAACGTGGTTCAGTGGAAGGCTGTACCTCAGATTATCCTGTACTGCGTCTGCGAGTTCCATGACCTCCTCTCGTGGGGAGCCTTTGATTCGAAGCGTCAGAATCTTGGCAGAGAGGTTCTCCAGTTTCTCAACATTTTCCGCCCAACTTCGCTCCAGGGATAAGCGCAAGCTTTTCTTATTCTCGAAATCGACATAAGAGGGCGTAATGTCCATTGTGATGAACGATTCGACCTCTTCCTGTGATTGAGCCTTTCTCAGGCTGTTTTGGATTTTTGTTGCCCCTGCTTTTTCCAAGGCGTTGGTTATTTTTTGAATGTTGCCATGATTAAAAAAGCGGTGTCGCATTTTAAGATAGTCCACGGAATTCAAATTTAGATGGTATTCCATGGCAATCTGATATGATCGTGGAGCGAAAAAGGTCCAAAACCCCAAAGAAAGTGCTGGAATCACACTGCAACACAGGATGATGATCCTTTTTTTCCAAAAAAACGAAATTAAGTGAGAAAAATCCATTCAACCCCAAGATATTTCCAATTTTGACTTATGAAAGGTACGGTTCAATGGGTCATCTTAAGTTTCGTTGGTGAAATAGTCAAATGATCTATAGGTTAGGCGAGTCTGAGCAGAGAAAAGTAAACGGGCAGATGAATGATTTTTTTGATTAGTGCGACAGCTTTGATTGTTTTTGCGGGTTTGGGGAAAGGGCTTTTTGGGTCTCTGGATTCGCCCTTCTGTCTTTATTCCATTGCTTGGATGGGTATGATCAGTTTATTTGGTTTGAATTTAGTGGAATACATCGCCATTGAACCAGGAACTTGGTGGGCTATTTCAACCAGTTTTGGGGCGTTTCTGTTGGGTGCCTGCTCGCTGGGCCCACTCTTCTGTCGGACTTTGCATCAACCCACTGGCAATCACTTGTGGGTAGATGACGAACGTCTTAACCTTTTGCTTTGGACCGGGTTGCTTTTGAGTGCGCTTGGGCTTGGCCTTCAAGTCGCCCATCTTGAAAAGACGATGGGGGTAAGTTTGCTGTGGACCGATCCGGTTCAAGCCCGCAAGCTGCACAGTTATATCCCCTACTTTGGATACCTGAATCTTTTGAATGTCCCAAGCGCGGCCTTGGCAACATTCAGTCTCATTTACACCAGGCGATGGCATTTGGTCCATGCTCTTATCTATGTCAGTGCTTTTGTTTCGGGTTTGCTGACCACAGACCGAACTCGCCTGTTCTATACCGTGATTTGGTGCTTTTTTGTTTGGTTCCATGCCGCCATGGGGTCTCGCTGGACCTTTCAAAAGGCGGTGCAGGTGGGCGTGGTGGTCCTGACTTTGATTTGCGCTTTTATTTTCATTGGGAAGCATTTTGAAAGGCGCTACTCAAACCGATACTCTGATCTCCTACATTTCCCCTCTCATCTAACTGTATTGGCAGATCCTTATATATACCTAACGGGTAGTATCCCAGCATTCCAAGAGTTGATGGCGCGCAATGAGGAGCGCCTAAATGGACGCATGACATTGTTGCCAATATTACCACTCATAAAGCCCCTGGAAAAAGAGCTTGAAATTCCCAGCCTTCAAGGTGAACTCTACTATGTACCGATGGAACTCAACACCTACAGCTACCTGCAACAGTTTTTCTTGGATTTTGGCCATTGGGGTCTGTTTTTTGGCCCATTCTTTTGTGGATTTTTTACAACCTGGATATATTCTCAATGGCGTCGTCAGCGCTCCTTTCTGTATCTTTACTGGGCATCTCTGATGAGTTTTTGTCTTTTCATCAGTATTTTCGTGAATTTTTTTACTCAACAGGCGACCTGGTTCTTTCTGGGTCTAGGCTGGATCTGCCACATTGTCCTGAAGGGGTCTCGCTCAGCAACTAGCCTGAACTGAACTATGGGCTTGAGATTTTTGCCTTCAGAACCAACATGGTGTGATCTCCCAGGCGGTTGAACGGCCAGAAGTCTCCGACCAAATGATCAAGGCGAGTCAGGGCCTTGAATCCTGTTGTTTTGCTTTTCACCGGGGGAACCATTACGCCGAGACCAACAACTTTGGTGAGGGCAAAGTGTCTGGAAAAGTTGGTCCGATAGAGATCAATTGGATTAAAAAAGTAGGTTGTGAGGTGGTCATTCCCGACCCTCAACTTTGCCGTTGCTCCGTTGCGGAACCTTCGAAAAGCGTGTGTGCGGGTCAACAGGCCAGACAGGATCTCAAGAATGGCAAACTTGGTCATGACATTGATGATCAAGTAGCCGCCTGGATTCAGCTTCTCATGGCACGCTTTGGAGAATTCGAGAAACGAAGGTTGGGTATTCAGCCCACCAAAATTGGAACAAATTCCATCAAACTTGCCGGGAACCTGCTCCAGGTGGTTGTAGTCTAGACAAAACAGCTGTACGTCTGGGTGAGCGATTGAGGCCTGGGCCAGCATGTTTTCAGAGCAGTCAAGTCCAGTCACAACACATCTATGTTGCAGGAAAAAGGAGAAATCAGAACCGGGGCCACAATTAATGTCCAAGATCTGGCTGCCGGGGGCAAGGTAGCGACTATAGACCTGATGGGTTTTCTGGCGCATTGCTTTTGCCAGGACCGTCGAACTGAAGGTCGATTCATAACCTTCGGCTTCAAGATCAAACGCCACGCCGATTCGCTGGCTGGAACTCGCCTCATGTGGAGGTATCTGGTGCAGGGATTTTTTGATTGGGATAGGCCAAACCATCCTTCGTGATTTTCATGGGTGTACCGGCTCAAACTAAACTATTGATGGGGTTAGGTCAAGTCAACTCCGTGGCTTGGGATCTGTCAATGAGATCAACGGCTCTTTTCAGAACCTCTTCAGGATAAAGAAACTCAAGGCACTGGACGGTGCTATGCATGCAGGTCGTGCGCATACAGTTTCCGCATTCCAGATGACTGGAATCAAAAAATGCACTTCGGGGTCCTTGGGGAGCAACCCAGTCGCTGCGCGTTCCTCCCAGAATGGAGAGTGTCGGTTTGCCGGAAGCCCATGAAAGGTGGGCTAACCCGGAATCCTCTGTGAGCATAAGGTTCGCTTTCAGAACCAAAGCATAGGCTTCAACCAGTGACGTGTGGCCAACCAGGTTGATTAAGCTGCTGCCAAGCTTCTCGGCAAGTGCCTCGGCTCGATCTTTGATGGTGGGCAGGCCCATAACGAGGAATTGGGTGTCAGGAAATTGTTGAAGCCAAAGCCTGGACCAAGCCACATAATGTTTGATCGGCCAATTCCGGGTTGAAAACGCACCAGCTGGATTCAAGATAACCAGTGGGCTGCCTTCCCTTCTGCCATGTTTGCGAAGAAGCACCTGGACGGAGTCTGGTTCTTCAAACGCGTGGGAGAAGGTGTAATCAGGTTCCAGATCATCCAGACCTAAAAGTTTCAACGTTGAAAGAGTCCGGGTCATGGCTGATTGCGGGGAGTAGCGGTCGAATTCGGTCCAGGCGGACGGACGCAGGAGGTGCCTAAGAATTCGGGAATGCTGATTGCGCTGCAGATCCACCACAATATCATAGCCTTGGTACCACATGCGAGGAACGTTCTTCAAAAGATTGAGGTAGGTTCTCCTGCCCACCGTATGCGACAAGGCGAGAATCGCGTCGAACAAATCTAGGCTCTGGGCAAGTGGGGCGTATTGCCTGCGCGTCATTAAATGAAATTGAGCGTGTGGCCATTTTTTTTTCAAAGCCGCTATGGCTGGGAAGGTGATGAAAAGGTCTCCCAATGCATGAAAGCGAACGACAAGAACATGCTTTGGTGAATGCTTTGAATCCCATTTTGAACTGCTGATGGGCTCATATTGGAAGGTTGTCTCTCTCAAAAATCATCCCAGAAAATCGTATCGATTGTGAAATAAAAATTTCCTGGTTATTTTAGCACAGCGTCAGGAACCACTGTGAGATCTAGTGCTCATAACCGCCTGGTCGAGAAGGCAAGTTCTTCTTGACTCAAATCAAGGAACCTCATATTCAATGTGGCCTGGTTCAAGTGACAAGCCTCAAAATGAGGAGGGGCTATCAGATGAGTTATTCTGATAGCCCCGTTCATTCGGATCTGAAGAACGAAATGAATCAGAGATTACTTGCGTCCCCGTCCGCCCTGGCCTCCGCCACTGTTGGAGCACGCTTCGAGGGCATTTCCGTCCGCATCATAGACGATCCGTCCTTCTCGAGCGGATGAAAGGATCGAATCAACGTCTTCTTGTGTCAGGAATTGTGCGGCATATTCTTCACCAAGCAGGTTCAACTGGGAAACGAAGGCACGCAGGTGGTTTCGCGAACCTTTCATGAGGTTCTGATAGACCATGCCAATATCCAGGTTATCGGTGTTTTGCAGGTCTTCCATGAGATCGGCGATATCCAGGTCTTCAATCGTGGCACCAACCATGTAGCCGGCAATGAGGTTGGTTTCTCCCTCGGCAGTGAGGTCCTGGTATAGGTCCTCAAACGCTTCGAACGTAAACTGCCCAGGTTCGTCCGTTTGGATTGGGTCGACAATCTCATAGCGGTCCAGGAGGATCTTGATCGCATCCATATGCTGCTGCTCCGACTTGGCAATATTGGAAAAGACGACGGATCCATGTACCTGGTAAAGATACTGATAGACATCACGAGCCAGTTTCTCTTCTTCTCGCATATAAACTAAATCATCAATTTCCTGCTCCGAAAGGTCCTGCATGGGTGTTGTGGCCAGGTAAGTAAGCATGCACGTGCTTTGCTGTCCGCTGTTTTGGGCTCTCTTGGAGTTTTTTTGCGTTTCAGTTCGTCGACCTTTTCCTTGCCACAAAGGTGTTCCCATCTCGTCTCTAAGGGAATAATTCGCTGAATCGATCGTCAAGTTGCGGGCAACGATAATCTTGATGGAGGTGTCGTTTAGAACCTCCATGCCGGTAACGGTAATGAAATCGCCCGGTAGAAATTCAACCCCCAACTGTTCGAGGAACCAGGGAGGACCAAACGTGAGGCCATAGGTGCCATCATCTGTTTCAAGACTGTATTGACCTGAGCGAGAGGGGACTCCTGTTTGACTGAAATCCAGGATGCCTTCAACGGTAATTTCTAGATCGGTGTTGTAGTTGTTTGAGGGCGAACCTGAAACGCATTGTGCCAGGGAAGAGAATCCTAATATTAGGAAGCTGATAAATGAGAAATATTTCATGCTGAACTCCTTATTCATTTGACTATCGAGCCATATTTGACTTCGCAGTCTCCATAGAGCAAAGTACAGGCCAAAGAAAAAGCCCTGTTTTTGCCAAAATTTCGACGATTTAGTCGAAATCCACACAGTTTTCTCGACAAAGTGGTCGAACGAATAGGTTCTGCTATGAATATCAACGCAAGGACACCTACATGAGGGTCTTGCTAGTTATGGATGGCTTGATTCTGGTCCTCAGGGGCTTTGGCAGTATCTCTTATTGAATTGGCATGCTAAAGACCTGGTCGGGTCGTATTCCAGTGAGATGAGTACTCGGAGTGGACTGGGGTGATGCAGCCTCATTGCGGTCCAGGAGAAAATGGCAGGAATCACTCTTAAGTTGGTTGGGCCATGTCTTCAGGGCAACCACATCGCAGTTGTGGTCAAACAACTCTTCGATAAAGGTATGGAGTTTCGGATGATCTGGAGCGAGTCGAACGCCGAGAATAGTGCCTGGATTGAGGGCGCTACGGCATGCATCAAACCCCTCGAACCAAAGTGTTTCCCCCTCCTCAACCCAGAGCTGCATAAGGTAGGACATATTCGACATATCAAGTTCGATATAGCCGAAACCGACTTCCTCGCAACGTGTGCAGGCTTTATCCAAAGCTTTTAGCACTTTTTCAGTCTCGGTATCATAACTGTCGGTTCGTATGGGATCCTGTTGCCGGTACCAATCCAGCGGATTGTTCTGCATGGGTGGAACGGTCAATTGGATGCCTGGCAAGGTGCCGTTACCAGAAATTATTTTCATGAGCGCCCCAAGACCTTCAAAATATTTGGGTTGGTCGGCGCGCAAAAGACTGTAGTTGCGGTTTTTGGGGGTAAGCACAGAGGCCGGTCCGGCCAGGATGACTGCCGGTTCAATGCGGGCCAGGCGTTTATAAAACATGAGCAGTTCCGGGCCGACTCGTCCCGAGGGGAAGGTGAGCGGCGTGGGCTGTGCGGTCACCACGTATGGGTTTCTAAAGAAATGATCACCTATGCTGAATCCCTGGTTAGCTGCGGGCATGCTCCGTCTCCTGAAGATCTTGTCGGCCATTACCCGAAATGGTTTAGTAATTTCCTGTAACTTCTAATGTATTCTTGAAATCCAGGGGTCACCCTTTAACTTAAGGCGTGGTCATGTCGCAATTTTTTTAAAAATGATCTGTTCCTTAGGGTTGCACCCACTGTTGCGATTCTTTTTGAACTCTTAGCCAGGTGAAATATGCTTCTTGCCATACAACTTGGAATGAAGCATTGGTTCTGGAAACCCAATTTAAACCGGATTCGCCTTGGTCTAATTTAAGAATGAAATCCCGTTTTCCCGTAGGGGAAAACGGGTTCACGCCCATCAGTAAAAAGAAAACTCAAATTAAGGGGATGGACAGCCGGCCGAATCAAGGAACAGGCCGCCGTCATCCAAGGCGGTTATCGTTCCTGTGAAGCTATTATTGCCGTTAAGGAATGCGGCCACCGCCGCCGCGGCGCTATCCGCACCCAGCCCTTCGATTCGATAGGTTGCGCCATTATCGCGCTCCACCTCAATCTCGCGGTTGGCTGTGTTTTGGGTGGCCCCTGCACCGGTCGCATTCATGTTCAGACAGATGGTAGAGGCAGTGTTTTCGGCCTCGGCGTCAAAGCATTGGGCGCTTGCGTTGGAATGAGTGAAGGTGTTGGAGGTCACGGTCATGCTAATAGTGGTGTCGTCCTCACAATCAACACCCACCACATCATCCGTGGCACTGGAGTCCATGTAGAAAATGTTGTTATGCATCAGCAGATAAAGGGTGAAAGGTGCAACCCCGCTGTTGTCTCTGGTTTGAATAAAGATCCCGCGATCCACATCACCCTCAGAGCCTGGCTTTTGGCCCACATTATTGTTGATGAGGCTGATTTCGGAGTCGGTGGTCCGGTCCCGTAAGCTGATGAAAATACCTTCGAATTGGAACGCGTCAATATCGTCTATATCGTTGCCGTCGATGATGAGATCTACACTGGCGGTTTTACCCACCGGTGGTTCGGACACGATCCCCAGACCGTTGCGACGACCGTTGGTGTTGTGGATCGTGTTGTTGGAGATGGTGCCGTTTAGTGCTCCACCGTTTGTCTGGAAGCGCACCACACTTTCATTGCCCAGTGGGGTTGTGCTCACTTTGACATTGCTAAAAGTGTTCGCGTCGATGTTTACCGTATTGGTGGCGTTCGTTTCCGCCGAACCGATGAAGATACTATTCGCCCCGGTTGCCCCCGCCGCATCGCGAAAGGTGGAGTTGCTGATATTGGTGTTGATATCACCGGATACACCGGTATCATCACCTGCCGTGGTCTGCAAGGCTTCACCGGCCAGGCCAAAGAACTCGGAACCGTTTTGGACGTTAAGCGTCATGTTACCCGTACCTCGTGTGGCCATAAAGACGAATGAAGCCAACGTGGTCGAGGTATGGAAATCGCAGTTGTCGAAGGTAATGCCATCCAGGGTCTGGTTGGTGTTGAGCATCAACGCGCCGTGGGCATTGGCGTTGTTCACCTGAGTGAATACCGAATTGGTGAACGTGTGTGTGCCGGTCATTAAGATACCGCGGAAGCCATGTTGGCCTGGTGCGGTGATCGTCATCCCGGTTACATTCAAGCCGGCGGTGAGGGACCGGGCGTCGATGGCGTCACCATCCACGTTAGAGATTGAACCACCGTTGATGGTGAAAGTCCCGCTGTTACCGCTCAGGAAGATACCGTCGCCGTCCCCTTCGTTGTCGGGCAGTAGATCATTGCCTGGATCGATTTCCGCCACGGTTTCATTGGCCGCACTGATCGTTGTGCTCGCAAAGGTAACTGTCGCGCTGGTGTTATCACAACGAATACCGTAGCCACCTGCATTACTCTGGTTAGGAATGGTGGTGGCCCCGAAATCTACATCGCCTTGGATGCTGTCTAGAAGAATCCCGGTACTACCCCGATTGTCGATGTTCAGCGTGGCGAAATCAATGTCCGCATTGGTACCGGTGGTATCGATGCGGATGCCCTCGTTAGTGGTTCCGTTGATCGTTGTCGTGCCGGTCACCGCAAAGCTGGAAGAGTTCCCCAGCGAGGTGAGATCGATACCTTGAAGGGTGCTGTTGGTAGCCCCTAAGGTTTGGAACGTCATGCCGGTG
>Ga0070729_10006420_pt1 | contig 11592 bp, 10 predicted proteins | sample tdDd472_FD_66725 | JGI IMG/M metagenome (GOLD analysis project Ga0070729, IMG submission 66725) | Marine sediment microbial communities from the Atlantic coast under amendment with organic carbon and nitrate - tdDd47.2 | ecosystem: Environmental > Aquatic > Marine > Coastal > Sediment | place...
GAGGGCGAGGGCGGGCTCGACATCCCCGACGAGAGCCAGGTGCAGAGCACGATCACCGTCCCCGAGGGCGGCGAGATCGAGATGCTGCACGTCAACGTCGAGATCACCCACCCGTTCCCCTACGAGCTGACCATCCGGCTCGGCCGGGCGGGCGGCCGCGAGTTCGTCCTGCTCACCGAGGACAGCAGCAGCACGGGCGGCGTCTCGCGCACCTTCGACGTCTCCGGGTTCGTCGGCGAGGACATCGCCGGGGACTGGACGTTGACCGTGGTCGACGGCGCGAGCGGCGACACCGGGACCCTCGACGCCTGGTCGATCCAGGCGTCGGTGCGTTGAACCTCTGGGCGCACCGCGGCGCCCACGCCGACGCGGTCGAGAACACGATGGCGGCCTTCGAGGCCGCCATCGCGCTCGACGCGCACGGGGTGGAGCTCGACGTCCGCGCCACCGCGGACGCGGCGGTGGTCGTCTTCCACGACGCGGACCTCGAGCGGCTCGCGTCCGATCCGCGCCGCGTGGCCGAGCTGCCGCGCGGCGCGCTGCCGTCCGTCGGCGGGGCGCCGGTGCCGCTGCTCGACGAGGCGCTCGACCGGCTCCTCGCGGCGGGGCTCGAGGTCAACGTCGAGGTGAAGGCCGCCCCGCTCGAGGCGGCGCGCGTGCTCGCGGCGCGGTCGTCGTCCGAGCGCGACGCGGTCATCGTGTCGTGCTTCGACGCCGACGCCCTCGCGGCCGTGCGCGACGCCGTGACGGTCCGGACCGCCTACCTGTTCGAACGCGTGACCGACGCGGTCGCGGCGCGGCTCGCCGAGTTCGACGGTGTGCACCCGCACCACGAGGCGTGCGCCGCCGAGGCCGTGGCGGCCTGGCGTCGCGCGGGGCGGTTCGTGAACGCGTGGACGGTCAACGATCCGGACCGCGCGGTGGCCCTGCGCGATCTCGGGATCGACGGCCTGGTGACGGACGACGTGGCCGGCGCTCGGGAGGCTTGCGGATCACGCGTGTGACATCTATATCGGAGGCGCTGAGCCCCCCCTTCGACCGCGTCGGAGGCCGTGGAGCGCAGTTTCGGAACGGGGCGTCCACCGCAGTGAGCGGGATCCCTCGAACTCGAAGACCAGACCAGGAGACCGAGTGGCAAGACGCAGAGGCGGCCGACCCCCCAGGCGTGGCGGCAAGAAGAAGAAGCGATCGAGGGATTCCTACGACTCCGATGAGGAGCGTTCGGATCACGTCAAGCTCGAGGGCACGGTGACGAACGTGTTCGCGGGCGGGCAGTTCGAAGTCGAGACCGACGCAGGGCCGACGGTCCGCGCGAAGCTCTGTGGCCGGATGCGCAAGTACCGCATCCGCGTGATCCTCGGCGACCGCGTGACCGTCGCGCTGTCCCCGTACGATCTGAACCACGGGATGATCGTCTACCGGACCAAGTAGCGCGCTCGATGGACGCGATGAGCCGCGGCGACCGCGCAGGTCCCGCGGCTTCTTTGCGTCTGAGCGTCGCAACCCGAGTAGAATCGGACGGGTGGACTGGACGGAGCGGGAGCGTGAGCTCGAGCAGGCGGGCATCCAGGCGGCGCGCGCCGCGCGGAGCCTGCTCGCCTCGGGCATGACGTCCGTCCCCGAGCCCATGCAGGAGGCGTGCGCCAAGGTGGTGAGCCACCTGTACGCCGCCGAGGTCGGCGGTCTGGCGCAGGTGATGCGGTCGCTGAACCTGGCGTGTGACGAGCTGCAGGAGCTCACCTACCAGGAGGGCGCCGACGCGTCGTTCGCGCACGCCCTGACCATCCTGTACCCGATCAGCCGCGAGCTGAGCCGGCAGAGCGGTCCGCCGGTGGCGATCTCCGCCGCCGACCCGATCCTGCTCGTGCCCAGCAAGAAGAAGATCACGATGAGCCCCGACGATCGGCGCCGCGTCCCGCGGGTCGAGCTCGAGGTGGACATCGGGATGCACAGCGAGACCAACTTCTACGCAGGGTTCTCGGGCGACGTGTCGATGGGCGGCCTGTTCATCGCCACCTACAAGCCGCTCCCGGTCGGCACGCGCACCACGGTGTCGTTCGTCCTCCCCGGCGGCCACCACGTGGTCACCGCCGGCGAGGTGACGTGGGTGCGCGACGCGATGAACGAGATGGACGCCGCCCCCGGCATGGGCGTCCGATTCATGGAGCTGTCGGACACCGATCGGCACTACATCGCCGAGTTCACCCGGAACCGACAGCCGATCTTCTTCGACACGTAGGCTGGACCTCCTTAGGCTCCGCCGCGTGCGAGCCCCGCGCCGACGGTGTTGGTGGATCGCCGCGCTGGTCGCGGCGGCGGTGGGCTGCGACCCGCCGGGCGCCAGCGACGGCGACCCGGAGGCCGACGAGGCGCCGACCGCGGCGGCCGAGCCCGCGCCGTCCGACGACCCGCCGGCCCGCGACCCCGACGGCTTCGCCGAGGACCCCGTCGCGGCCGCGCTGGCGGCCGCGCAGCTGTCGAGCTTCGGCGAGCGCCGCCGCCTCGACGACCGGACCGGCGCGCGGGTGCGCAGCGCGGTCCGCCGGCGCATCGGCGCGCGGCCGGAGCTGATCACGTCGCGTCACTACGTCCGCGACGACGGCGGCACGGTGACCATCGCCACCTTCGTCGCGCCGTATCTCGAGCGCTGCGTGTCGCAAGGCACGCCGCGCGAGGAGTGCCTGCTCTCGCAGGGCGACGGAGCGCTCGCCACCGAGCTCGGCGCGTGCGTGTTCGGCGGAATCGCGCGGATCGACGTCGGGCCGCCCCGCGGCGAGCAGGAGGGGGCGCTCCGGGTGATCGGCGTCGTGCCGCTGCGGCAGGGGGAGATCTGCGCGTTCGAGGTCGAGTCGCTGCAGGTCCGCGACGAGGATCGCGACGACGAGCCCGAGATCATCCTCGGCTACGCGTGGTCCGACCTGCGCCACCGCGGCGACGAGCGCGTGGTGGTGGACGAGGGGTCCGAGCGACTGGTGCTGCGCGCGGATCTCGAAGAGCAAGTGGCGTTGACGATGCGGTTTACCCACCACCCGAGCGGCGAGGCCGAGGGCGACCGCAACCTCGTGACGCAGCTGCGGACCGTGCCCCGAGGCGGTCACCCGGACCTGGCCCTCGACGTGATCGACTGGCTCGCCGACCCGTGCCCCGAGGCCGACCCTCCGCGCGGCCGCGGCGAGGTGTGCGAGATGCGCGAGCGGACCGTGGTCTATCGGTACGACCGGATGGCCGATCGCTGGCAGCCGCCCGAGGACCCGCCCTGACCGATCACTCGGGCTCGTCGTCGTTGCGGTCGTCGGCCACCGCCGGGCTGCACGTGGCGTTCTGCTCCGACAGCCGCGCCTCCGTGTAGCAGAGGTGGTAGGCGGGCTCCGCGTCGGGGACGAGCGTCGAGATCCAGATGCGGTACTCGCCCTCCGGCCACGCGTCCTGGTCGACGAACGCGTTGCCCTCGTCGGGCGCGCTGCACAGGTAGCGACCGCCGGGCGTGCGGAGCACGATGCCGGTCTGGCCCTCCGCGCCGCCGAGCTGCACGCGCAGGTAGTCGAACTCGTTGCGCAGGGTCATGACGTGGCTGGGCGCCGCGGCGGTGAGGCCCTGACACAGCGGCCCGAGCAGGCGCACGTCGATCGTGCCCTCCGCCACCCCGTCGTCCACCCGTGGATCGGGCAAGAAGCCGCGGCGGATGCGGCGGTCGCGGTAGCGCCCCTCCTCCGCGGCGACGTCGAGCCCGACGTCGATGCTCCCCGAGCGGCCCGACTCGTCTCCGGGGCCGACGCTGCGGAACTCCGTGATCGACAGCTCGTACTCGACGGGCTCGTCGCGCCGCGGGCTGCCGACCCACACCTCGTAGCGGCCCGGCTCCCACTCGCCCTCGAGCAGCGCCGGGCGATCGGAGCGCCCGGTGGCGCAGCGCCAGCCCCCGCCGGGGCCGCGCACCGCGAGGGTCAGGTCCGCCGCCGCGACCGTGAACAGGCGGAGGAACCCGAACTCGCTCTCGAGCTCGAGCACGTGATCGGGGGCGTCGCCGACGAACCCGCGGCAGGCCCGCGCGCGGTCGGCGAGGGGCGTGGTGCTCACCGTGCGCGCGGTGCGCAGGCGCGGGTCCGGCGTGTAGCCCGTGCGCAGCCGGACGACGCCGTCGTCGGTCGCGCCCTGCGCGGCGGCCGCGCGCGGCGCCACGAGCAGGACCAGCAGCAGCAGCGCGAGCCGGCTCACGCCCGCACTGTATCAGCGTCGCGGGCCGCGTCCGCCCGATAGGCGAACGCCAGCGCGGCGAGCGTGCCCAGGTACGACGGGAGGTTGATCTGGACGACGTTGAACAGCCCGTCGTGCAGGAGCGACCCGGCGGTGTCGACCACGAACCACGCGGTCATCGAGGTCGCGACCGCGTGCAGGACCCACCGCTGCCGCGGCGCCCTCAGCAGCGCGCCGGTCAAGACGAGGAAGTGGCCGGCGATCGTCGCGCCGATCAGGCCGTAGGCGAACCGCTGCCACGCGAGCGCGTCGGACCCCATCGCGCCGTCGAAGTAGACCCGCGCGGTCGCCTCGCCGTAGTAGTGGAAGATCGGTGCGCGGATCGCGAAGGCGCTGAGCAGCCCGATCCCCACCGACCCGACGCAGATCGCGGTGAGCAATCGGACGCTGCGCGGCACGGGGCCGGCGCGGCGCGGCGTGGGCTCGGTGTGCGGCCACATCGCCGCGGCGAGGCCGCCCACGAGCAGCAGCGGGAGCAGGTCGATGTACCAGACGTTGACGGCGGCGCCGTAGAGCACGCTCGCCGTCGCGTCGAGCGCGAACCAGCCGAGGTGGCCCACGAGCAGCACGCCCAGCGCCCAGCGCTCACGCCGGCGCAGCGGCTCGTGGACGAGCCACGCGATCGCCACCCACTTGCCCACGATCGAGCCGCCGAGGATCGCGTCGGTCAGGCCGGCGTACGCGCGCAGCGACGCGGGGAACGCGCCGCCGAGCATCGCCCCCGCCACGGCGTCGCGCCACGGACCGAACACCGCTTCGCCGGCGAACGCGAGCGTGAGCCCGACCCCGACGAACAGCCCGCACGCCCCGAGCAGCGCCAGACGGAGTCGCTCGACCATCGTCCCTCCCGCCCGGGGCATGGGGGCATCGCGTCCGCGCGGCGACCCCGCGGTGCTCGAACGATGACGGAGCGATGACGGACGACGTCCCCGATCGGCGCCACCCTGAGGTCGTGAGCAGCCTCGCCGCCGTGGAGCAACGCCCCACCCAGCGCGGGATGCTCTGCGTCTGGGGCTTCTTCGGGTTCCTCGTCGCCGGCGCGCTGCTGTTCGCGCTCGACGCGGACGCGTGGACGTGGCCGGTGTTCCTGTTCGTCGGCAGCGTGCTCGGCGTGATGGGGACCAGCGCGCTGTACCACCGGATCGAGTGGTCCGAGGTGTGGTACGGGCGGATGCGCCGGCTCGACCACGCGATGATCTTCGCGTTGATCACCGGGACCGAGGCGCCGCTGTTCGTCACCGCGCTCGACGGACGCGGGCTCGACTGGGTCTTCTATCTCGCGCTCGGGGTGTCGGGCGCGGGCTTTCTGATGACGATGTTCTGGGTGAGCGCGCCCAAGTGGCTCCGGTCGCTCGTCTACCTCGCCGCGGGCTGGTCCGGCGTGCCCGCGGCCGGCTCGCTCGCCGACGCGCTCGGCGGCTGGGCGGTCGGGCTGCTGATCGGCGGCGGCGTCCTGTACTCGGTCGGCGCCGCGTTCTACGGCCTGCGCCGCCCCAACCCGTGGCCGGGCCGCTTCGGGTACCACGAGCTGTTCCACGCGATGGTGATCGCGGCCGCGGCGGCGCACTTCGCGGTGGTCGCGTTCTTCGTGATCTGACCGTCGGGGCCGGTCTGCTAGCGCGCGGGTGCGCTTCTGATACGTTGGTCGGCTTCTCTTACCCGCCGAGGCTCGTCCGTGATCCGCAGTACCCCCTCCGTCCTCTGTTCTCTGATCCTCTGCCTCGCCTGCTCCACCGGGGGCGACAGCTCCGGCGACGCCGGCGACGCGCGCTGCGCGGACTTCGACGGCGACACCATCTGCGACCGCGACGAGGGGATCGGCGACGACGACGGGGACGGGATCCCGAACTCGAACGACTCGGACTCCGACAACGACGGAGTGCCGGACTCGATCGAGGCCGGCGACGACGACCCCAGCACGCCCCCGCGCGACTCGGACGGGGACGGCACGCCCGACTACCTCGACCCCGACTGGCCGCCGCCGCTGCCCGACGGCGGGATGGACGGCGGCGCGCCCGTGGACTCCGGTCGCCCCGACGCGGGGACCGACGCGGGCCGCATCGTCTCGAGCGTGTGCCCGCCCGAGGACATCGTCCCCGAGGGCTGCGTCGCGGAGACCGACGAGGGCAGCGCGGGCATGTGCGACGGCGCCGACGACGACTGCGATGGGCAGATCGACGAGGGCTGCCCCTGCGATCCGGGCCAGGTCCAGCGCTGCTTCGACGGCCCGCCCGGCCGCCGCGGCGTGGGCGCGTGCACCGACGGGACGCAGACCTGCAGCGAGTTCGGCTGGGGCCCGTGCGAGACCGGGATCAGCCCGGGCCTCGAGGCTTGCGACGACCTCGACAACAACTGCAACGGGTGCGTCGACGAGGTCGAGGGCTGCGTGCCGGTCGGCTCCTGCCCCGGCCCCGGCGACCCGCGCGTCACCGACGCGACCCCCTTCAGCAGCTACCCGCTCGACGGGACGCTGTTCTACTCCGGGTCGGACGCGATCGGCTGGCAGTGGGAGGTCGAGGGCACGCCCTGCGACCGCATGTTCCAGGCGATCCCGGGCTCGACCGCGACGAGCACGAACGGGCAGCTCAGCTACCAGCTCAACGGCGCGACGTCGCCGATGGCGACGCTCGAGACCACGCTGAGCGGCGACTATCGCGTGACCTTGACGGTCCGGCGCTCGGGCGGCGAGGACTTCACGTGCACGTGGATCGTGCACGTCGGCGGCCCGGGCCTGCGCGTCGAGCTGTGCTGGGACCAGACCGGCCCGACCGCTGGCTTCCTGAATTCGGTCGACCTCGACCTGCACCTCGGCAAGACGGGCACGACCACCGAGTGGTTCGGCGACGAGGACTGCTACTACGCCAACTGCGACACCGAGTTCCGCTTCGGGACCGGTCCCGACTGGGGCTACCCGGACACGCCCACCGCGATGTGCGTGCTGCCGCCGAGCTCGCTCGGCCAGTGCTACAACCCGCGGCTCGACATCGACAACATCTCCGAGACCACGTCGTACGTGCCGGAGAACATCAACGTCGACGCGCCCCTCGACGGGGACCAGTTCCGCGTCCTGGTGAACTACTTCAGCGGCGACACCGCGACGAACCCGCTCGTCAACATCTATTGCGGTGGCGAGATCGTCTCGACCTTCGGCGCCGCGCCGGACACCGTCTCGGGCTTCGTGTCGTCGGAGATCGGCTCGTCGGGCCTGATGTGGCGCGTCGCCGACGTGGTGACGCGCGTGGACGCGAGCGGCGCGACCACGGGCTGCGACGTGACCGCGCTGCACCCGCCGATGATGTCGACCGGCCACTGGCTGACGACCGGCGACACCAGCTTCTGAGAACCGGCGTCACGACGTGACACGGTATGCTGTGACGCATGAACGCCTGCCTCTCGACCTGCGCTGCCTGTGATCGTCACGTCCGTGAGGGGACGGTGGAGTGCCCGTTCTGCGGCGCCGAGGTCGTCGAGGGGGTGACCCGGCCCAAGCCCGCGAGGCGGCTGTCGCGGCCGTCGATGATGGCGTTCGGCGCCGCGGTCGTGCTGGGCGTCGGGTGCGGGTCGAGCACCGAGCCTGTGGTCGAGGACTCGGGCACGGGGGGCGACTCCGGGGTCATGACGGCCGACGCGGGCGGCGGCGGGACCGACGCGGGGGTGGTGTCGGATGACGCGGGGTTCGACGCGGGGTTCGACGCCGGGAACATCGCGATGCCGTACGGGGCGCCGCCGGTGCGGGAGACGGTGGTTTAGTCCGCGGGGGCAGGCGCAGGGGGCAGGCGCAGGGGCAAGGGACGAGGTCCTCGCGCCTTTCAGGCGCGTAGGACCTCGTAGACCCCATCGATTTGCTGAATCTTCCGCATCAGGGTGCGGAGCTTGTTGACGTCGCTGACCGTGAACGAGAAGAGGTTCACGGCGTTGCCGTCCGCGCCGACGCGGCAGTTGGCCTGCTGGATGTTCACGCCGCTCTCGGTGAACGCGGCGCTGACGTTGGCGAGGATGCCGGGGCGGTCGGAGGTCTCGATGCGCAGCTCGACGGGGCGGGCGACCTTCACCGCGTCGGACCAGCTGACGTCGATGCGGCGCTCGGGGTCGAGCTCCATCGCCTTGGCGCACTCGCGGCGGTGCACGCTCACGCCGCGGCCGCGGGTGATCCAGCCGGTGATCGCGTCGCCGGGCAGCGGGTTGCAGCACTTGGCGAAGCGCACGAGCACGTCGTCGACGTCCTGGATGCGGATGCCCTGGTTGCCGTCCTTGCCGGTGACCTTGCGGACCGTCTTCTCGAAGAAGCTCGGCCGCATCATCTGGCCGGTCTGCGGGTCGTCCGGCGGGATGGCGGTGTCGTGCACCTCCTGCGCGCTGACGCGGCCGTAGCCGACCTGCGCGAAGAGCTCCTCGACCGACTGCACCTTGAACTTCTTGGTGACCTCGTCGTGCTCGTTCTTCTTCTTCAGCCAGCGCGAGAACGAGTGGTCGGCCTTGTGGAAGGCGCGCTCGGTGAGCTCGCGGCCGAGCTTGACCGCGCCCTTGCGCTCCTCGCCGCGGATGTGCGTGCGGATGCGCGACCGCGCGCGGCCCGTCGCGACGAACTCGAGCCAGTCCTTGTTCGGGTTCTGCTGCGGGCTCGTGATGATCTCGACGGTGTCGCCGTTCTTGAGCTTGTAGCGCAGCGGGACGATCGCGCCGTTGACCCGCGAGCCGGCGCAGTGGGCGCCGACCTCGGAGTGGATCGCGTAGGCGAAGTCGATCGGCGTCGCGCCCCGCGGAAACACCTTGAGCTCGCCGGCCGGGGTGAAGACGTAGACCTCGTCGGTGAACAGGTCGACCTTGACCGAGTCGAGGAACTCCGCCGGGTCGGCGACGTCCTTCTGGAACTCCATCAGCTGGCGCAGCCACGCGAACTGCGCCGCGTCCTTGGCGTCGAGCCCGCCGGTCGCGCTCTTGTACTTCCAGTGCGCCGCGATGCCGAGCTCGGCGGTGCGGTGCATCTCCTGCGTCCGGATCTGCACCTCGATGCGCCGCTGGCCGGGGCCGATGACCGTCGTGTGCAGCGACTGGTACATGTTCGGCTTGGGCAGCGCGATGTAGTCCTTGAAGCGCCCGGGGATCGGCGTCCACTGGCTGTGCACCACGCCGAGCGCCGCGTAGCAGTCGGCGACGTTCTCCATGATCACGCGGAACGCCACGAAGTCGTGGACCTGCTCGAACTCGCAGTTGTTCGCGCGCATCTTCCGCCAGATCGAGTACTTGTGCTTGATCCGGCCGCCGACCTCGACCGCGAAGCCGCGCTCGATGAGCATCTTCTTCAGGCGCCGCGTGACGTCGGTGATGTACTTGTCCCGGTCGCGCGAGGCGCGCTTGGACTTGCGCGCGATCTCGGCGCAGGCGTCGGGCTGCAGGTACTTGAACGACAGGTCCTCGAGCTCGCTCTTGAGCCAGTAGATGCCCAGGCGGCCCGCCAGCGGCGCGTAGATCTCGAGGGTCTCGCGCGCGATGCGCTCCTGCTTGTCCTCCCGCATGTGCTGCAGGGTCCGCATGTTGTCGAGGCGGTCGGCGAGCTTGACGAGCAGGACCCGGATGTCCGCCGCCATCGCGACGAGCATCTTGCGGAAGCTCTCGGCCTGCTGGTCTTCCTTGCAGGTGAAGTTGATGCGCCCGAGCTTGGTGACGCCGTCGACGAGGAAGGTGATCTCCTCGCCGAACAGCTCGGTGATCTCCTCGCTCGTCGCGTCGGTGTCCTCGACGACGTCGTGCAGCAGCGCCGCGCAGATCGACGCGGGGTCGAGGCGCATGTCGGCGATGATGTGGGCGACCGAGACGGGGTGCACGAAGTACGGGTCGCCCGACTTGCGCATCTGGCCGTCGTGCATCTTCGCCGAGTAGACGTAGGCCTTGTTGATCAAGTCGACGTCTGCCGCTGGGTGATAGCGGGTGAGCTTGTCGACGATGTCGGTCAGCCGGACCATGGGTACGTCAGAGTGGCCTAGCAAAGATTGGGCTAAGACGTTATCATCGCTCGTTTTAGGGCGGCAAGTTGTGATGTCACGTCCTCAGTGTAGGCCCGCCCCATGAGAAGATCGACGATCGTCGTGCGGAAACGACCTGCCCTGCGACCACCGCCAGAAACAGGTCCGAAACCCGCCCGTCCCCGAGCTCACAGGCGGAGCGCGTCGCGGCCGGCGGGCTCGCCGTCGGCGACGACGTCGACGCGGCGGTCGCGGTAGCTCGGGTCGGCCGCGATCCGGGCGGCGAGCGGGGTGAACACGCGCTCTTCGATGGTGCGCCGCAGCGGGCGGGCGCCGAAGGTGGGGTGCCAGCCGAGCGCGGCGAGCCGGTCGCGGGCCTTCTCGGAGACGACCAGGTCGAGGTTGCGGCGGCGAAGGCCGGGGCGGCGGCGCGAGCGGGTGAGCTCGAGCTCGACGATCCGGCGCAGGTCGGACGGGTCGAGGTTCCGAAAGCCGATGACATGGTCGAAGCGGTTGACCATCTCGGGGCGGAAGAAGTCCCGCACCGCGGCGCCGTAGTCGTGGGCGTCGGTGGCCTCGAAGCCCACGGCGCGCGGGCGGTCGGAGCCGAGGTTGGACGTCGCCACGATCACGGTCATCCGGAAGTCGACGAGGCGGCCCATGGTGTCGGTGAGCCGGCCCTCGCCGAGCACCCCGAGCAGCAGGTCGAAGACCTCCGGGTGCGCCTTCTCGAGCTCGTCGAGCAGCACGAGCGACAGCGGCCGGTCTCGCACCCGCTGCGCCAGGCTCGTCACGCCGCGGCCCACCTGCCGCAGCCGCTGCGCCGCCCCCGGCACCATGTACTCGCTCATGTCGACGCGGACGATCCGCTCCGCGTCCCCGAACAGCACCCGAGCGAGCTGCTTGGCCAGCTCGGTCTTGCCCACGCCGGTCGGCCCCGCGAAGAGCAGGTTGCCGATGGGCTTGTCCGGGTCCGCGAGCCCCGCCTTCAGCCGCGCGAGCACCCGCGCCGCGTCCCGGCACGCCGCGTCCTGACCGACCACGCCCTCGCGCAGCCGCTCGGCGAGCTCGCCGACCGTCGCCGAGCGCTCGTCCGCGATCAGCTCCAGCGGCAGCCCGGCGTGCTCGGCGTACCAGCGCGACGCGTCGAGCGGATCGATCCGGCCCTTCGGCTCCTGGCGCGCGAGCCAGTCGATCATCGCGAAGCCCTTGCCGGGGAACCGCGCGCGGCGCGAGTGGGTGTCGAGGTGCCGCACCAGCCGGTCGAGCGCGGCCGGGTGCACGTCGAGCCCGCTGCGCTCGGCCCAGGTCGCGAGCATCGGCACCACCGTGGCGCGCCGCGGCGGCTCGAGGTGCACCAGGTGGAACGAGTCGA
>Ga0070729_10006426_pt1 | contig 11588 bp, 11 predicted proteins | sample tdDd472_FD_66725 | JGI IMG/M metagenome (GOLD analysis project Ga0070729, IMG submission 66725) | Marine sediment microbial communities from the Atlantic coast under amendment with organic carbon and nitrate - tdDd47.2 | ecosystem: Environmental > Aquatic > Marine > Coastal > Sediment | place...
AGAAGGAGTGCCCATGAAACGCCTGTTCCTGCCACTGTTGTTGCTCGCTCTCGCCATGCCGGTCGCCGCCCAGGAGGAGCCTCCGGAGAACGGACCCGGCCCGATCATCAACGGAGCCCGTCACCTGATCATCGAGTTCCTCAGACTCGATGACGATCAGACCGCCGCATGGAAGGTGCTCTGGACCGATCACCACGCGGCTGAAGAACCGCTCCGCCAACAGATCGCCGATGTCCAGGCGATGATCGAGGACCTCTTTGCGGCCGGCGCCCCCGACCCCACCGACCTCGGTCTGCTCATGATCGATCGGCGGGCTCTCAGCGAAGCGCTCGCCGATATCCACTTCGTCTACGTCGAGGGCTTCGAGTTCCTCCTCGACGAGGCACAGGCGGGGCGTCTCCACGAGATCCGGGTAGCGGATCGAATCCAGAACTTCATCCCCGCCTTCAAGGCCTTCGATCTCGTTCATCGCTGATCGAGGGGCGGATCGCGTGGATCAAACCGGGGCGGCGACGCCCCGGTTTCTTGATACTGGATTCTGGATTGGAACATCGCACGGAGCACAACCCCATAGATCACACAGGTGGCCACAGATGACATCGCATTTCATCGCAGAGGTTGCCCGCAGATCACGCAGATTGACGCAGATGGCCATCGCAATCTCTATCGATGATCGCACCCGAGTCCGCGGCTGGACACGAAAAACAACGCTCATCGGGACGTGCCGGGCACGCTATTGTGCAGGAATGGCCAACCGGCACCGCGACGCGCAGCGCACAATGGCGCTGCCGGGCACTCCACGGGTATCACGATGAGGTCAGTGTCTACCGGCTCAGAGGGAGGCCGCCGCTCGCCCAATCAGCGTGGTCGTCTCCCTCACCGTTACCACCGAACGACCACGCTGATTGGGCGACGCTGGGCCGATGGGACGCCAAAGCGTCACAGCGGCCCAGAAGGCCGGGGCTGAAAGAACCCCGAGGCCATATCTGTATCCGAATCCGTAGCCGAAGCCATAGCCGTAAGCCGTGGCCGAGATCGTGGCCGTATCGCTGGCCGCGACCAAACCTATTTCAACGGACCGCCATTGATGTCGGTTTCGGCGGTGCCGCCGAGCTGTTGGCAGCGGCGATAGGCGGCCCAGACGGCGTCGGAGAGAACGGTCCTGAGCCGGCCCCGCTCGAGTTGGTAGTGGGCTGCAGCGGTGGTTCCGCCGGGTGAGGTCACCTGATTCCTCAGCTTGGCCAGATGATCGGGCTCGCCCTTGGCGAATTCGGCGGCGCCGAGCACGGTTTCGAAAACCAACTTCTCGGCGACCCGTCTCGAGAAACCCATGTGAACCCCGGCGTCGATGAGGGCCTCCATGAACATGAAGACAAAGGCCGGCCCCGTTCCGCTCAGGGCGGTGGCCATGTCGAGTTCATTCTCGTGGATCACATACTCTTCGGCCCCCAGCGCCGACAGAATGACCCGGACCTTCTTTCGTCCGGCCTCATCGACGGTGTCGGTGGCCGCCCAGACCGACATGCCGCGACCGATCTGCGCCGGGGTGTTGGGCATGACCCTGACCACGCGGCTGACCCCGAAATCCGAGCCCAACCGAGACATTGTGGCACCGGCGACTACGGACAACACCGTCGCGTCCATGTTCAGCACACCGTCCAGGTCGTTCACGACCTCGCCGAGGAACTGCGGCTTGACCGCAACCACGACAAAGGTGGCGTCGGATGCCGCTTCCGCATTGTCGTCGGTCACCTTGATACCGTATCGATTCTCGAGCTCGAGACAGCGTTCGGCGCGTGGGTGGCTGGCGATGATCTGTCGCGGGTCGACAAGACCTTCGCGCAACAGCCCCTTCACCATCGCCTCACCCATCATTCCACACCCAATAAACGCCAGGGTCTCGTCTCTCAGTGCCATTGTGCCTCCGGGTTCGTGAGGGCGCAGGGTACCACGAAAGGGTCGGTTCAGCGGATTGATGACGTCGAAATCAGATCCGGATTTGCACGACTCTCATCACTCATCCGACAGGGCGGCGATGAACCTCGGGCCGAGACACTCGAGGCGCCAACCGGTGAGGCCCGCCGCACGAAGATCAGCGGTATCGGCGCACCGCGGATCATGTGATGCCACGGCCAACGCACAGCTTTTCGGACAGACCAGACCGGGCTCGAGACTGAGCTCGGCTGCGACCTCATCCCTGACCACGGAGAGTCGCTTCATTCGGCGTACCACGACAGCTGCCGTCTCCGGCTGCCGGGGACCGCGCTTCCACTGCGGGGCTCTCTCGGGTTGCGCGACGGCGTTCATGACGTTGCCGCCCCACCGGCGGATAAACCGGGGACCGATCCCGGTCACTTCGGCGAGATCGGACATCTTTTCCGGCGGATCCTCCGCGAGAGTGACCAGGGTTTTGGCGCCGAGCACCTTGAACGGCGGAACATCGAGCTTCTGCGCCTCTCGCTCCCGCCATTCAAAGAGGGTGAATGCGCGGTCGCGAGCGACGCCGCGCAGTGATCGCACCCCCTTGACCCGTTCGAACGCCAGTGGATTCGGGTCAACGGGGTTGTGCCGCACGTGCTCGAGTTTGTGAAACTCCTCGTCAGCCCAATCCCAGCGACCGAGTGCCTTGAGGCGGGACCGGAGCTTGCCGGCCAGACTTCCTAAAAAGGCCGTATCGGCGGCCGCATAGGCCACCTGCGACCGCGTCAATGGACGTCGACCCCAATCGGCGCGTTGGTGCCGCTTGTCGAGGACCACCCCCTCCTCTTTTTCGAGCAGAGCCGCGAGCCCGGTCTTCGGCTCGCCGAGAACCTGAGCCATGGCTTGGGTGTCGACGAGACCCCGGATCCTCGTGTCATAGTCCCGATCGAGAACCCGGATGTCGTAATCGGACCCGTGCATCAGCACCGGGATTTCGGGGTCCTCGACGACGGCCCACAACGGGTCGAGATCGTTCGAGTCCATGGCCAGTGGATCGATGACAAAGTTGCGTTCGTCGGCCGTCACCTGAACGAGACAGGTCTTGTGGAAATACGAGTGGAGTGAATCCGCCTCGGTGTCGAGGGCAAGCCAACCCGCCGAACGGGCCGCTTCCGCCACCTCATCGACGCCCGCACGAGTGTCCACCCAGATCGGGTTGAGATGATCCAGCATGGCAGGGATGGTAGCACTTGACGCGAGAGGTTGAGGTCTTGAGGGTTTGAGGTCTTGAGAGGTTGAGGGGGTGAGGGTCGGCCCTCGCGATCAGTGATCAGTGAAATGGTGAGCGTCCCGTTGCGCGCCGACGTCTCGTCGGCGATGGTCGGCTCAAACCCGGGCGGCGGAGCCACCGGCCAATCCCTCACACCCTGAACCCCAGGTGCCCGCGGCGCCGGCCAAACCCTCACACCCTCAAGTCCTCAAGTCGTCTTCCTGCTACACTCCCTCCATGAGACCGATTCTCGACCTTTCCACCGCCAAGATCGGCGTCGAGCTGACCAGCCGCTGCAACCTCCGCTGCGGGATGTGCCCGATGGGCAATCTCGGCCGCCCGGAGGACGACATGCCCTGGTGGCTTGTCGAGAAGGTCGCAGCGGATTTCCGTGACAACGGGATCCAGGCCCGTTGGCTGCACGAAATGGGCGAACCCCTGCTCTACCCGAGGCTTGCCGAGGCCATCGATCTCTTCCCGGGGGCCGGCGTCTCGACCAACGTCATGATGCTCGATGCCGACTATGGCCGCGAGCTTCTGGCAACCTCCCTCGAGCGAATCCGCCTCTGCGTCGACACCGTCAGTCCCGACGTGTACCCCGAGATTCGCCGTGGCGGTCGCTGGGACGAGGTGGTGGCTAATATCAAGACCTTCCTCGAGATCTCCAAGGGACACGAGATCCGCGTCGAGATCCAGAAGATGGTCTCGCTCAAGACCTCCGAGGAGACCATCGGAGACTTCGAGGCCTTTTTCGAGATCGATCGGTTTCCCCAGGCGACGATCATCGAGAAGACCTGCGAGGGACTCGACACGACCGATGCGACGGATCTCCACGAGGAGTACTACGGCTGCTTCCAGGGCTACCCCTTTCGTTGGTTCGTGGTGCTCTCAGACGGTCGGGTGACCCACTGCTGCTATGACTACGACGGGTCGCAGGCCATCGGCGACATGAAAACTCAGACGGTCGGTGAGATCCTCGCGTCGAATCGAATTCCTGAACTCATGGAGGCTTTCAAGAAACGTGATTTCGAGACCCTGCCCCGGTGCGGTGAGTGCTACAAGAACACCTCCGGCAAGGCCGCGGTGGTGGACCAACTCATTCGAATCGGTCACAAACTCGATCGTGTGCTGCCGGTCAAGCAGGTCGCCCGGAAGATCATCAACAGATGATCAACGCGCAGCTGCCCGTCAAACTCCATGGGTAAAGCGGAATGGGGCGCAGACCCCGAGTTCTTCGGTCCACGACACGCCCATCGCGAGGCCCGGCTCGAAGGCGCGATCCGTAAGAGCGTCTCTCCCGGTGGGCTCCACCTCGAGTGTGCGGCCGGGGTCGGATCGCTGAGCATCACCCTTGCCCGCTCAGGGGCAATGGTCGTCGCCGCCGACATGTCCATTCGCTCGTTGGCGGTGGTGGCACACCGGGCCGAAACCGCAGGCGTCGGTGCCACAGTCATGCCGGTGGTCGCCGATATCACCAACCTCCCCTTTTCCGATGACACTTTCCCCTCGGTTTCATCCGCCGAGACCCTCGAGCACATTCCCGCCGATACTGCCGCCAGCCGGGAGCTCGCCAGGATCCTGACTCCCGGTGGATGGCTCTGCGGCACCGTTCCCGCCGATCCCGGCCAATGGTCCGACTGGGACGACTGGGGCGGCCACCTCCGGCGCTATGAGAAACCGGGGATGACAAAGATGCTGAGCGCGGCCGGGCTCGAACCCGAAGTCACCGTCTGGGGCTGGCCGGTGCTGAGAATCTACGACGATGTATTCATGACGCGAGTCAATCGTCGGCGGCTCCACAACCAGGGTTCGCTCGACGACGATCCTGCCCTGGCAAAGGTCGCCGGTCTCGGCAAGAGGCGGTGGCTTGTCAACCTCGTCCGCTCCACCTTCTCCATCGACCGCTTCTTCGACGGCGCCCCCTGGGGCGTCGGCCTGCTCTTCCGCGCGCAAAAACCAACGGACTAGCCACCACAGCGACGCCAAGGACTCACCAGAACAGCGCCCGCGGGACGCGGGCGCTACAAACGGACCGCACCCGCATCGATCACCTGCCTCGACGTCTCACCACCCCCACGTCGAATTGCGATGGTGCGATGGGTCAATCATGCGATGTTCTTTGCGATGGTCCTAGGGTTCTTGGCGTTCTTTGCGGTGAAACAGCGATGGGATGAACCGACTGTTTCTCACGTCTCGCCGCGCCCACCTGCAAAGTCAATCACCAGACGCGCGACCTCATCCGGCTTCTCCATGGGCAGAAAATGTGAGGTCCCCTTGAGGTCGACCACGCGCGCATCGGGCATCTCACGGGCCATCCGGCGCGCCGCTTCGGGCATCAACGTGTCCGAAGTCTCACCGCGAACCACGAGGGTGGGAACCGCGACCTTGCGGAGATTGACCCACTCATCGTGCGGGCAGATCTCGAAGAGCCGCGCCTCCCAATCCTTGGGATACCTGAGAATCACCGAGTCCTCGGGACCGTCGATCACACCCTCCTCGATGTAATCCTCGAGAACGCGCGGATCCCATCGTTTGAAGACCGGCTTTCCGCTCCAAGAGGCCCGAACCGCGGATCGGTCGGCCCACTCGTCGCGACGTCTCGCCGCACCCTTGACGAGGGGGAATCGATCTCCCAGACCCAGTCGCTTTACCCAGCCCCAGGAAAAAGCGTGAAACCCGGAAAAGACCACCGGGTCGAGAAGAACCAGTGACGAAAAGAGCTCCGGATTGCGGGAGGCCGCCAACATGCACAGAACCCCGCCAAGACTGTGCCCCACTGCGACGACCGGCCCTTCTGCCCGCTCGCGGATGGCCATCGCCAGGTCGTCGGCCATGGGGCGCCAGGATCGAAGATCTCGTGGATTCCGGGCGGACCACAGCGGGCGCTGGGCAAAGGTCGCGACGGAGAAATGCCCCATCAGAGCCTCGCTGATGATTCGATAGGTCTCTGGAGGAAACCCGTTGGCGTGGGTCAGGACCAGCGGCGGTCCGTCGCCACCGATATCGGTCCATGCGTCTTCGGGAAGCGCCTGCGAGCCCACCTGCCGGTTCTTCAGATGACTCCGAGCCGTTTTCCGACTGTCTCGAAAGCCTCGACCGCGCGATCGAGGTGCTCGCGTTCGTGCGCCGCGGAGATCTGAGTCCGAATTCGGGCCTGGCCCTGGGGGACCACCGGATAGGAGAATCCGATGACATAGATACCCTCAGCCAACATCTCATTGGCGAAGTCCGAAGCGAGCTTGGCGTCATAGAGCATCACCGGCACGATGGCCGTGGATCCCTCCAGCACATCAAAACCCAGGGTTTCGAGCTTGGAGCGGAAGTACCGCGTGTTGTCCATCAGCTTGTCACGGAGCTCGGTGGTGGCCGAGAGCATCTTGAAAACCGCGATCCCCGCAGCCGTGAGTGATGGCGTCAGAGTGTTGGAAAACAAGTACGGCCTCGACCTCTGACGGAGCAGATCGATGATTTCCTGCCTGCCGGTTGTGTAGCCGCCTGAGGCGCCGCCGAGGGCCTTCCCGAGGGTCGAGGTGATGATATCCACACGGCCCTGAACTCCGCAGTGTTCGGGAGTTCCCCGTCCGGTGCGGCCGATATAGCCGGTCGCGTGGGAATCGTCGACCATGACCATGGCGTCGTATTTCTCCGCGAGATCACAGATCTCGTCGAGCTTGACCAGATAGCCGTCCATTGAGAAGACACCGTCGGTGGCGATCAAACGACGACGATGCCCCTGAGTCTTGCTCAGAATCGCCTCGAGCTCGACCATATCCGAGTTGGCGTATCGGAACCGCTCGGCCTTGCAGAGTCTCACGCCGTCGATGATCGATGCGTGGTTGAGCTGATCGGAGATGATCGCGTCTTCGACCCCGAGGATGGTTTCGAAGAGACCGGCGTTGGCATCAAAACACGAGGAGTAGAGAATCGTGTCATCGGTCCCGTTGAATACGGAAATGGCCCCCTCGAGATCCTTGTGCAGATCCTGAGTGCCGCAGATGAAACGCACCGACGCCATGCCGAATCCCCGTTCGTCGAGCGCTCGATGCGAGGCCGCAATGATCTCGGAGTTGTCCGCGAGGCCGAGGTAGTTGTTGGCGCAGAAATTGATGACCTCACCCTGGGGGACTCGAATCGCGGCGCTCTGCGGTGAGGAGATGACCCTCTCCTCCTTGTAGGTTCCCGCAGCACGGATGTCGTCGAGTTCGTCGCGAAAACTAGCCTTGAATACTGAAAACACTTGTCCTCCAAGGACGGGTTTCCCCGCCTCTACGATGCGAAGATCAAATGACGGCCCTCAGGCGAAACTGGTTACAGCCTCGTCTTCATCGTCAAAGACCTCGAGCAGGGGCAGCAACTGGGTGAGGCGGAGCGTACGAGTCACGCTCGGCGTCGGCCGAAGGAGCTTGACCCCACCACCAAAGCGTTGGGCCAGCTTCCAACTGGATACGACTTCGCCGATCCCCGAGCTGTCCATGATCGTGACATCACGAAGGTTGAGAATGACCTTCTTCCAACCCTCGGCGACGATCTCGTTCATCACGTCGCGAAGCAGCTCGTCGCCGACACCCATAACGAGGCGACCCTCGAGATCTACAATGATCACATCATCCACGTGCCGAACATCCACTTTCATGTGCGGGATTGTATCTGGTTTCCAGCCGGAAATGACGCTTTTTTTGGGTCAGCGCTCAGTCGTTGCCGTCACGCCCGAAAGGATCCTTGCCGGGATCGTCGTATCTCCCGACCGCCTTGCCCCCGACCTGTCGGTTCGAATCCTGTTTCGACGTGCGGTTGCTGAGAATGGGATTGAGCCCGGTAGGTTCGGCGCGAAAGACCCGATTTCGACCCGAGTTCTTCGCCTCGTAAAGCGCGGTATCGGCATTCCGGAGGAGTTCCACGCTGTCATCGGCGTCATCGGGGAAACACGCGACGCCACCGGAGATGGTCACTCTTCCGTGGGGTTGTGTGGATTCGCCCTCGAACGGGTACTCTTCGATCCGGTGCCGAATCACATCGGCGGCAGACATGGACTGACTCGCCGATCTGCCGGACATCACGAGCACGAACTCCTCACCGCCGAACCGACCGAAATAGTCGTCCGATCTGACGCTGTCCCGCACCAGTTTGGCGAGCAACCGAAGCAGACGGTCCCCCACCAAGTGCCCGTTATGATCGTTGTAGTTTTTGAAGTGATCGATATCGAAAAGAAAGATCGAGACCTTTTCGCCCTTGTTTCGAGCTTCAAACACGGCTTCGCTGAGTTTGACCAGCAGGGCCGCCTTGTTGAAGATCCCGGTCAGACCATCGACCTCCGCCGCGATCTCGACGTTGCGGTAGGCCTCGAGGTTGGTCCAGGTCAGCGCTCCCAACCTGGCAATCATCTCCATCATCTCCCGCTCGCTGAAGTTGTGCCGTTCGGGCCTGGCGATGGCCACCAGGCCGAGAGTCTCGTCGCCCGCAATCATGGGAGCGACGACATCAAACTCCGGTTGGGCGCTGTCCTGGCTGATGCTGTAGCTCAGAGAACCCTCCTGCTCGTAGTCCTTGCGGACCATGACCCGCTGCCGGGCGGCGGCGATTCCCAGTTGACCCTCTCCGAGGCGAACCTCCATACCGACCTTCATTTGGCGCTGAGCCGTCGAGATCGCAGCGACGATCATCCTGTTTTCGCGGTCGGGCTCGGTGATCGTACTCCTCCTGCGAACCAGAACCACCGCAACTTCGGGTCGGAACATCCGCACCATCGCGTTGACGAGCGTGGGAGGAATCTGGCGGATCTGGCGCTGGGCGTGGAGTTCCCCGATCAAATTGGAAAAAACCTGAAAGAACTCGGTCTGTCCTTCCAAGTCGAGTTCGAGGCGCCGGGTCGACCGATCGATCGCCCCGTTTCCAGGGTGGATCTTGGTCGATTGCACCGGTCTGGATCCGGCGAGCCGAGCCCAGAGTGCGACGATGATGACCAACAGCACCGGCACGGCCACCAGAAGGATCTTGGCTCCGCTCGGCCAGAGCATCAGTTCATCGAAGATCAATACTCACCCGTTTTCCTCGCCCCCCGGTGCGATGTGCCGATGCAATCGCATTCTCAGGCAGATTGCGTCCGCACCCGGTGATTGTACTGCGAACAGTCTTTGTGCACAAAACGCCAGAGCTGGGTCCGGTCCCGGTCGCCACTGCGATCGATCCGATTCAATCGTGACCCAAACGATCCTCGGCGTCGTCGTAGGTCGTGGCGAAGGTCTCGAGAAACCACAGAAACGCCCCGGCTGCGGCGAGCCCCGTCAGTTTGAAAACGAGGCTCCCACTCACAGCGGGGTACCAGGTGAGGAGGTCCGGGAAACGGAGATACAGCACCCAGACCACGACCATGATCGTGCTGACCATCGCTCCTGCCGCCCCAACCATCGCCGCTTTCCGGAGCCGTTCGTTGCCGGCGTCCGATCGCGCGAACGCCAACAAAAACACCAGCAGCGATCCGACGAGGAGAAGCAGGTTGGTTTGGAACAACTTCGGCGAGGCGAGCAGCAACGGCCAATCCGAGGGTCGGATTCCCCTGACCGCTGCGACCAGAGAAGCCAATGCCAGCAGAAATGACATCAGCGACCCAACCGCCGCGGCGACGGTTGCGAACTGAAGAAGTCGCCGCCCTCTAAAACGATTGTGGCGAAGAAATGAAAGGAAAAACAGCGGCACCGCCAGACTCGCCACGACCGAGGTCAACGGAATCAGGAGTAACAGCCCGCCGTGCTCCGCCACGTAATCGAAGCGAATCTGCGGCAGCGACTGAAGCAGTATTCCACGTAGAACAAGCCAGACCAGACCGGCGACAAAGAACCACGCAGCGCGGGTCGGTTTCATCAACCCTCCTCGCAAATGGCTTCCCAACGGATGGGATTTCCACCATCAGGATATACCAGCTCCGCACCGATTCCGCGGAGCCGACCCGACTTACAAACGAGGCACAGCGCAAATTGCATTTAGCGTTTTGAGACTGGGAATCTGTGATGTCGGACACCACTTCCCCATCCTTCGCCCCATACACTGGCCGCCGGTATTCGCAACTGAACCTCAAAGCCCGAAAAAAACGACCACCGATCGGAGGGGCGATGAAACCTATCGACTCAACCCAGAAACACAGTCGGCGCGAGCTCTTTGACCACGCTCGCAGCCGCACCGCACAGGCCATCGAAACGACCGCCACAGCACCGACGGGGCACCATCTTGGATCTCGGGCGACCCACATGCGCGACACCGAGAGGCCACGAGGGAGCGCCCCGATCAAGGCATTTCCTTCACCTCCGCCGGCCGCGATCATCGCCCTCAATCGACTCGGCTTCGGCCCCCGCCCCGGGGATATCGCCGCATTCAACAGCCCCGTCGGCAATGATCCGCAGCGTCTCCAGATTTGGCTCGATCAACAGCTCAATCCGGCCGGCATCAACGACGGCGAGTGCGATAGCAGAATTACGGCCTCGGGCTTCACCACTCTCAACAAGTCTCTCGCCCAGCTCTGGCTGGATCACGTGGAATCGAGCCCTCCCTGGAGTGTGCGGATTCAGCCCTACTACGAAGTCGAACGTGCAACGATGTTGAGGGCGGTATGGAGCAAACGTCAGCTCCTCGAAGTGCTCACGGACTTCTGGCACAACCACTTCAACGTCTACGGTCCGGATTCATGGGCAGCACCCGTGTGGTCCCACTGGGATCGTTCGGTGATCAGGGGGAACGCTCTCGGCAATTTCCGCACGATGCTGGGCCAGGTGGCGCAACATCCCGCCATGCTCTACTTCCTCGACAATTACACTTCGACAAGCGCCGGGCCCAACGAAAACTGGGCGCGCGAACTCTTCGAACTCCACACTCTCGGCGCCGATCACTACATGGGAGTCATGCAGCAGAGCCAGGTACCGACCGGTCCGGGCGGTGTGCCCGTCGCCTATGTCGATGACGACGTCTTCGAAGCGACCAGGTGTTTCACCGGCTGGACTTTCGACTTCGACACGGGGCTCTTCGACTACCGCTCCGACTGGCACGACCAGTTCCAGAAGAACGTCCTCGGCACCTACATCGATGACCACCTGCCGGCGCTTTCTGACGGCAACATCGTGCTCGATTTGATCGCTTCACACCCCGGTACCGCGCGCCACATCTCGACGAAACTGGCCCATCGCCTCATCGGCGACAATCCGGACCCGGCAGTCATCGATGCTGCCGCGACGGTATTCGAAGCCGAAGCCTCCGCCCCCGATCAACTGGCACAGGTCGTTCGCACCATCGTCCTCCATCCGTCGTTCCTCACGACCTGGGGTGACAAGATCAAGCGTCCGCTCGAGATCGTATCGAGCGCGGTCCGGGCCGCCGACGGAAGATTCAACTACCACATCGACGACAGCGACAC
>Ga0070729_10006428_pt1 | contig 11585 bp, 11 predicted proteins | sample tdDd472_FD_66725 | JGI IMG/M metagenome (GOLD analysis project Ga0070729, IMG submission 66725) | Marine sediment microbial communities from the Atlantic coast under amendment with organic carbon and nitrate - tdDd47.2 | ecosystem: Environmental > Aquatic > Marine > Coastal > Sediment | place...
CTAACCGTGGCAAAAAATTCAAGCGCTAATGAGGATAAAAACGCAACCCGCAAAACCGCCATGGTGCTGCGTCGGTAATCTTCCGACATGTGGGCAATGGCGGCGGCTTCACGGCGGCTGGCGCCAAATATCTTGAGGGTCGTCAGACCCTGTATCATGTCGAGGAAATGTGTACTCATGCGGGCGAGTTTTCGCCATTGGCGTTGATTGAGTTTTTCCGCACCCTTGCCGATGAAAATCATAAACACAGGGATCAATGGGGCCGTTACCGCCATCACCAGCGCGGACACCCAATCGTTGGGCAGGACAACGACAAGCACGGCACATGGGATCAACACCATCAACGCCATGCCCGGCAGATAGCGCGCATAGTACGCTTCAAGGGCTTCAACCCCGTCGTTGATCATGTTGACCAAATCACCGGCGCCCTCACCGGCAAGACGCACAGGGCCAAGACGGGACAGGTGGTGTTGAAGTTCCCGCCGCATGCGCTGTTTGACTTGGGCGGCGGCTTCGAACGATACGCGTTCCGCCGCAAACGTGGCCAAGGCACGCAGCACAAAAATTGCCGGCAATATCAGCAGAAAGGTCCACACGTCGTCGTTTTCGGCCTGATCGAACAGGACGGCGCTGACAATCAATGCCAGCAACCAGGCCTGCACGATCATCAAAATCCCACCCCCCAAAGACAGACCAACAGCCAATGCCAATGGGCGTTTAACGGCGAAGATTTGGGCCTTAAGAAGTTCTTTGATGGTCATGGGCCGTAGCCTGCGCCTAAGCGGACGCGCTAGTGTGCTTCAAAGTCTTCGTATGCATCGAAACTGTCACTGGCCTCATACCACATGACGTTGATCACACCGATGGCCAGAGCCGCCGTCAGCCCCAAAATCCAAGAAAAATACCACATGTTTGTGCTCCTGTTTCAGTAAGCCGAATGGTTGCGTGCGTGGATTTCTTCCACCGTGACTTTGCCCCACATGCGCGCATAGCACCACACGGTGTAGGACAGAACGATGGGCAGAAAAATCACCACTGCCCAAAACATCACGGTCAAAGTCAGATGGCTGGATGGTGCATCCCATACGGTCAAGCTGGAATTCGGTTGGGTGCTTGACGGCATGACAAAGGGAAACATCGACAGGCCCGCCGTTGCGATGATTCCCGCCATGCCGGTAGAGCTGAACACATAGGCAAAACCGGGAAAGTTCATGCGGGACAAAACGACAGCCAACCCCACACCGACAAACCCCAATAAGGGGGCGAGCATGGCCAACGGATAATCGACATAGATGGCCAGAAGTGCGCCGCTGTCTTTGACAACGTTCTTGGCAAGCGGGTTGGGCAGAGCATCCAGCGCGGGTTGTTGAACGATGCGATAGCCTTCAACACCGCCCAGCATGATCCACACGCCACCCACAGCGAACAAGGCCAGGGTGATCACACCCGATAGAGTGATGGCCTGTTTTGCGCGTTCGGCAATGATGCCTTCGGTGCGCAATTGAAGCCACACCCCACCGTGCATGGTCAGCATGGCGAAACTGACAAAGCCGGTGAGTAATGCAAACGGATTCAACAACGGCAACAACGCCCACAGAAACGATCCTTCGTAATGTGCACGCAAGAATTCATCAAGATGAAATGGAACACCTTGTATCAAGTTGCCAAAAGCCACACCGAAAATAAGGGACGGAATGGCACCGCCGGCGAACAATCCCCAATCCCACCGGTTGCGCCACGCGGGAGTGTCGATTTTCGATCTGTAATCGAAACCAACCGGCCTGAAGAACAGAGCAAACAAAACCAACATCATGGCCATATAAAAACCGGAAAAAGCAGCGGCGTAGACGGCGGGCCATGCGGCAAAAATTGCACCACCCGCGGTGATCAACCACACTTGGTTGCCGTCCCAATGGGGGCCAACCGTGTTGATGATAACACGGCGTTCTTCGTCATTTTTACCGAGAATCGGCAGCAAGTTACCGACCCCCATATCCATGCCATCCGCGATGGCGAAACCGATCAGCAGAACACCAACCAATATCCACCAAACGAATTTAAGGGTCTCGTAATCGAGTATCATGGTGATTTTCCTTTGTCTGCTATTCGGCAGGCGCCATTGACGGCGCATGCGTGCGTTCGTGATGGTAACGACCGGTGTGCAAAGAACTTGGCCCCAAACGGGCGAATTTGAACATCAGCCACATCTCGATCACCAACAAGAAGGTGTAAAAAAGGATAAACCCGCTCAGCGAAAAGATGAGATCCGTCACCGTCAACGACGACACGGCCAAGAACGTCGGCAACACCTCACCGATGGCCCAAGGCTGACGACCGTATTCGGCCACGAACCAACCGGTTTCAATGGCGATCCACGGCAACGGGATGCTCCACACCAGTGCCCACAACAGCCACCGTTTGTGTTGGATCACGCGCTTGGCATTGTAATAAAAAGCCAACACGATCAAGGCCAACATGGTGAACCCTGCCGCAACCATAATGCGGAACGTCCAGAACAAGGGGGCGACGGCGGGGATGCTGTCGCGTGCGGCTTGTTTGATTTGTGCTTCGCTGGCTTGGGCCGGGTTGTCGATATAACGTTTCAACAACAGCCCATAACCAAGGTCCTTTTGATGATCGTTGAACGTGGCGATGTTGGGGGGGAATGTTTCACCACCGCGCAATTTCTGCAAAGCCTCATAAGCGATCATGCCTGAACGCACGCGGGTTTCTGCACGGTTCATCAATTCAATCAAGCCGGGGACTTCCTGATCGGTAGACCGCGTTGTGATCAAGCCCATCACCCAAGGAATTTTCACGGCCCAATCGGTCGTCATGGTTTCATCATTGGGTATGCCGATGAGGGTCAAACCCGCAGGCGCGGGTTCGGTGTGATATTCACCTTCGATCGCGGCCAGTTTGACCTTTTGAATATCACCCATTTCGTAACCGGATTCGTCACCCAGCACGATCACCGATAAAATTGATGCCAGACCAAACCCCGCCGCCACGGAAAAGGACCGCTTGGCAAAGGCAAGATCACGGCCTTTCAGGATGTACCAACTGGAAATGCCCAGCACGAACACCGATGCCGCGACATATCCCGACGCGACGGTGTGAATGAATTTGACTTGGGCGACAGGATTGAAAATCACATCCCAGAAATTGGTCATTTCCATGCGCATGGTTTCGGCGGAAAATTCCGCACCCACCGGATTTTGCATCCAGGCGTTCGCCACCAAAATCCACAGGGCCGACAAATTGGTGCCCAGTGCGGTCAAAAACGTCACCGTCAAATGTTGGCGTTTGCTCAACTTGTCCCAACCCAGGAAAAACAGCCCGACAAACGTGCTTTCTAAGAAAAAGGCCATCAAGCCTTCGATCGCCAATGGGGCACCAAAAACGTCGCCCACATAATGGGAATAATACGACCAGTTGGTGCCGAACTGGAATTCCATGGTCAAACCCGTGGTGACGCCAAGGGCGAAGTTGATGCCGAACAACTTGCCCCAGAACTTGGTCATGTCCCGGTAAATTTCCTTGCCGGTCATCACATAGGTGGCTTCCATAATGACCAAAATCCACGTGATGCCGAGCGTTAGGGGCACGAAGATAAAATGGTAAAGCGCCACCGCGGCAAACTGCCACCGCGACAAATTGACAAAAAGTTCGTCGTAAATGGGTTCCATGGTTTTCCCTTTCCTCGTTCACGCTTTTATCAAGGGCGTGTCAAATACGTACGGTTTAACCGTCACAGGTGCAGGGGGCATGTTGATGGGCGTGGTGGTGGCCGTGTCCATGCCCGTGTCCATGCCCATGCCTATGGTGGTGGTGATCCGGTTCGGGGGGGGGCAATTGTTCACCCGCGACAAAACGTTTCACGGCATCAAGCGGATCTTTGGCACCGGTCAACACCACCTGAACGTTGCGCGATGCCATTTTGCGCACAAACCCATCCCCACCACCGCCAACGATCAGAACATCCAAGTCATCAAGGGGATGGGGGGTTGATGGTGAGGTTTCGTGAATGGACATGGTCTTGGGAAATTCAAAACGTTCAACTTCATGAACGGCCTTATCCGCATCCACATCGAAGACCAAAAACCGCCGTGCTTTTCCGGCATGGGCTGTGATGGTTTTAAAATTTTGACTGCTGACACCGATGAGCATAACGATCTCCTTCATACGGTTTCATGGGCGTTGCGCAACGCCATCGCCCAGTTTTCCATGGCGGTGTTGGCAACGGGCATGGGGGCTTCCAGAAAATTGATCACGAACGTGTCGGCCATTTCCGTTACGCCGATCGAACGCGGCCGCACCGCCATAACGCTGGCGGTCGGCAGGGCGATGCCAAAACAAAACACAATGTTTTTGGCGTCCAAAATGTCCGTGCTGATTTCGCCATCTTCCAAGGATTCGGTGTGTGCGTAATGGTCGAACACGGCAATGAAACGGGCGGCAGTGTGATCTTCTATACGGGCCTTCAGATGGTCGATGATTTCATCAGCGGTTTTGAAATCGGTTTCGCTTTTGTTGAGTTCCAGCGCGAACACCGGGTACTTGTCTTGTAAAATAGACTTCTTCACGATGCCTTCCTCAAGCTTGGGAATGTGAATGAATATTTGAGACAAGTATTTAGGCACGGCCCGCCATGGGACGCATTGCGAATTGTCAATGTGCCAAATTCTGCACCACGCAACGGCCAGCGTGCTTGGGGTGTTGCTCCCGGCACGGACATACATCTTGATGGTCAGGCGGATAACGTCGGGTGATGTTTTGAAGTCCTGAAAAGGATTTGTCGTCTACAGGCGCTATGAAACAGAGCTCATGGGCTCAAACCTGTTTCGCCTGATAGGGCTGGTCACCTGACAGGGTTGGATTGATCTGTTTGATAACCTGCAAAATGATAGACGTTTTGCCTGCCGCAGGTTGAGGGCCTTTGACAGGGTGTCAGTTCACATACCCACCTTGAGAGGCGGCGAATATGTGGCTCATACCAATCTTTGGAAGTTTGCCAACTGTTGCTTGAACGGCAGGGTCAGAGAACGCGGCACGTAAAGCGGTTACATTCTCCCATCTACTGATCTCAAGCCAAAGTTTGGAATTAGCGGCACCGGGGTTTAAATTTGCTTCTATAAATCCTGGTTTGTTTTTCATCAAACCGGCCATTTCTTGCCATACGCTTTTTAAGCGTTCTGCATCTTCATTGGATTTAAGAACGTATCCTTGTACGGATAAAATTTGTGCCTCAGATTGCCAAGAAAGCTGTCGTTCGAAATCTTGATGTCCTGGGCCTGTCATAAAATGATGCGGACCTTTGCAGGCTGACAGAGAAAGAGCCATGACCAGGAAGGCGAGTGTAAGAGAAAATTTATGGGTCATTGTGTTTCCTATCTGGCCAAGGATAGATTTTTGTAATCCAAAATGTCAGCGTAATGGCTATGGCGAGTGCGCTCAGCGTTCCTGCGAAAAACATATCCCACGTGTCTGGCCTGATAACAGCCAAAGCAACGATTAGGGCAATCATGGGCAAATCCAAAAAATGGGCAAATGTTGGAAGTAACCGTTTCCGCGTTTCGTTCAATTCTTCATTTATCTTTTCGTTGTTTTCAGGTTCGGCTGACAAGCGCCTTAAGCGAGAAAAATGCAGCCGCGTTAACGTATTGCCCTCGATAAATTCGAATATAAACAAACCCACCATGCCGACCAGCCAAGGATGGTCGAGGAAGCCAAGTCCGTCGTAATATAAAAAAATCAAGAAGCTTCCAGAAACCAGCAACAACAACGCACCAGGTACGACAAGCCCATCGTAGAATATTGCTACAAAACGAGCACACTCAGAATAAAGTGACATGCTCCGTACTTGGCGTGAACGGAGGTCCGCTATCCAAACGCCAAGAAGCCCGGCCCCCATAACAATGGCGCCAATAATGTGGGCATATCTGAGCAGTAAAAATTCATCAATCATGATCCCATCTCCTCTTAACGATTGCGGGACCTTTGTTTCTTCGTCAGTTGCAGACCATCGCGGATATTCAAACCCATCAACACCAAATTTATGGCCCCAACAATCAACTCAATTGCTTGCACATAATAAAACCATTCATCAAAAGAATTGGAATTCGCTTTGTCAGCCAGAAACAAGGCTGATGGGACAAGCACGACGAGGCCGTTTAACGCAATAAAGGGCATGCGACGGCGTTTCGCCACGATAAGAGGATGAGTGGACTTTCCACCCAGAGAAAAGCCCGTTCCGCCTGCAGCGGCCATGACAGGGATGAAACCAATCAAAGCATAGGCAATCCCCGTTTTCACTGTGATGATTGCTGCTGGATGCAGGAAAATTTCTGAAATAAGAGTCGACATCCAGAAAGACAAGATCAACAGAAAGGCGAGACCGCCTGCAATCGCGTGTACCTTTGTTTTTAGTTTTCTTTGCATAACATCAATCTTTGATTGTCAGAAGGTTTGGTTGGGCACTTGGGATTTGAAAATGCGCCATGGCAAATACCAATTAAAATTGCTATGACGAACAACTTTGGTTAGTATATACCAATTAGACATCATAATGTCAATATGACATGATAGGTGAAAATGAAAAAGAGCAATCACACTCCATCAGGCGCAGCTTTGACTGATCTGATCCTTGATCTATTCAAAATCAACAATCAACTGCTCACAGCGGGGGATCGGTTGGTTGGTGACCTTGGTTTAACGAGCGCCCGATGGCAGGTGCTGGGGGCTATCGTTGCCGCCAGCGCGCCTCAACCCGTCGCGTGGCTTGCCCGTGACATGGGGGCACATCGTCAGAATGTGCAACGGATCGTGAATGATTTGGAAAAATCAGGACTGATTACAAACGAACCCAATCCGCATCACAAACGAGCATCTTTGGTCGTATTAACCAAGCTTGGTCAAAAAACGTTCGATGATGCCATGTCCTTACAAGCCCTATGGGTCAATGACCTTACGAATGGGCTTACGGAAAAAGAAATCAGGATGGCCCATAAAACCATTGGACGGCTGCTTCAAAAACTCGAAACAAGTTCCAAAACAGCAGACAAAAATTAACATGAACAAACGGCTGGCGCATGGGTGCTTTGGTCGCAAAGCACCTTGGGTATGGCGTTCTTTACAAAAGCGGCATTTTTAAAAGTATATTTTTCTCTGATGGCAGCCGTTTCGCCTTCTTCATTCTTCACGTTGTTTGATGCGGATAAAGCCTGAATCCCCCTATGATCTGGATAATACCCATACGAGAAATGCACCCATTGACATGTCCAGATGGTGGATTTACAAATTACAACTATAAATAAGTTTGAGGTGCTCTTCCTGGCAGAATATTTTTTAAAAATGCTGTGTTCATTTGGTTATACGCGGTGTTTAAAATAATTATATATCAACAGGTTAAGTTGCCAAAAGCAAAAATAAAGAAATACGTGACCGCTCTTAAATATGAGGGAATACCCGAACCTTTTTCATCTGCGACAGCAGTCAATTGCTGTGTGTGTGAAAGGGGCAGGGATGAGTTTGTTTTGAAAATGAAAATATTGGGCGTTGGGAAAAGGGGCAGGTAAAGATAATGGACCATACCGCAGGGGCAGATGTCCTCGTAAAGTCAGATTCAAAAAAATCACCGCAGAAAACCACACGCAAGAAAGCCAAATCCGCAGCAAAGCCATCTGGGCTGGTGCCGCCGGATGGCAAGCTCAGCGGTGGCGCAGCGGCGCAGCTTGGCCAGGATGATGTGCAAAAAATGATGGCCCGCGCCACGGCGGAAGCAAATGCTGCATTTGGCACCATCGTTTCCCTGATGGTGCAATCGGAAGCACACCAATTGTTGTTTTTGCAAGACCTGAAATGGTCGGTGGTGCCCCCGTTGATGCATCGCCAGTTTCGTTTGTTCCGGGTCAAGGGCATTCCGTGCGGGTATCTGACCTGGGCCACGGTGTCGGAAGAGGTTGAAGAACGCATCCTCACCGGTCAAGTCAAGCTCCAGCCCGGCGATTGGGTCAGCGGCGACCACCCATGGGTGATGGATGTTTTGTTGCCGCCACAATTGCCCGAAGCCATGGTGCCGATGATCACAGAACCGTTTGATGATCCTGCTGCAGTCAAATTGCTGATGCTGGATGATGAAGGCCAACCAACGGCTGGGGACCTGATGTCGTTTTTGCAAGAACGGCGCCCGCCCGCACCTGAGGATAAAACTTAATGCCCGTGTAAAGAACGATATGTGAACGCCCTGCATTGGTATGGGCGGGGCGTTCATTATTGCAAAACAACACAACCATTGGTGAATTTCAAAGAACAACCAATATCAGGACGGGCAAATATGGGCATAGGCACACAACAATTCAGGCGCATTCGACAGATGCAAAACAGGCCGTCGGTTGAGTATGCCGTCCGGGCGTGCCTGTACATCTCGCCGTTCTTGTTTTTGCTGTTGGGGCAATATGTTTCCTATGTCGTTGCGTCCTTGTTCATTGTGCTTGAGGCCACTTTGCTGTGGAAAATGTTTGATTACGACATTAAAAAATTCCCTTTATTTGTGAAAGTAATAAATAAAATATACATATATAAAGATATATCTGAAATATTTGGATATTTTTTACATAGAATATATTTTACAATACTGCCTTTTGCAGCTTTTTATTTTTTGTTTCTTTTTGGGCTGCGAGATGTGTTTCCACACTTATTTCATGCCTTGATTTTGCACCATAACTTCGCCGTGGATGTGGTGATGGGCTACGTTAATGGCTTGCCGCAAGAATTAAGTAATTTCACTCTAGAAGAAAAACAAATTTATTTATCAGAATTGAAATTAATATCGTATCAAGAAAATTTTTATACAGCAACAAAGGGAACCTATACACTATTTGAATCAGCATGTGTTTTTATAAATGTACTTTTTATATCTATCTGTTTTGAAATTTTATCTCTTTCCATTTTTTGGAAAAAAACAATTAAAAATACAGAATTATTTTTTACATATAAATTAATAATTTTAAGAACTTTTTCTGGATTTTTATCTTTTCCACTTGCTTTATTGTTCTTTTTTCTTTTTACACAAGAAAAAATGCCTATGAATGACCCTCTTCATGATGAATTTTATTTAATATTGATGTCATTATTTCTTATTTTATCTGTTTCTATATTTATTTATTTAATTGAAAGTTTCTGTGTCATTGCATTTTTTCTGCATAAGAAATGGTTTCCCAGTCCGAACTAAAAGGGTGGCGTTATGAGTTCCGATAGCACTTTGAACACAACTGTATCTCTTCCCAAGTTTTCTCATCATGGGAATTCTGGTGGCAACCTTGTCAGTCGATACTGGGGGCCAGTTGCAGGAGGACTTGCAGGGTATGGTCAATCCTATCTGTCCTACAGAACGTCACGGGCAATTTCCAGGTATAACCCATCGACCATCATCAATGTCAAATATGGTTTTTCCAGTTCAAGGGTGCCTATCCAAGGGTCGCGATATGCATCTCTACTCCGTTATGGTCGAGCGATACCGTATGTAGGTGCAGCCGTTGGGCTGGGAATTACAGCGGCCAGTTTTTCTACGGATGGCTCAAGAGCTAGCCGGACGGGAAACGCAATTGTTGCTGGCGTATCATTTGTCGCAGGTTTAGCTGGTCCTTGGGGAATAGGCGCTTCTGTTGTTCTTGGTACAGTAGCGGCGAGTCCGTGGGGGCAGCGCCAAGTTAGACGACTTGGTGGATGGGTGAACAGTTGGTTCGATCCATTGGTCATTGACCTGGATGGTGATGGCGTCGAAACCATTGAAATGTCCGAAACCACCTTGTTCGACCTGGATGGAGATGGTTTGGAACAGGCCGTTGGTTGGGTTGGTTCTGATGACGGTGTTCTGGCCATTGATCTGGATGGCAATGGCCTGATCGATGATGTGGGGGAATTGTTTGCGTCCCGTTCCAATCTGGCCCCCGAAGGGGAATTGGACAGTGGTTTTTCGGCCCTTAGCCAGTTGGACAGCAATGGCGATGGCGTCGTCGATGCCAACGATGATTTCTTTGGTGATATCGTCATTTGGCGGGATTTGGATCAAGACGGTGTCAGTGATGCGGGGGAACTGTTCTCCCTCAGTGATCTGGGCATCGAATCGATCAATGTCGGATATGAAGACCGTTTTAACATTGATGATAATGGCAACATCCAACTGAAAGAGGGCAGTGCCCTCAAATCCGATGGCACCACCTTGGAGGTATCGGATTATGGCTTGATGGCCGAATTGGATAACATCGTTGCGCGTGAGGCTTTGCCTGGCGGTGCAACGGCATATACTCTGGCCGATGGCAGCCGCTTTGTGACCGCCGATGATGATACGGCGGTTGATCTGGACCTTGCTGACCTCAATGCCTTGCGTGCAACGGGGCGTGGTGGGGATGACCGCTTGGTCGCCGGGGCGGATGGTATGGCCCTGGCGGGGCGGGATGGCAATGACATCCTGATTGGTGGTGCCGGTGATGATTATTTGCAAGGTGATGCCGGGCAAGATCAATTGTTGGGTGGCGCTGGCAACGACACTCTGGAAATTGATGCCGATGATACTGTCATCGACGGTGGTGATGGCTATGATGAAGCCATTGTTGTTGGTGAAAACGGTGTCACTCTCGATGCCGTAGCGGCATCGATCGAAAAATTCACCGGTGGTGATGGCGTGGATATCGTCACCGCAACGGGGGATGACACCGACCGGGTGATCGAAACCAACGGTGGGGATGATGTCATCACCGCAGGTGACGGTGATGACTTGTTGTTGGGTGGGGATGGCAATGACACCATCACCGGTGGGGCCGGTGACGATATGCTGGTTGGTGGTGCGGGTAACGATGCCCTGCACGGCGGATTGGGCCGGGATACCACGGCGTATAACGGTGCGCGGTCCGAATATGACATCATTGAACATGGCGATGGGTCCGTCACGGTTCGTCACTTTGATGAACACGGTCAGGTTGATGAAGAAGACCTGCTGACCGATATCGAAGTCCTGATGTTCAGTGATGAAACCGTCAAGTTGGATGGGGTCAACATGGCGCCGACGGCGGTGGATGATCGCCTGACCATGACGACGGAACCGCAACTGACCATCAGCGCCGCTGATCTGTTGGCCAATGATTTTGATCCCGATGGCGATATCCTGACGTTGGAAGCCGTGGGCGTGCCAAGTGTGGGCGCAGCCCGCGTGGATGCGGACGGCAACATTGTTGTTGATGTGCCGGATGGCTATACCGGGCCCGTGCGGTTCGATTATGTGATTACGGATGGGGCCGGGGGGCGCACCACCGCCACGGCGCGGATTGATGTGGAACCCGTAGTCCAACCCGGTGATGAATTGACCGAATACCAATGGCATTTGCCGCACATCGGCGTGACGCGGGTGTGGGGCGATTATACCGGCCAGGGTGTCAAGGTCGCGGTGTTCGACGAAGGCATCGATTACCTGCATCCCGACATTGCCCCCAATTACGATGGTTCGTTGGATTGGGACTTTGTCGATGGTGATGGTTCGCCCTTGCCCACCGGTACCCCGGAAGGCCACGGCACCTTTGTCGCAGGCA
>Ga0070729_10006430_pt1 | contig 11582 bp, 11 predicted proteins | sample tdDd472_FD_66725 | JGI IMG/M metagenome (GOLD analysis project Ga0070729, IMG submission 66725) | Marine sediment microbial communities from the Atlantic coast under amendment with organic carbon and nitrate - tdDd47.2 | ecosystem: Environmental > Aquatic > Marine > Coastal > Sediment | place...
ACGCCGCCGGCTTTCACGCGGCGGACAAAATCATTAACAACCAACTCAGCACGATGCGCACCCAGAGCACCCGGCTCCATGTAAACATTCGGATAAGTTGCGGCAAGACGCACTGCCGAATCAACATGAGTTAAAGCCTTGTTATAAGTGTCGTAACCCGAGTGACCGAGAATAAAGATCGCACCGGGATACTTCTTAATAGCATCTTCGAGATAAGCTGGATCTGCATACGGCGGTTCTGTGCGGGTTCCGGGGTTAGGGCTGGTACCGGTATGCAAATACATAGGTATCTGCAGGCGCTGAGAAATTTCGTAGATAGGATAATAGCGTTCATCATCCAAACGCATTTGCTGATGAGCATGCGCCAATTTGATGCCATTCATTTCATACTGAATCAGGTCTTTCTCAAACTGAGCAAGCTGATCCTTACTGTCGATGTTCCACGTATCCACGCGAATAGAGCCGAATGAAAACAGGCGGTCACGATTAACGGCAACCTGCTGAGCGGTATAAGCGTTAGAGGCAATGCCTGTGGTATGAGGTGCATAAACAGCAAATACACCCGCACCGGAGATACCGGCACTATCAATCTGGCTCAGGATATTGTCACCGGTCAGCATCCAATCAACGAAGTACCCCATAACCCACTTAAAACCGGTCGGTACACGGCCTGTCAGACGATCACGAAAGCCCGGAGGCGAACCTTCCCAGGTGCCGGTATGCAAATGCATATCGATAACGGGAATCTGCTGACCATCATAGTTAATGCCCATTTCATCCGGTTTACCCGAACAACCGACGACAAGCAGGGCGGTCCCCAAAACAACAAAAGCTTTAAAACTCTTCACTAAATTCACCAATCTCTCCTCCGCCTAAGTCGAACACTCTGCGGTCACACCCTGTTCACTCTAGGGACATGCCTGAGTTGCCATCTGAACGGATTAGCTGTGTTAAAAATCTGGGTATCGCCGCCGAGTATAATTCGACAAGTCGACTCCAAATACAGAATACACCCATGCGACCCAAAATCTCCATGACTCGTTTTGTTATAGCCGTTCTGGCGCTCACGGCAATCCTGAATATGAGCGGATGCGGGCAGGAGGCGGGCTATAAGCCTAAGGTTGGGGTGGTGTACATCGTGCACGGCGGATTCGATGAATACTCGGAGGCAGCGCTATGGGATTCGACCCTGCAGATTTTCTCGCATGACCCGAACAGCATTGTGCAAAAGATGGTTATGTGGAACCCCAAAATGTGGCCACGCGTGCTGCAGTTCGGTAATGCCCCCAAAGAAATTGGCAAATACTCGTTTGAGATCGAGCGCATTGGTGGCACAGACCCCGCCATGCCCATCATTAAAAGCCAGCTTGCCGATTTACGGGTACGTCTGGAAGCCAGACAGGCCCAACTCGGCGTTGAGTTCGTAGTGGACTACGCAGGCTGGATAGATCCAAACCCTGCGCAATTGGCCGACCCTAAGAAAATTTACAATCCGGCCAACGGCAAAGGCAGCCCGATGACCTGGTGCGGCAATGAAACCGAGACAGGCTGGGACAACTGCAACCCTGAGCGCTACAACACCGACGGCGTCATCGAACGCATGTTGAAATCCGGTGTGGATACGATTGTGGCAATTGATCTGACCACCTCCGGCGTCCGCTTTGCCAAAAGCTTTGACGTTATCCGTGAAAGCCGCGCGTTAATTGCACAATACAACGCAGCCAATAACAGCCAGGTGAATCTCCACTGGCTTAATGATCCGACCGATCTCATGGAAGAGTCTTATCCGGTTAAACCTGCAAACTGGACTTATTCACTGGGCGCACCCGAAGAAGACAATCGGGTGCCACTGGAAGGTCGCCCGAACCCGGTGTCAGAAGACCCGCTTCTGGCGACGGTTCATGTCGATGGTATTCAGCAACGATTCAACAACGACATTCCCGCCGCTAAAACCGGCGTGCTGCTCATCAACCATTCACTGCGTCATCACAACCAGTACTTTGACCCCAAGGTTGATGACACCCTGATTTTGAATCAAAACATTAAAGAGCAATTGCTGGCTAACAACCCCGGTATGCAGGCTGAAAACATTGTCGGTGGCTGGATGGGTCTCAAAGAAATAAACCCGCAGATCAAAATCACGCCCCGCAGTAAAAGCCAGCTGGAACGCACCCGCCGGATGCGCGGCGAAAACCTGGGTCATGCCTATCTTTACGAAAGCGATGAACAGCTTCCGGGCGATGAATGGGGCTATCGCTACTGGGAAGCATTAGAACAACTAAAGAATAACGGCGTTGAACACATCGTGGTTGCATTCCCGCAGATCATGGTTGACTCGGTATTGAATCTGGTTGAAGTGCACAACCAGATCGGCAAAGAAATCGGCTACAAGAACTGGCTGTTCATCGACACGCCCGACTTCGATAACTACCCGGGTATAGGTCACCCGTTTGCCGACTACTGGGGCGTTTGGGTTACTAAAGAGTGTCCTGTACCGGGCAAGCCGGAGGCTACGGAACCGTGCTGCTTTGAAATGAAGGGCTGTGCCAACGGACAACCCTATCCACCTAAGCGACTGGCGCCGGTCACCAAAGCGCGTAACGATCTGGATCCGTCGCTGGCCTACGACATTTCTCCGTTCGGTCATTTGGGCTATTCGCCGGAGCGCGGCTTGCCGGATGATAATGTAGCGGTGCAGGCTCAGTACAAAGGTACCTGGGCCATGTGGCAAACACCCAATCTGGATGAACGGGTTGTTGATCTGCTGTCCAAACATATTGTTAGCCATGTAGAGTCATCAGATATTCCACCGGCAAGAACACAACAATAAGCAGCTGCAGCCAAGGGCAACATGCAATGAAGAAACTATTACTGACAATCCTGCTTATAAGCAGCTCCGCTTACGCACAGTTTGTGCCACCGGGCATCGACCCGACAGCAACGGAGCAGATCAGTGACAGTGTCTATGCGTTCCGTTGGGGCCCTTATCGCAGCATGTTCATCGTTGCTAACAACGGCGTCATCGTTACGGATCCGCTCAGCACCGAAGCAGCGGCTGCTTACCGCGCAGCCATTAGAGAAGTTACCGACTTGCCGGTGACCAAAGTGGTGTACTCACACAGCCACTGGGACCACGCGCCCGGTGCGCAAATTTTCAAGGATGAAGGCGCAGAAATTATCGCGCAGCAGGGCTGCGTGGATAACTTTGCGATGTCGCCTCATCCCGACATCGTGCCGCCCGATGTCACCTTCGATAAAACCTACAGTGTTAAGCAGGGTAATCAGCAACTCGACCTGTATTACTTCGGCCCCAGCCATGACACCTGTCTGATCGTTATGGTGTCACCAAAAAACAAACTGATGTACACGGTAGACATCCTGACACCGCGTCCCCATGGCAACTACATGCCGTGGGACCCGCAGGTTGCCGACTTTCATTTCTATAACGCAGTCGAATACCTGCGTGAAATGGAGACGCTGGCTGAACGGAAAGGCATAGAAACGATTCTGGGCGCTCATCTGGTACCTAAACCCGCGGGCAAAGGCGTGTTTGCCGCAACTCCGTCAACCGGACCGGCAAGCAGCATCTCGGACCGCATCGAATTCTGGGAGCGGGTCATGAGCGCGGTTAAAACAGAGATGGATAAGGGCACGGAATCATTCATGGTGCCAAACCGTGTAGACCTGAAACAACTTGAAGATATTCCGGGCTACCGGAAAAATAAAATGAAAGAACTACTCGCACGTATTGCCGCCTATTACGCTATCGGCCGGTAGCTACCCGCGAGTGTTACTTCATCGTTAAAAACGCTATATATTGACTGTATTAGCAAGCTCCCGAGGGAGCCTGCCTGAACAACACCCTGACACTTCGGGAGTATAAAAATGAGCACGATCAAACTAAACCGTCGCACAATGCTGAAAGCCATGGGTGCCAGCTCTGTACTTGCAGCTGCTCCCCAGCCGGTGCGGGCACTCAACGAGTCAGACGTCATAGTTATTGGTGCAGGCCTGTCCGGGCTCAATAGCGCTTTGCTGCTTCAAAGTCAGGGGCTTGATGTCCGTGTCATTGAAGGACGTAACCGCATAGGCGGACGTGTTCAGTCACTGCGCGATATTGAAGGCTCTCCGGAAGTTGGCGGAACCTCATTCGGCCCCGGTTACGCACGCCTTGTTGACGCCGCCAATACCTACGGCGTTGATCTGGTAGACCTGACACCTATCGTGCCTTACTTCTATCGTCGCGAGTTGATGCTGAATGATGAGCTCATTCCTGCTGATAAATGGCCGGAACATCCGCTCAACCCTTTCCCCGGCCCCGCCAAAGAAGCGATGCCGTGGATGTTCTTCAATATGTTCATGGGTAAAAACAACCCTGTTAGATATCCGGACCAATGGGTTTCTGATGAATTCGCACATTTGGATGTGTCTCTGCACGCCTGGATGAAATCGCAGGGCTTATCCGATGACGCGATCAAGCTTGCTTACAGCACCAACCCGACGCACGGCATGACCGCCTACGATGTCTCTGCACTCATGCTGATGTTCTCCAGCGCATTTGTCGGTATGCAGATGCAAATGGCTAAAGCGAATCCGGGGCCGATGGGCTACACAGCTAAAAACGGCAACCAAAGCATCCCGGAAGCCATGGCTAATGCGCTGAAACACGAAGTGCAGCTCAACACGACCGTCACCGGCATACGTTCCGAGAACGGTCAGGCCGAGGTGCATACTTCTGATGGTCAGATTTTCCGTGCGAAACGCGTCATCTGTTCTGTGCCCTGCTCGGTACTCCGTCGCATCAAGATTGATCCGATGATGTCAGGACCGCAGGCACGTGGTGTACAGACACTGGAATCACAAATCATCAACCAGTTGCACCTGAACGTCAGCGATCCGTTCTGGGAAGAAGACGGCCTCAATCCCAACATGTTTACTGACGGTCTGGCAGGCATGGTGGTTGCCGAACACAAAGGTAAGAAACCTGCTGATGTTAGCAGCCTGACTATCTGGATTCGTGGCGCCGACGCCGCCTGGATGGACTCTCAGGACGAAAACACCGCCAAACAAGCGGTTCTCAATGACTTCCTTAAAAATCGTCCCGCTGCGAAGGGCAAAGTTGAAATTGCCGGCTACAAATCCTGGTATCGCGACCCTTACTCGGTGGGTGACTGGGCATACTGGCAGCCGGGTCAAGTGTCAGGCTTTGCCAAAGAGTTGGGCAAGCCCCATGAACGCATTCATTTCTGTGGTGAGCACACCGCCTTGTCAGACAGAGGCATGGAAGGTGCTATGGAATCCGGCGAGCGCGTCGCCATAGAAGTACTTGGCACTATTTAGACTGCGCTGACAGCCTAATGAGTCAAACCGGAAAACTGTGTCTGCTGCTGACTCTATTACCACTGTCAGCAGCGGCACAATCTCTGGATGAAATTCTGCAAACTATTACCGACATGCAAACCGCGCAGGAATGCATCGTTGGCATTGACGCAACTACGTCGCCTGCACTGATTCAAAAAACCGAATCGGCAAAACGCACCATTGCCGGCCTGTGCGCTAATAAACTGTACGCTGATGCCCAACAGTTTGCCTGGGACTTCGGCATAGAGTTGAGCAACGACAAAGACGTAAAAATTATTCCTGCTTGCAACACGTTTGCCAATGAAGCATTACCCAGAATAAAACCGAACCCCGACGACGGCACCGTCTACGGCCAGCATGTGTGTACCTACCTATGAACAACAACTCAGAGTCACAGAACCCCATTCCGTTAGGTCGCTACCGGCACTACAAAGGTAACGATTACAGTGTCGTTGGTTTCGCCAGACACTCTGAGACGGAAGAGGTGATGGTGCTGTATGTGCCCTTATACGGCGATGGCGGCTACTGGGTCAGACCCTTAAGCATGTTTACCGAATCGGTAGAAATTGACGGAAAAACACTGCCCCGCTTTGCTTTTACGGTCTAGCAATATCTTATTGTGGCTTCGGGGTGGCTCCCAGCGATGCCAGAAAGCGCCTTGACCCTAGTAACAAAACAGCCGCCGCAATCACTGCAGCCACTGTTACCAGCCAGCCATCGGCAAAACCCATATGGCTGCGATAAATCCCCCAGCAAAGAATCAAAACACCGGAAGAAGCCGCAAGCGTTGTGAACCCGTGGAACACCTGATTGCCGGTTTTCAACAAAAGCCCGAAGAAAAACATCGTGACTGCCGGCATCACAATCTGCAGTAACAACACCGGGTCACCGAAGCTTAAAAAACTAACTACCGCCGAGGCCAAGCCGACGACGGATAGCGGCAGTACAGACAACCTGCCCGTGAGATAAAAAACCGGGTACAGCAATGCGAGTAAGCCTGCAGGTACACTGACCCAAAGCCAGCTGCCTTTGCAGGCCACTATAATTAGAGCCTGACTGCTTACGACGCACCAGAAAAACAACATGTCGCACAAACTGGTGCCGTTGGCACTTGCATCATCAGCCTGGAGATACCATTCATCAAACGTATTCTGAGCAATTTCAAATGCACTACCAGCGGTCATTGCCGCTATTGCCAGATAGAAGACCCAGGGATAATCGGCGCGCGCGCTTACCAACTCAGCGTACTGATTCAGTACCAGCACCAACAGGAAAGGTATCAATAATGCGTAAAGGTGGGCGCTAAGTACCCAGACAGCGACCCCCGCAGGCAAGCGAATCTGCTGTCGAATATTATCTATAGCTGCCATGGCTCCCCCATCGGTTTGATGCCCGTCCAGCATACTGGACTCGCCTCAGCGCGTCACACCGAATCACGGCCATGAGCCCGCCAACTAACCGCAACAAGCGGCATCTTTGCCAAAGTCCACCCCGCCGGAGACGGGCGGGCATTCTGCATAAACCGGCCCTGCTCATGAAACCGCTGCACTGCCTTGCTTTCCACCGTAATAGCCAAAGCTGCAAGGCCCAATACATGCCGTTTGCATTGTCTGCAGTTGCCGCATAGCTATAATGGCGACCCCATACGGCGCTCCGACTATAGAGGATCCATTCAATGAGCACGCTGATTCGCCCATTTCGCGGTTTACGTCCTACCCAAGACCAGGCAGAAGCCGTGGCTGCACCACCATACGATGTTTTGAATACAGCTGAAGCCCGCGAGCGTGCCAGCGGCCGGCCTTACAGTTTCCTGCATATCTCAAAGCCGGAAATCGATCTGCCCGAAGATACCGATCCTTATGCACCCGAGGTGTATGCCAAAGGCGCGGAGAATCTACAAAAACTAATCGACGCTGGTGTTTTGGTTCGCGATGACGAAGCCAAATACTATGTCTACCGCTTGCGCATGGGTGGCCATGTACAAACCGGCTTGGTGTTCATTGGCTCAGTCAAAGACTACGACAGCAATCGCATTCGTAAGCACGAGTTCACCCGCCCCAAGAAAGAAGATGACCGCGTTCGTCAGATCACTGCGCTGGACGCACAAACCGGACCGGTTTTGCTGGCCTATAAGAATCAGGCTGCGGTCAAGACCATCATCGACCAGGTTGCCGCCGGCGAGCCGGTATACGACCTGATTGCCGATGATAATGTTGGTCACACCATCTGGGTGATGAATGATCAACAGCAGATCGATGAACTGACTGCCACTTTTGATGCTATGGATGCCCTTTATATTGCAGACGGTCATCACCGTTCTGCATCAGGCTCACGGGTAGCTGCAGCCAAAGCCGAAGCCAATCCGGCTCATACCGGTGAAGAAGACTACAACTACTTCCTGTGCGTCGCCTTCCCCCATGACGAAACACAAATTCTTGACTACAACCGCGTGATCACCGACCTCAATGGTCATAGTCCTGCAGAACTGCTGGAGAAGATCGGCGAAAAGTTTGATGTGGAAGTCAGTGACGGTCAGTTCAAGCCGGAGAAAGCAGAAGAATTCGGCATGTATCTTGATAACAGCTGGTACAAGCTCACTCTGCACAGCGAATATGTTCCGGCTAATGACCCTGTTGCCAGCCTCGATGTCAGCCTGCTCCAAAACAATCTGATTGAACCACTGCTAGGCGTCGCTGATCCGCGTACCGATGAACGCATTGATTTTGTCGGTGGTATTCGTGGCCTCGGTGAGTTGGAAAAACGCGTTAACAGTGGTGAGATGGCCATTGCCTTCGCACTGCATGCCACCAGCATGGAAGCATTGATGGCTGTAGCCGATGCCAATGAAGTTATGCCACCCAAATCGACCTGGTTCGAGCCTAAGCTGGCTGATGGTTTGATATCCCACGTTCTCGACTGAGAACTGACGGAGCCCGTGATATGAGCGATGAAAAGGTACAACTGCCAAAAGGCTGGGTCGAAGGACTCGTACCGACGCTGAATCACAGCGGCTTCATGTTTGAAGTTCTTGATGAGTACGCTGACGACTTCATTCTGTTCAGCGGCGCCACAACAGATGAGGTGCTTGAGATTGGCTGCGCCTATGGTGTCGCCACAATTGCTGCGCTGAATGCCGGCGGGCGCGTTCGAGCCACCGATATCGACCAGCGCCATCTCGATATTTTACGGGAGCGCGTACCGGAAGAATTACAGGCCAACCTCACGACCGAGGTGCAATCTTTACCGAAACTCGATCTTCCCGAAAACGAATTTGCTGCAATTCTATGTTCACGGGTGCTGCATTTTCTTAGCGGTGATGATATCGATGCCTCGGTTAAAGCCATGTTTAAGTGCCTGCAACCGGGCGGCAGCTTGTATATCGTAGCTGACAGCGCGTATGGCGTATGGCGCAAGTTCATTCCGGTCTGGAAAGCGAATGTCGCGGCGGGCAAACGTTGGCCGGGGTACATGGAGCCTGCGCTCGACTATTTACCTTACGAGGTTAAAGGCGAGCAAACCGGTCCGGATTTTATGAACTTACTGAGTCCTGAGCTACTTGAACGAACCTGCACAGAAGCGGGTTTTGAGGTTAAGAGAACCAGCTGGATATCCCGCGACGACTTCAAGAAGGAAGGCAGCATGGATGGCCGGGAAAATTGCGGCATACTGGCAATCAAACCACGCTATTAGACTTATCCATTACGAACACAGGGAACCGCCGTGATTAAAGGCTTTCACCACGCTGCACTCTCTACACCCGATCTACAACGTTGTCTGGATTTTTATTTAAACGTCGTCGGCGCCGAGATCGCCTGGGAATTCGGCTGGCCCGAAGGTACACCCGAAGCCGATGCTGTTGTTGGTCTGAAAAATTCAGCAGCCAAGGCCGCCATGCTAAAACTTGGCGGCTCCTTTCTGGAGGTTTTTGAATTCACCTCGCCCGCGGCAAAAGAACAGACTAACCGCCCGGTCTGCGACCACGGCATTACACACATAGCGCTTGAAGTCACCGACATTCACGGCGAGTACCAGCGCATGAAAGCTGCCGGCATGGAATTCAATACAGAACCACAAGCGCAGGAGTCAGGCTTTATGGTCTATGGTCGTGACCCCGACGGCAATGTTGTCGAATTGATTGAATACACTTGAGACCACAGTTAAATTAAGCGTATCCAGTCCCTGTAGCAAAAATCTTTGACCATGAATAAAACCGTTGTAGCCGGCGGCGCCGGCTTTATTGGCGCACACCTTTGCGAATACCTTATCGGGCAAGGTCGAAAGGTTTTATGTATCGACAATCTCTCTTCCGGTGACTTAAATTTCATTAGTCACCTGATCAATCACCCGAACTTTAGCTTCGTGCAGCACAACATCGTAGAGCCGTTAGATTCCATAACAGCAGAAATACAGATCGATGAAATCTACAACCTCGCCTGCCCGGCATCACCACCGCATTATCAAGCAGACCCTATTGGCACAACACTGACTTGCGTGGTGGGTAGCGTCAATTTGCTTGAACTAGCCAAACAACATAAAGCGCGGATTCTGCTGGCCTCCACCAGTGAGGTCTACGGCGACCCATTAAAAAACCCGCAGCACGAAACCGACCGGGGCAACGTTAACCCGAATGGCGTTCGCGCTTGTTACGACGAGGGTAAGCGCTGCGCCGAATCATTATTCTTTGACTATCAGCGCGTTCACGGGGTCAGCATAGCGGTAGCGAGACTATTCAATACTTACGGCCCGAGCATGCTCGCCGACGACGGGCGTTTGATTCCCAACCTGATTAACCAGCAGTTACAAGACAAGCCTATGACGGTCTATGGCGATGGCAAGCAAACCCGCGCGTTCTGTTACATCGATGACACGCTGTCAGGTCTTGTAAAGCTCATGGCCTCGACCCATGCCGGACCCGTCAACATCGGCAACCCGGTAGAACATACCGTTCTGGAAATCGCCGAACTCATTAGTGCACTTCTCGACCAGCCTGCAACCCTTGAGCACCTGCCGCTTCCGGCCGATGACCCGAGACAGCGTCTGCCCGATATCACGCGGGCAAAGAAATGGCTTAGCTGGGAACCCCAAACCAATATCGTTGACGGACTGCAGGCCACCATCTCTTATTTCTCGGAACAGCAAAAGCTCAACAGCGTTTCAGGAGAAGTTGCGTGAAAGCCTCCATCGTCATCACCAACTACAATTACGCGCGCTTTTTACCGGAATGCATTGAGTCCTGTCTTAATCAAACTCATCAAGACATAGAGATTATCGTGGTCAATGACGGATCTACTGATGATTCAAAGTCCGTCATTGAAAGCTACGCACAGCAACACAGCAATATTATCGGCGTTTTTCAGAGCAACATGGGGCATACGGTTGCCATGAACAGCGGCGTCGCCAAGAGTAGCGGTGATGTCATTTTCTTTCTCGACGCGGACGACTATTACCGGCCTAACTACATCTCTGAAGCCCTTAAGGTGTACGAAGGTCATCGCGAGTGTGACTTTCTAACTTGTGCGCTACGGGAATTCGGTGACCATGAAGAAGAGTTGCTGGAACCGTTTAAACAGCGGGTTACCGATATGGGGTACACCCGGATCATCACCTATTTGGAACAGCTTTTTATAGGAGGCCGGACGTCAACAAACTCCATCACGAGTAAGGCAGCCACACTGGTCTTCCCTATACAACATGCCGAAAATTACAGAACTTTTGCTGACTTCCCCCTCACTACCGGCAGCTCGTTGGCCGGTTGCAGAAAGTTCTTTCTGAATGAGGTCTTTGTTGAGTACCGGGTACACGGAAATAATATCTGGCGGACGTTCCAATACACAGCCGACCGGCGATATCTGGATGAACTCGAGTACCGGCTCATGTTTGCACGGCACAGCCTCGCAGACCCTACACTGCCGATGCTGGCCGAAAAACCTTTAAGAAAACTGCTGCTTGCCGAACTCCTTTCGGGCACCAAACATCCCAACGTTGTAAAACGCTACGCGGAAGCCATCATGCACCACAAACAGGACAGGCTTCTGAAACGGTATTGGACAGCAATCCAACTTAGAATCCGGCCCGAAGGATTCCTGAAAAACTTCGAGAAACGCTGGCTGAACTAGCACCGAAAATCGCCACTGCCCGCTACCCAAAACTGTGAAATCTGCGTTTCTACAGGCGTATCGTTCTGTATACTCATAGAGATGAATCTCCGCGAAGAAGTTGAA
>Ga0070729_10006434_pt1 | contig 11579 bp, 7 predicted proteins | sample tdDd472_FD_66725 | JGI IMG/M metagenome (GOLD analysis project Ga0070729, IMG submission 66725) | Marine sediment microbial communities from the Atlantic coast under amendment with organic carbon and nitrate - tdDd47.2 | ecosystem: Environmental > Aquatic > Marine > Coastal > Sediment | place...
AATTGCAGCAAAAGAGATATCCGGAAAACCTTTGGTTATTCATGTGCATGCCACTGAATATGATCGTAGTGGAGAAAATGTGAATCAGGCAGTTTTTAAAATTGAAAAGAGGGGGATGGAGCGTGCAGACAGGATTATTACTGTAAGTAAACTGACTCGAAATACACTGGTAGATAAATATAAGATTAATCCTAAGAAAATAGTAACTGTTTATAATGCTGTTGAGCAAAATGAAACTCAGAAGCAAATTAGTTCAATAAAAGGAGTAAATGAGAAAATAGTAACATTTTTAGGGAGAATTACTTTTCAAAAGGGACCTGAGTATTTTATTGAAGCCGCTAGAAAGGTTCTTAAAGTTAATCCTAATGTGCGCTTTGTGATGGCTGGTTCTGGTGATATGTATCATGGAATGATTGAGCGTGTCGCGCAATTAGGGATTGCTGATCGCTTTCATTTTACAGGTTTTTTGCGAGGAGACGATGTTATTAAAATGTACCAATTAAGTGATGTGTATGTTATGCCATCGGTATCGGAGCCATTTGGTATTTCTCCGCTTGAGGCCATGCGATCGAATGTACCTGTAATTATTTCCAAACAATCGGGAGTTTCAGAGGTGCTTAAACATGCTATAAAAATTGATTTTTGGGATGTCGATGCACTGGCCGATTCTATTCATGCTATGTTGAATTATACTTCTATTTCCGAAATGTTTAGTCGTTTAGGAAAAGAAGAAGTAGAAACTTTTAAGTGGGAAAACTCCGCGAATAAAGTATTAGATGTTTATGATACACTTGGTTTAAATTAAAAATAACACGATGAAGTCAATTTGTTTTTATTTTCAGGTTCACCAGCCATTTAGGTTAAAAAATTATCGCTTTTTCGATATTGGTCTTGATCACCAATATTATGACGATTTTGCAAATGATGAAATTATGAGAAAGGTAGCACGAAAATGTTACTTACCAATGAACAGGTTACTCTTAAGATTGATAAATGAATATGGGAGTCATTTTAAAATAAGTTTTTCAATAACAGGCACCGCATTAGAGCAATTTGAACGATATTGCCCTGAAGTTTTGGATAGTTTTGTGAAATTAAGTCAGACCGGATCGGTTGAATTTTTATCCGAAACGTATGCTCATTCATTATCATCTCTTTCTAATATTGAAGAATTCAGGAATCAGGTTCAAAAGCACAGAGAAAAAATAATATCCTTGTTTGGTCAGGAACCTAAAGTTTTTAGAAATACTGAATTAATTTACTCTAGTGAAATTGGAAAGGCTGTTCTTGACTTAGGGTATCGTGTTATGTTAACAGAAGGAGCCAAACACATAATGGGTTGGAAGAGCCCTAATTATGTATATACTGATGCTGAAAATCCAAAGTTGAAATTACTGCTTAAAAATTTTCAATTAAGTGACGATATTGCTTTTCGATTTTCAAATCGTGATTGGCAGGAATGGCCGCTTACTACTGACAAGTATGTGGATTGGTTAAATTATATTGGTGAGAAACAGTCTGTCGTTAATTTATTTATGGATTATGAAACTTTTGGTGAACACCAATGGGAGGAAACCGGAATTTTTAATTTTATGGAGCAATTACCTGCAAAGGTTTTTGAACGAACTAGTTTTAATTTTATAACTCCTTCCGAAGCCGCAGAATTGCACAAGCCAATAGCGAAGCTACATGTCCCTAATCCAATTTCCTGGGCTGACGAAGAGCGTGATTTAACTGCGTGGTTAGGGAATGAGATTCAGAACGAAGCTTTTGAGAAGCTTTATACTCTTAAGAATATGGTTGAGAAAGTAGACGATGATAGGCTTCTTAAAGATTGGATGTTTCTTCAAACAAGTGATCATTTTTACTATATGTGTACCAAATGGTTCTCTGATGGAGATGTTCATAAATATTTCAATCCTTATTCATCTCCATACGATGCTTTTATTAATTATATGAATGTGTTAACTGATTTTTCAATCAGATTAAGAAACCATCTGGATTTAAGAAAATCAGAAAATGAAAAAGTAGTTGATAAAAGTATACTGTCATCCATTTAACTGTAAATAATTTTACCATGGAAAAAGCGAGCATAAATCCGGATAAGATATTTGAAATTAGTTGGGAAGTATGTAATAAAATAGGAGGGATTCATACCGTTATATCAACCAGGGCGAAAACGATGGTTGATCTTTATGGAGATAATTATATACTTATTGGACCTGATGTTTATCGAGGTACAGAGGAACATCCGGAATTTCAGGAGGATGAAAAAATTTTAAGTGACTGGAGAATGAATTTGGAGTCCAGTGGTTATCGCGTTAAGATTGGTCGGTGGAAAGTAAGTGGTCATCCAATTGTTGTTTTAGTCGATTTTTCGAAGTTTATTGGTCAGAAAGATAAAATATTTACAAATTTCTGGGAAAATTTTGGACTTGATTCGCTTGCAGGTGGTTGGGATTATGTAGAGCCCGCTTTGTTTGGTTATGTTTCCGGTAAATTATTGGAAAGTTTTTACTCATTTTATTTACAAAAGAGTTCTCGTGTAGTTGCTCATTTTCATGAGTGGCTTACTGGTACAGGATTACTTTATTTAAAGGAGAAGGCACCATATATTGCAACAGTTTTTACCACCCATGCCACAACGGTAGGGCGCGCAATTGCTGGTAATCAAAATGCACTATATAGCAATTTACCAAAGTATAATGGAGATCTTAAAGCGCTTGACCTTAATGTTGTTTCGAAACATTCTTTGGAAAAGCTTGCCGCGAAGCATTCCGATTCATTTACGACAGTAAGTGATATTACTGCTATTGAATGTAAACAGTTCCTGGAAAAGGAAGTTGATCTGGTGACGCCGAATGGCTTTGAAGATTCTTTTGTGCCAGATAGTGATGAATTAAAATTGCGACGATTCGAAGCTCGTATTAAGTTTTACGAAGTTGCAGAAGCACTTCTTGCATATGAAGTTCCTAAGGATTCAATGATTGTTGCTACTAGTGGTCGTTACGAGTTTAAAAATAAAGGATTGGATGTATTTATTGAAAGCTTAGCTCGCTTAAATAAATCACAGAAATTGGATAAAACTGTTCTTGCCTTTATACTGGTACCAGCTGGTCATCATGGGCCTCGTAGAGATGTTTTTCGGAATTTACAGGATCAGGAGAATGTGGTTGTCTTAGATAATAAGCATATTACACATTATTTAAATGATGTAGATAATGATCCGATACTTGCTAAAATTGCAAAATCAGGGTTGAATAATGAAGTAGGTGATAAAGTTAAAATATTTTATGTGCCATGTTACCTTGATGGAAATGATGGTATTTTTAATTACCCATATTATTATTTGCTTACTGGTATACATTTAACCATGTTTGCTTCTTACTATGAGCCATGGGGATATACACCTTTGGAAAGTCTTGCTTTTTCGATTCCGACATTCACTACAAACTTAGCCGGTTTTGGTATTTGGATTCAGGAGAAATTCGCTGGTGTTAATAATGGTGTAAGTATTATTAACCGAAATGATTATAATGAAGAAGAGGTAATAAGCAGTTTGGTTAAGGGGATGTTGAAGTTCTCTAATTATTCAGAAGCAGAGAAAAAAATGGCCTTTGACAGTGCGCGGAAATTAAGCCAGTCCTTCTTATGGCAGAACTTTATACAGTTCTATCAGGATGCTTATAGTGTTGCATTAAATAGGGCTGAGGATCGGGTCAATTTATATATTGCACCAGAAAAAGTTACCGGAGCTTATTATTTCGATAAACAGTTTAAATTTAGCAAGCCAAAGTGGAAACGCTTAATAATAAGTCAGAAATTGCCTGAAAAATTAAAACGACTTGATGATTTGGCCAAGAATCTTTATTGGAGCTGGAATCCGGAAGTTATGGATTTGTTTCAAAGTATTAATCCAGGTCTTTGGGAGAATTGTGACCACAATCCGATTGATTTTCTTGAAAAAATACCATTGAACAGGCTAAAAGCCCTGGAACGTAATGATAAATTTCTGGATCAGCTTGAGAAAACTTATTTGACGTTCAAAGCCTACATGGATAGAAAAGAAGAGCAGAAGAAACCGGCTATTGCTTATTTTAGTATGGAATATGGTCTACATTATTCTCTTCGAATTTATTCTGGTGGTTTAGGAATTTTGGCTGGCGATTATATGAAAGAAGCCAGTGATCAGAATTTAAAAATGGTGGGTGTAGGTCTTCTGTATCGATATGGATATTTTACCCAAATAATATCTGCAAAAGGACAACAGGTTAATAAATATGAGCATAGTGTATTCGAAAAGTTGCCGGTTCAACCTGTAAGAGATGAAGAAGGTAATTGGGTAACTGTTGAAATTGCTTTCCCCGGACGTAAGCTAAAAGTTCGTATTTGGAAGGTACATGTAGGTCGTATAGAACTTTATCTACTTGATACTGATTTTGAAGATAATTTACCGGAAGACCGTTCTATTACGCATCAGTTGTATGGTGGGAATTGGGAAAATAGATTGAAACAGGAGATTTTGCTTGGAATAGGTGGTATTAGGGCTCTTCGTAAGATGGAGATTGAATCGAATGTTTATCATTGCAATGAAGGACATGCTGCTTTTATAGGATTAGAGCGTATTAAAAATATCATTGCTGAAGAAAACCTTTCATTTGGAGAAAGTCTTGAAATGGTACGTGCTTCTACTCTGTTTACTACCCATACTCCTGTACCTGCCGGACACGATGCTTTCCCAGAGGAATTGCTAAGAACATATCTTGGGCATTTTCAAGATTATCTTCAAATTTCATGGTGCCAGTTTCTTAATTTTGGAAAAATTGGGACTTGTAGCAAGAATGGTGATTTTTCAATGAGTTATCTGGCTGCAAATATTTCCCAGGAGGTAAATGGAGTAAGTAAATTACATGGTGAAATAAGCCGTAAAATATTTGAGAGCCTATGGCCTGGTTATTTTGCCGAAGAGCTGCATCTGGATTATGTAACGAATGGTATTCATTACCCAACATGGACTTCAAACGATTGGCGTGAGTTTTACAAAGAACATCTTGCTAAGGATTTTGAAACCCGTTTACATGAAAAGAAATTATGGGAGAAGATATATGATGTAGAAAGTAAAAAGATTTGGGAACTAAAAAATAAACACAGAAAAGAGCTGGTAGAATACTTAAAAGAGCGACTTGCTAATGAGGACTCTTATACTGAAGATCCTCGGTATATTTTGCAATTAAGAGAAGCATTAAAGGATAATACATTAATTGTTGGTTTTGCTCGTCGTTTTGCTACTTATAAAAGAGCTTATTTATTGTTTAAAAATGAAGAGCGCTTAAAGGCGCTGCTTAATCAGTCAGATCGACCAGTATTGTTTGTCTTTGCCGGAAAAGCACATCCTAATGATAAGGCCGGACAAGATATGATTAAAATGATTGTTGAAATTTCTAAGCGGAACGGATTTGTTGGGAAAGTTTTGTTTGTTCCAGATTATGAAATGCGTCTTGCTCAGAAGCTGGTTTCAGGTGTTGATATATGGTTAAATACACCGTTGCGTACAATGGAAGCTTCTGGAACTAGTGGACAAAAAGTATTAATGAATGGAGGTCTTAATTTTAGTGTACTTGATGGGTGGTGGCTTGAAGGATATCGACCCGGTGCAGGTTGGGCGCTATCAGAAGTACAGTCATATGATAATGATGAGTTGCAGAATGAAGTCGATGCAGAGTTGATTTATACAATTTTTGAGAATGAAATTTTGCCTAATTTTTACGATCGTAATAAAGATGGAGTACCGGAACAATGGGTTAAGTATATTAAGAAATCGATTGCTGAAATTGCTCCAATTTATACTACAACGCGTATGATGAATGATTATGCGAAGAAATTTTATAACAGGATGTATAAACGACATAATGAATTAATAGATAACGAATATGAACTTGTTGAGAAAATAACCACCTGGAAAAATAATATATTTAAACGTTGGGAGCAGGTTGAGGTTGTGTCGGCAAAACAGCTTGATATTTCTAAACAGCAAGTGTTTTTAGGTCAAGAGTATAAAGGTGAAGTAATATTAAATATTAATGGAATTGATCCGGATGATATCGGTGTAGAAATGGTTGTCTCTGAAATCATTATTGGAGAAGAACGTGCTCGTATAATTAGTAAGCAAGAGATGTGCTTCACTGGATATAATGATGGATTAGCTCGTTATGAAGTAAGCATTGTGCCTCAATTATCAGGGACATTTGACTATGGATTCAGGATTTATCCAAAAAATGAATTGCTACCTCATCGACTAGATTTTAATTTAGTTAAATGGGTATAGAGTTTGATTAATTGAAAAAACAAGATGGTTTTCTAAATTGAAAGCCGTCTTAATGTAAATGGTGTAAGTAGGTTAGGAGTGCTGAATTAAATTCTGCATTGTGAAACGATATGCATTATGTAGGTTGGCGAAGTTTTAAGCTAATAGAAGCGATTGTATTTCTATATGTTGGAAAGGCAGGATGAATGTTTTGCTTGCTATTAGTTTTAAAATGTACCTTTTGAGCTTCCTTAGGATCTGTTTAGATCTATTGTTAACAATATTGCGTAGTACTTTTTAGATTTAGCTTTTTGGTAAAATAAAATTTGTCGGGTTTTTTTAGATTTATTCCTGGAATAAGCACTTTATCTTTTGGTTAATAAGAGTGTTTGATTCATTAAACTAGGACTTTAATTTTTTTGTACGAATCTATTCTTTAATTTTGTTAATGCATTATTTATGATTTAGAAATAAAAAAAGCTTTCAAAGAATAAATTCGATGAAAGCTTTATGAATAAATTGTACAAGTCACTATACTTATGAAAAAACTATTTTTAGTCAACCATTACAGGATTGTAATACGGCATTAGCTGTAAAAGTTGCGTTGGAGAGTAATATACGCTGGCTTTAAATTTTTTATAATCATTGCTAATTTCTTCATGTTCAAAGATGAATTTTGTGTATAAATATACCTCTTCACCAAGTCCATGATCAATGGCGATTTTGTCTACACGATGTTCCGTTTTTTGCTTTCCGTTTTTTGTTAAATAGGAAGTAGCCAGTTTCGTGATATCCCATTTACTGCGGTTCATATAATCAACTATATGTGAAAGTTCGTGTCCTATTAAGCCCACTTTTTGTCTGTAGCTTAGTTCATCTAGTAATGGGACATTATGTTTGCCAGCTACATTGTTGATGAGTAATCTGTATACCCTTTTTTCCTTTTTGCGTGTTAGGAAATTTGCTTTGGGGCGCGAAGCCATTGTTGTTCGGATGTTTTTCTCCTCTACCTCAATCTGTATATCCGAAAGTTCCGGGAAATGACTGATTGCTTCTTCCAATGCTTCTTTTGTTGAATTGTTTAATTCGGACTTAACATTCAGTTTTTCTTTGTTTGAATGATTGCTTTTAAACGAAAAGAATCCTATTAGACCTGATATGAAAATAATTATAAGTGACATAAGCATGTGTTTTTATTATTTTTTTACGTCAAATTACGTGTTGGGTTTGGTGATATCCCTCATTGGAAAGTGTAATTTAAGTGTGGTTGGAAGGTAATTTGGAACTATTTATGGCATGATTTACATGACCTAAACAAGAATAGATGGGTTGTCACATGGGGCTAAAGAGGCACAGGCTACCTTACAGGTAGCCTGTGCTTTTGGCTAATATTGAAATTGTTTTACTTAAATTAATGTGTTCAGCTAGTTTTTCAGAGCTTCAGCTCCTGAAACAATTTCCAAAATTTGATTGGTAATTGAAGCCTGTCGCGCCTTATTGTAATCAAGATTTAGCTGCTTAATTAGGTCGGTTGCATTGTCAGTTGCTTTGTGCATGGCGGTCATACGGGCACCGTGTTCAGCAGCAAATGAGTCCAGCAAAGCCTTAAATAATTGAATTTTTAATGAGTTCGGAATTAATTCCTTGGTAATAAACTCTTTATTTGGCTCAAAGATATAATCTGTTTTAACATCTGTTTCATCTTCTTCAGGAACAACTATCGGTAAATACTGCTCCTGAGTGAGAATTTGAACACCGGCATTTTTAAACTGGTTGTACACAAGGTCGATGCGATCGTATTTTTTCGATGCAAATAAATCCATAAGTTCTTCAGCCAGTTTAGATACTGTACCAAGCTGAAGATTGTCGAATAATTCATTTTGAGTATCATAGAACTTAAATGACTTTTTCAGACCATCACCGGCTTTTTTACCAATGACCAATAAATCAAGATGAGCATTAGCGTATTGCTCTGGAAATTGCTCTACAACAATCTCCTTCACTTTTTTGATAATATTCGCATTAAAAGCACCACATAAACTACTGTTCGAACTAATGGTAACTAACAATACGTTGTTTATTTCACTTTCACGTGCGTATGGATTCTCTTCTACTGATTCAGAACCACTAATATTTCCCAGAATTTCAGTTAATTTATTAGCATAAGGTCTTAATTGAATAATAGCATCCTGTGCTTTACGCAATTTAGCTGCCGATACCATTTTCATAGCACTAGTAATCTTTCGGGTCGATTGAACCGACTGAATTCTGTCTCGTATATCTTTTAAATTAGCCATAATAATCTTTAGGTATTAATCCCAATAAGCTACTGCTTATTATTATGCTTTGTACTTAGCTGCAATTTCTGTAACTACTTTTTCAAGAGTTTCAGTTATTTCGTCAGTGAATTTGCCTGCAGCCAAATCGTTTAATACGTTTTTGTATTTTAACTCAAGGAAATCAATATAATCTTTTTCGAATTCGCGAACTTTTTCAGTTGGTACGTTCTTTAATAAACCTTTGGTACCACAGAAAATTATTGCAGTTTGATGTTCAACCGGAACTGGTTGATATTGCCCTTGTTTTAAAATTTCTACGTTTTTAGAACCTTTGTCTAGTACTGCCATGGTCGCAGCATCAAGGTCCGAGCCAAATTTTGAGAATGCTTCAAGCTCACGGAAGTTAGCCTGGTCAAGACGTAAAGTACCGGAAACTTTCTTCATACCTTTAATCTGTGCACTACCACCAACACGCGATACTGAAATACCTACGTTAATGGCAGGACGAATACCTGCGTTAAACAGGTTCGATTCAAGGAAAATCTGTCCGTCGGTAATAGAGATTACGTTTGTTGGAATGTATGCAGAAACGTCACCGGCTTGCGTTTCGATAATTGGAAGAGCAGTTAATGAACCTCCTCCTTTTATCAAGTGCTTAATTGAATCCGGGACATTATTCATTTGTTGTGCAATCTCATCAGATTCAATGATTTTTGCTGCACGCTCCAGTAATCTTGAATGCAGATAAAACACATCACCAGGATACGCTTCACGTCCTGGTGGACGTCGAAGTAGAAGGGAAACCTCACGATAAGACACGGCCTGTTTTGACAAATCATCGAAAATGATTAGTGCGTGACGTCCAGTATCACGGAAGAACTCTCCTATAGATGCTCCGGCGAATGGTGCGTAAAACTGTAGGGCAGCAGGATCAGATGCATTTGCAGCAACAATTATAGTATAAGGCATTGCTCCGGATTTTTCTAAAGTTTGAGCAATATTACGTACAGTTGAACCCTTTTGTCCAATAGCAACATAAATACAGAATACCGGTTCACCTTTTTCGTAATTTGGTTTTTGGTTGATAATGGTATCAATAGCAATGGCTGTTTTTCCGGTTTGGCGGTCACCAATAATTAACTCACGCTGACCACGACCAATCGGTATCATTGAGTCAATTGCCTTAAGTCCGGTTTGAAGCGGCTCTTTTACCGGCTGACGGTAAATTACCCCCGGGGCTTTACGCTCAATTGGCATGTTGTATGTTTCGCCACTGATTGGGCCTTTACCATCGATTGGTTCACCGACAGTATTAATTACACGACCTAACAAGCCTTCTCCAACATTAATGGAAGCAATTTTTTTGGTACGTTTTACCGTATCGCCTTCTCTAATACCTTCGCTTGAACCTAATAGTACGGCACCAATGTTATCCTCTTCAAGATTAAGTACAATTCCCAAAACGCCATTCGAGAATTCAATCATTTCGTTGGCTTGCACGTTGTTCAGGCCGTATATACGGGCAATACCATCGCCCACGGTCAGTACCGAACCTACTTCTTCCAGTTCGGTGCTGGTTTTAAGTCCTTCTAATTTTTGTTTCAGTATTTCCGAAACTTCAGCAGGTTTAATATCAGCCATAATTATGTGTTCTTAAATTATATTATTCGTTTATTTGGATAGTAAAAGTTCTCGTTTCACCTTTTGTAATTCACTGTTTACAGAAACATCTAACTGTGTATTGTCAAATGATAAAATAAAACCACCGATAATTTCATCGTTTATTTGTTCTTTTAGTTCTATTTCACCTTTTAACTGCGATTTTAGTATACCAACGATTTTAGCTTTTGAGTTATCATCAAGCTTAAATGCAGTTGTAATAATTGCTTCGGTAATTCCCTTGTGTTTTCGGTAATTCTCTTCAAAGCGCATTAAAATACGATCTAAAAAGGCTTCTCTGTTGTTTTCACAAATCAAAGCAATGAAATTTTTTGTGATTTCATCAACTTTTGAACCGAAAACAGCAAGGAGGATCTCATTTTTGTTTGCCGGAGAAATAATCGGACTTTTGATAACATCCTTTAGATCCTCTGCTGGTTCTAGAGTATTTAAAATCAGTTCAACGTCTTTGTATGTTGCGTCCAGTTTATTCTTTTCCAAGGCAAGTTCAAAAAATGCTTTGGCGTATCGAACGGCTATTTTACTATCATTCATAATATGTGATCTAATTCATAAAAGCTCTTAATTCAGCTTAATATCTTTCATGATGTTACCAATCAATTCTTCTTGCTTAGCACTTTCTGCCAGTTTTTCTTTCAGAAGTTTTTCTGCAATTTCAACCGATAATAGTGCAATTTCACGTTTAATTTCACTAATAGCAGCAGCTTTTTGACTTTCAATTGTACTCAGGGCACTTTCGATAAGTTTTTTGGCTTCAACTTCAGCATCTTTTTTCGCTTCGCTAATTATTTGGTCTTTTAAACCTTTTGCTTCGCTTAGCATTTGATCGCGTTCTTTTCTAGCTGAGGCAACTATTTCCTCGTTGTCGGCAATTAACATAGCCATTTCTTCACGAGCATGATCTGCCGAATCGAGAGCTTCACGAATGCTTTCGTTACGTTTGCGCACAGCATTTAAAATAGGTTTCCATGCGTATACCCGTAACAATACAAGAAGCAATACAAATGTCAAAGTAGTCCAAAAGATCAGTCCTATTCCGGGCGTAACTAAATCCATAATATTTTGATTTAAATTTAATTTAAAAGAAAAAGAGCTGCAACCAACCGTTGCAGACTCTTAATTTTTTTAGCCTTGTAATAAGGCAACAACCACTGCGAAAAGTGCAACACCTTCAATAAGTGCTGCAGCAATAATCATCGAAGTTCTTATTGCACCAGCAGCTTCCGGCTGCCTTCCACTTGCATCCATTGCAGAACTTGCAAGTTTACCAATTCCAAGCCCAGCGCCAATTACAACTAAGCCCGCTCCCAAACCTG
>Ga0070729_10006436_pt1 | contig 11577 bp, 11 predicted proteins | sample tdDd472_FD_66725 | JGI IMG/M metagenome (GOLD analysis project Ga0070729, IMG submission 66725) | Marine sediment microbial communities from the Atlantic coast under amendment with organic carbon and nitrate - tdDd47.2 | ecosystem: Environmental > Aquatic > Marine > Coastal > Sediment | place...
CCCCCGGCTCGGTTATTCGTTCACGCCCTGTTGGTATCCTCAATATGAGCGACGAAGCGGGCCAGGACGCGAAACTGTTAGCTGTTCCGCACGACAAACTCAGCACGTTATACAAAGACGTAAAAGAAATTTCAGACCTGCCTGAACTGCTTATTAAGCAAATCGAGCACTTTTTTGAAAACTACAAAGACCTCGAAGCTGGCAAATGGGTCAAAGTTGACGGCTGGGCGGACAGCGCAGCTGCATTTGCTGAAGTCGAAAAAGCAGCAGCAGCCTACGAATCGGGTGAATAAGCCTGTCGTGGCGCTAATAAAAAAGCCAGGCGATGCCTGGCTTTTTTATTTACCTCAAACCAGACTATCTCTACTTCACTTTAGGCATTGATGCCAAAATCTTTTTATAGAGCTTGGTATTCTTACGAATTATCTTGTGCTTGGCGTATACGTCAACAGCCCGTCGCCAGGCCTCTTTCTTACCATGAGCATTGATGGAATAACTGGTACAAACAATCTTATTCTCAAGTTGTGAAGCAATACCTACTTGAAAAATAGGTGTTTCATTACCACTTTTTTCCGTCTTAATAAGATAACTAATACCTTTGACCGAGCCATCACTGTTAAAGCAACGTACTGCCTTCAATTTATCTTTCGCACGTTTTTGCTGCTCAGCCAAATAGTTATCCCGCTCTATTGCCTCCGCTTCTACCCCTTTTGTCAGTCTGGGACCCAGGCGTTTCCCTCCTTTTTTAAGCGAGAAATACTCCTGATAGAGTTTACCATTTACCGTACGACGTACTCGGTATCCGTAAAAAGCCGCATTGTCTAAAAGCTTAACACTCAAAACATCACCTCTTATCGTAGACTTAGCTACGCTCAATTCGTACGTTGATATTTAGCAAAATACGCATGTTAAAAACTGCTTGCTATAAAACAATTAAAGATAATTAATCCCAAACCTTCAAGCTAATATGGGGACTAACTACTATTTTCAGTGAATTGCTGATTCATATCTAAAGCTGGCTGGTCTTCAGCAGGCCTGCCAACTACTCGCGCCGGAACCCCGGCAACGGTCGTATGAGCAGCAACATTATTCAGTACTAGGCTACCAGCCGCTATTTTCGCCCCTTGTCCAACTTTGATGTTTCCTAACAGTTTAGCCCCAGTGCTCACCAGAACACCATCGCTGACTTTAGGGTGCCTGTCACCATGGCTACAGCCACTGCCCCCCAATGTAACAGAATGAAGTAGAGAAACGTTATTACCAATCACTGCCGTCTCACCAATAACCACACCCGTGGCATGGTCGATCATCACCCCAGAACCAATTTTTGCGGCCGGGTGTATATCAACATCAAAGTGCATTGATATTGCATTTTGTAAAAACAGTGCCAGCTGCTGTCGTTGCTGCTGCCATAAACCATGAGCAATACGGTAGGACTGCAAAGCCTGAAAGCCCTTAAAATAAAGAAACGGCATACAATACTCATCGCAAGCCGGATCACGGTCGACATAGGCCTGTAAATCTTCACAGGCTTTTCGCAAAATGGACGGTTCAGCCTTTAAAACATCCTGAAAAACCATTGACAGTTCGTCGGCTGGTACAGCCTTAGACGCCAGTTTTGAAGCAAGGTGATGCCCTAAAGCTTCAGCCAACGTTTCATGATCAAGAATGCACGTATTATAAAAACCCGCCAATGCAGGCTCCTGCTCACGGTATCGAGCAGCTTCGCTTTTTAATTGTTGCCAATACCAATCCTGCGTTTGTTCAGACATCTTTAATTACTCTGGATATTCAGACCAGGGGACGGCTATGTAGGTCCGATAAATTTCTTCAGCATATTGCTCAGCCACCGCCCCAAATGCCAGATTACGCCATAACGGTTTTAGTATTTCCAGGCTTAACTGCTGCTGAAACAGCTTTGATAAGGGCGCGTAACTTAAGTGCCAACGCTCCGGTGCAACACCACCAAAGTCATTTTGATAGGGCCGGAAAAAGCCGTGGCTGTGGCCTTTAGCTATGTATTCATCTAACCACTCATGCAAAGGTTCAAAAGGCCCTCCCTGACTAACTTCAGCCTGGATCAACTGTGGTACATAATCCGACTCTACTGTAGAACGGTCATAAACATCGATATCTGTCCCCCAATGGTGCCGTGATGCACCGGGAATAGCAGACCAGCGTAGAATTGCTTGTAACAACTCCCAAGCATCCAACTGTTTGATATCTATAGGGTTATCCTGGTCATCCAGAACTGGCCTCTGGCCATTGGCCTTAGCATTCCAGATCAGAGCTTGACGATCAAAGCTGCGAAAGCTGCTGGCAACAACCAAATCAAACCCCTCTATTCGAGCATCCTCTACCAATGCTTGCCAAGGTCCAATAACACTTCGATGAAGTGCTACAGACAAACTATCGGCGTCAAGGTGTCCCTGATCCTGGCCGGTTAGCTGTTCTCGCGTTATTTCATTCATCAATGATTTTTCTAGAATTTATTGATATATAAATTTACATGCATTATAAAAAAGCGGTGCGTCTCTTTCATAATAACAATATTTCAATGGACCGTAATGCAAACTGACCTGACTGACCTTAAAAACCTAGGTAATACTTCTGCCAACTGGTTACGTGTTATTGGCATTCATAATCGTCAGGAACTGGATACCATCGGCGCCGTCGACGCCTATTTACGCATCAAGCAACGCGGCATTAAAGTATCCAAAGTCCTTCTCTATGCACTACACGGTGCCTTGCTTGATATTCCTTGGAACACGCTGGATGACACACAAAAGCAACAGCTGTTAGATCAGGCTGAACGCAGAAGTAATGATTTTAATGATACTTCACCCCAGTGATAGCCCTCTGCATTCATGAATCCTCTTTGTTTTTGTGATGATATCCCTGAAAACAGTGCGCGCGGCTTCGAAATCAACGATAACAGTCTTTTTGTTGTTCATTATCAAAAACAGTTTTTTGTCTATCTAAACCGCTGTCCTCATATGGGGGTTGAACTGAATTGGTCACCCGATCAGTTTTTGACGGTGGATAGCAATTTAATCCAATGCAGCACCCACGGAGCACTTTTCCTTATTGAAAACGGTGAATGCGTTTACGGCCCCTGTAATGGCCAATCACTACAAGCGCTTGATTTCCAAATCGTTGACAAACAAATCCATGTAGCCGACATCACAAAAAAATAACCATAAAAAAAGGGAGCCACTGGCTCCCTTTTCAACGTTTAGAGTTACCTGCCAAACTTAGGCTTCTGACTCTTCCGTTTCGGCACTGCCTGGCTGATCATTCTTCTCGATCAATTCTTTGATAGAGAGCTTGATACGACCACGCTGATCAACATCCAGCACTTTAACAGCCACTTCCTGACCTTCAGATAAGTGATCGGTAACATTCTCAACACGCTCATGAGCAATCTGAGAAATGTGCACCAAACCATCTTTACCAGGCAGGATATTAACGAAGGCACCAAAGTCTACAATGCGAACAACTTTACCGTTATAGACTGCACCAATTTCCGCTTCAGCTGTAATCTCTTCAATTTTGGCAACTGCCGCATCGCGAGACTCGGCGTTTTCGCCGTAGATTCGAATGCTGCCGTCATCGTCGATATCAACTTGTGCACCGGTTTCTTCGGTGATAGAACGGATAGTAGCCCCACCTTTACCGATTACATCACGAATCTTGTCAGCATCGATCTTGATGTTAGCCATTGACGGCGCGTTATCTGACACATCAGTACGTGAAGCACTGAGCACCTGATTCATCTGACCCAGGATGTGCAAACGAGCCTGCATAGCTTGCTCTAGTGCAATCTCCATAATTTGCTCGTTGATACCTTCAATTTTGATATCCATTTGCAAGGCTGTTACACCATCAGCGGTACCAGCAACTTTAAAGTCCATGTCACCCAAGTGATCTTCATCACCTAAGATATCTGTTAGAACAGCAAAACGCTCACCTTCTTTGACCAGCCCCATTGCAATACCGGCAACAGGAGCTTTCAAAGGAACACCTGCATCCATCATGGATAAGCTACCGACACAAACACTGGCCATTGAACTAGAGCCATTGGACTCGGTAATCTCAGATACAACACGAATGGTATAAGGGAAGTCTTCAGCTTTAGGCAACACAGCGGCGATACCGCGGCGAGCCAAACGACCATGACCAATCTCACGACGACCTGTTCCACCCATACGACCACATTCTCCTACAGAGTAGGGGGGGAAGTTATAGTGCAACATAAAGTTATCGTCACGCTTACCTTCCAACGCATCGATCATTTGCGCATCACGGGTAGTACCTAAAGTGGTCGTACCAATCGCTTGCGTTTCACCTCGGGTAAACAAGGCAGAACCATGGGCCTTTTTCAGCATTCCCACTTCAACATTAATTGGACGTACAGTGCGACCGTCACGACCATCAATACGTGGCTCACCATTCAAGATGCGCTGACGAACAATATTCTTTTCCAGTTTGCTGATAGCACCAGAGATATCACCAGCATCAAAGCCAGTTTCTTCTGTAGCCAATTGCTCAACAGCTTGTGCTTTGATTTCACCCATGCGGCCATAACGCTCAGCTTTATCAGTAATACGATAAGCTTCACCTACAGCTGCCTTAAAGTTGTCAGCAACAGCACCCAACAACTCAGTATTTTCTTCCGCTGGTTGCCAGTCCCAAGTTGGCTTACCAACTTCAGAAGCTAACTCACTAATAACTTTAATAACCGCCTGCATTTCTTGGTGTGCATATAAAACAGCACCCAACATTTGATCCTCAGTCAGTTCCTGAGCTTCGGACTCAACCATCAATACGGCTTCACCCGTTCCCGCAACGACCATATCTAATGCGGAAGCTTCCAGCTGAGAATAAGATGGGTTAAGAATATAGCCATTATCTGCGGTATAACCGACTCGAGCAGCACCCACTGGGCCGCTGAATGGAACACCAGAGATTGCCAAAGCAGCAGATGTACCAATCAATGCTGCAATATCAGGATCAGTATCCTTATCGGCAGACATCACAGTACAAACTACTTGTACTTCGTTTTTGAAACCGTTCGGAAACAGTGGACGAATCGGGCGATCAATCAGCCGTGATGTCAGTGTTTCTTTTTCAGATGGGCGACCTTCGCGCTTGAAAAAGCTGCCTGGAATTTTACCAACAGCATAAGTTTTTTCCTGGTAATGAACACTCAATGGGAAAAAATCCATACCTGGCTTTTCTGACTTTGCAGCAACGACTGTACACAATACTTGGACGTCGCCCATAGTCACCAATACGGCTCCAGTAGCCTGGCGAGCGATACGTCCAGTTTCGATGGTGACCTCATGATCACCATACTGGAATGTTTTTGTAACGGGATTCACAGAATAAATCCTCCCCTTTTGGGATTAAAAATGAAAACCCCGGTATGTAATACCGGGGTTTTCCAGTTCTTAGCGACGCAGACCTAAACGCTTAATCAGGTTACTGTAACGCTCAACGTTTTTACTTTTCAGGTAGTCCAGCAATTTACGACGCTGGTTTACCATGCGGATCAGACCACGACGAGAGTGATGATCCTGTTTGTGATCACCAAAGTGACCTTGTAGCTTATTGATGTTGGCAGTCAACAGAGCCACTTGGACTTCTGGAGAACCTGTATCACCTTCAGCAGTTTGATACTCTTTTACAACTTCAGCTTTTTCTACAGCAGATAATGCCATTTTTCATTTCCTCAAAAATAATTAATATGCCATCGCAATCGCCTTATTAAATACACTTCAGCAATTACACTTAATTCGGCCAATCCCACGCATATTTATAGGATGGCTACTGTAGGAATCCGCCCTTGGACTTCATCCCAGCAAACCGATTTTACCCGGTTGCTATCAAGCGACGCGGCGCTACACGCCCATCATCTTGAATTTCTCCAACGCCAAGCAAACTGCCGTCTTCACGGTGCAAGCGAACCAATCCTTCCGTAGGCGCTTTCGGCACCAACACCGGTTGCCCATGCAACAGGTAATAGGCAACATCTTCAATCAACGTCAAAGCCGGTAAATGCCCAATAGCGGCTTCAACCGGCTGTAATAAGTTATCCAGATCAGCAAAAGCATCTGCATCACGCAGGCTTTCTAACTGCTCCAACGTAACAGACTGCTGTTCCGAAAACGGCCCAGCCTGCACACGCCGCAATGCACTTACATGAGCACCACAGCCAAGCATCTCACCCAAGTCTTCAGCAATGGATCGTACATAAGTCCCTTTGCTGCAATGAATATAAACATCCACCTGGGGGTGCTCATGGTCACCACGAAACGCTTCCAACGTCAGTTCAAAAATATTAACCTGGCGCTTCTTACGTTCGACTTCTTTACCTTCACGAGCAAGCTTATATAAAGGCTGCCCATTGTGCTTCAAGGCCGAAAACATAGACGGCACTTGAGTAATCTCACCCCGAAACGATTCCAGTGCGTTCAGCACCGTCGTTTCATTAATATTTCCCGCATTAATCCGGGAAAGTTCTTCGCCTTCGGCATCACCGGTGGCGGTTTTAACACCTAGCACAAACGTACTGCGATAGGTTTTATCCGAGTCCAGTAAAAACTGGGAGAACTTGGTTGCCTCGCCAAAACATAACGGCAAAACCCCAGTCGCTAGTGGATCCAAACTGCCAGTATGTCCCGCTTTAGCCGCATAATACAAGCGTTTGGCTGCTTGCAACACACCGTTAGAGCTCTGCCCTGCTGGCTTATCCAGCACTAAAATACCATTAACAGGCCTACCGCGCCGACGTCTCGCCAAGCCTTAAACCTCTTCGCTTTCATCGTTTTGCACTGATAAATGCTGGTCTGTTGAGACCGCTTGGTCTATCAAACCTGATAAATACTGTCCACGGCTAACACTATTATCAAAGTAAAACTTCAAGCGAGGCGTTGTACGCGCGTTATTTATGCGTGCAATTTTTGTTCTTAAAAAACCAGCCGCCTGATTCAATACACCAATTGGCTCTTTTGCCTCTTCTTCGGTGTCTTTTCCCAACACGGTACAAAATACTTTGGCGTGCGATAAATCCCGACTTACCTCAACATCGGTAATACTGACCATACCTACGCGAGGGTCACGCATTTCCTGTTGAATCATATTCGCCAATTCCTTTTTCAGGAAGTCTCGAATTCGATGGGTACGACTAAACTCACGAGCCATGGTCAGGTAATCACAGCTTATAAGCTGCGAGCAACCTCTTTTACTTCATAGACTTCAATCATGTCTCCGACTTTGACGTCATTGTAGTTCTTCACACCGATACCACATTCCATACCGTTACGAACTTCACCAACATCGTCTTTAAAGCGGCGTAAGGATTCCAGTTCGCCCTCGTAAATCACCACATTGTCTCGCAACACCCGAATTGGGTTATTTCTAAGCAGTGTACCTTCGACAACCATACAGCCAGCAATAGCACCAAACTTAGGTGAACGGAATACATCCCGCACTTCGGCAACACCGTTAATTTCTTCACGCAATTCGGGACTTAACATACCCGACAAGGCTTGCTTAACATCGTCAATTAGATCATAGATTACGCTGTAATAACGCATGTCCATGCCTTCATCTTCAACGATTTTACGCGCTGCATTTTCAGCCCGCACGTTAAAGCCAAAGACAACGGCCCCAGCAGTCAAGGCCAGGGTTACGTCAGTTTCCGCAATACCACCAACGCCTGAACTGATGATATTGACCTGAACTTCGTCGTTCCCCATATCCAGTAATGCTGCTTGAATAGCTTCAAGCGAGCCACGAACATCGGCCTTAATTACAACATTTAAGGTCTTCGCCTCTTCAGCACCCATATTGGCGAACATATTATCCAGCTTCGCTGCTTGCTGACGCTTCAGCTTGTCTTCACGATCTTTTTGCTGGCGGAATAATGCGACTTCACGAGCGCGCTTCTCAGATTCAACCACCATAAACTGGTCACCCGCATCAGGTGTACCATCAAGACCGAGGATTTCTACGGGAATTGAAGGACCAGCCTCTTTAATCGGTTTGCCATCTTCGTCAAGCATCGCTCTAACACGACCAAACTGATGACCAGCCAATACAATGTTGCCCTGACGTAAAGTACCTGACTGAACCAGTAAAGACGCGACAGAACCACGGCCTTTATCCAGACGAGACTCAATGACCAAACCACTTGCAGGAACATCTGAAGCAGCCGTTAGCTCCAACATTTCTGACTGCAATAAAACAGCATCCAGTAAATCATCAACACCTTGACCGGAGTGCGCAGAAACGTTGATAAACTGCACGTCACCACCCCAGTCTTCAGGAATAACATCCAACGCGGATAACTCGTTACGAACACGATCCGGATCAGCTTCTTCTTTATCCATTTTGTTAACTGCCACAACGAGAGGAACTTCTGCTGCACGAGCATGCTGCACAGCTTCTTCTGTTTGTGGCATCACACCGTCATCAGCAGCAACAACCAAGATGACAATATCAGTACTCTTAGCACCACGCGCACGCATTGCGGTAAAAGCAGCGTGCCCAGGCGTATCAAGGAAAGAAATCATGCCTTTATCGGTTTCTACATGATAGGCGCCAATGTGCTGGGTAATACCTCCAGCTTCACCACTGGCTACCCGAGACTCACGGATATAATCAAGCAAGGATGTTTTACCATGGTCAACATGCCCCATAACGGTAACAACAGGAGCTCTCGGCTCTAAGGTCCCCTCCTGCTGCACAAGGGTTTCTTCCAGCGCTTCTTCAATTTCATCGCCACTAACCAACTTAACTTTATGGCCTAGTTCTTCAACCACTAAGGCTCCGGTTTCTTGATCCAGAGCTTGATTGATGGTTGCCATAATGCCTAATTTCATCAATTCCTTAATGACAACATTCGCTTTTACATTCATTTTCTGAGCTAACTCAGAAACAGTTATGGCTTCGGGCAGGGCTACTTCGTGCACAATTTTTTCCGTTGGTTGGGAGAAGCCATGCTGTTTAGCACCTGCAGGCAATTTTAAAACCTTTTGTCTACGCTTACCCAGATGATCAAACTCATCATCAAGATCAATAACATTTTTCAAGTTGTGACCACGATCCTTGCCACGTGATTTGTTCGCAGCCGGCTTGGATCGCGTTTTCTTCTTACGAGCAACCTCAGGTTTTTCTGTATTAGCAGGCTCATCAACAAAGCGTTTATGCTTTCCTGCTTTTTCATCTTCTTCTGCTTTTGCGGCCAAGCGCTCCTGTTCAGCACGTTTTTCTAGAGCTTCCTGCTGACGCTCTTTTTCCTGCGCCTCACGCTCCTTACGTTTAGCCGCCGCAATTTGGCGAAGCACTTCTGGATCCATTTGCGATTTATCAAGTGCAGACTCAGTTGGCTCAAGATCTTCTTTTGATAGTTCTTCTTCAACTGGCTGCGTCTCTTCCTCAACAGCAGTCTGATCTACAGCTTCTTCTACGGCTACAGTCTCTTCGACCTGCAGCTCTTCTACCGCTGGTTCTGCTGCAACCTCTCCTTCCTCAACGTTAACAAGCTCTTCTGCTTCACTGGCCGCATCTTGTTGAGCCTTTGCTTCCTGTTCAGCCAACTCAGCTAATTCTGCAGCACTACGTTTTACGTAAGTGCGTTTTTTACGCACTTCAACGTTTACTGTTTTTTTGCTTTGACCAGAACCCGTTTTTAACTTACTTAACGTTTTACGCTTTAGCGTGATTTTTTTCGGTGCATCTGTTGATTCACCATGACTGCTTTTTAAAAACGTCAACAGCACTTGTTTGTCTTCGTCAGAAACTACCTGGTCCGCATCAGTATGCTTCAGCCCAGCTTGCTTCATCTGAGTCAACAAGCGATCAACCGGTGTTCCTACGACATCGGCCAATTGACTTACAGTAACTTCAGCCATTACATATTTCTCCTGTCTGGGTGACACCAACTCTCTTATTGCTCGCTCTGCTGTTCTTCAGCTTCGGCAAACCAAGGGGCACGCGCAGTCATAATTAATTCGGCAGCTTTCGCTTCATCGATATCTTCTATATCAAGCAGGTCTTCTACCGCCTGCTCTGCTAAATCTTCCATCGTAACAATGCCTCGGCTGGCAAGAACGAAAGCTAAGTGACGCTCCATACCATCCATCGACAACAAATCTTCAGCCGGATCAACCGCACCCAATTGCTCTTCACTGGCAATGGCTTTGGTCAATAATGCATCTTTTGCTCTAGCACGTAGTTCTTCTGCTATTTCTTCATCAAAGCCTTCAATGCCCATCATTTCTTCAAGTGGAACATAAGCCACTTCTTCCAGACTAGTGAAGCCTTCATCAACCAAAACTTCAGCAATGTCCTGATCAATATCCAGGCTTTCCATAAACTGGCCAATAACTGCACCCGCTTCCTGTTCATGTTTCTCAGAGGCTTCTTCAACACTCATTACATTAATGGTCCAGCCGGTCAGCTCACTGGCCAGACGAACATTTTGGCCGCTACGACCAATAGCCATTGCCAGACTTTCCTCGCTCACAGCAACATCCATCGTACCGCTATCTTCATCAACAACAATCGACTCTACTTCAGCAGGAGCCATTGCATTGATAACCAGCTGAGCAGGATTGTCATCCCACAAAATAATATCAACACGCTCATTGCCCAACTCGCCAGAAACTGCCTGAACACGAGAACCTCGCATACCGACACAGGCCCCAACAGGATCCATACGACCATCATTGGTTTTTACTGCAATTTTTGCCCTTGAGCCTGCATCACGAGCTGCAGCACGAATTTCAATGGTTTCTTCAGAAATCTCAGGCACTTCAATTTTGAACAATTCGATCAGCATTTCTGAGCAAGCTCGGCTCAAAAACAATTGGGGACCTCGCGCTTCAGGACGAACATCTTGCAGGATGGCGCGAACACGATCTCCCATACGGAAAACCTCACGGCCAACCAGTTCATCGCGAGGTAACAGACCTTCTGCATTATTGCCTAGGTCAACAATGATATTGTCACGAGTCACTTTTTTAACGGTACCGTTAATCAGCTCTCCAACACGCTCTTCGTATTCTTCAACAACTTGAGCACGCTCAGCTTCACGAACCTTTTGCACAATGACTTGTTTCGCAGTCTGTGCAGCAATACGACCAAAGCCAATATTTTCTACCTGCTCTTGATAGATATCGCCGATTTGCAATGAGGAGTCTTTTTCATTGGCCTCTTCAGTCGTAAATTGCGTTCCCAATAAAGCCAATACATCATCTGCTACAACTTCCCAGCGACGAAAGGTTTCGTAATCACCCGTCTCACGGTCAATGTTGACTTGAATATCCGCGTCTTCGTCGTAGCGTTTTTTTGTCGCAGTAGCCAGCGCCTGTTCGATAGCCTCGAAAATAATATCCCGCGATACGCCTTTTTCGTTAGATACCGCTTCTGCTACCAACAAAATTTCTTTGTTCATTGCCTGCCTCGTTTTAACCAAGTCCTTTCGGACTACGCATACTCACAATCATTTAGCTTTAATCCGGCGCCGCAATTTTAAAAACTGGGCACCACATTGGCTTTATCAATCAA
>Ga0070729_10006437_pt1 | contig 11576 bp, 10 predicted proteins | sample tdDd472_FD_66725 | JGI IMG/M metagenome (GOLD analysis project Ga0070729, IMG submission 66725) | Marine sediment microbial communities from the Atlantic coast under amendment with organic carbon and nitrate - tdDd47.2 | ecosystem: Environmental > Aquatic > Marine > Coastal > Sediment | place...
AAACAATGCCTATATGACATTGGCTGAAATTGAGTCAAAGCTGCGAAAAGACAAGGATATTCATTATCCGAAAACCGGTTTGATTTGTCTTGAGCAGGCCACAGCCTACGGAAATGTATATCCACAGGATTTAATGCGCCAGATATGGGAAATGGCTCAGTATTATGGTGTACCGATTCACATTGATGGTGCCAGAATTTTCAATGCTGCTCTCGCACTTGGCACAGAGCCAAAAGAACTGACAAAATATTGCGATTCTATAAGTATCTGTCTTTCCAAAGGATTATGCGCCCCAGTAGGTTCTGTTATTGCTGGCGATGCCGAATTTATTGAAAAGGCAAGAGTAAACCGGAAAATACTTGGTGGTGGTATGAGACAGGCAGGATTTCTTGCTGCTTGTGGCATGGTGGCCTATGAAAAAATGACTGACAGATTGGCGGAAGACCATGAAAATGCAAAGCTGTTTGCCCATCTCATAGATGAAGATGACAGAATCGAAATTAGTCGCAAACCTGAAATCAGCATGGTTTTTGTCAAACTTAAAAATACCGAACAAACGGCGGAAGATCTTGTTGAAAAAATAACAAAGAAAGGTTTGCTTACATACTTGCCTGAAGCTGGAGAAATTAGGTTCGTTATGCGATATGGAATTACCGAAAAGGATGTGAAAAAAGCTGCAGCTATTTTACTTGGCGAACTTCAATAATTGTTACTTTTTAATATTCAAAGCTGTGTTTGTTCTAAGCATCAAACATGATGCATAGATTGACATGCAGTGACTTATTTTCCGAAATTTTTAGAATTTCGCCCGAAAATTGTCTTGTAAGTATATGAAAATACTTATCACTAAATACAATAAATCCTGAATCAACCAGTTTTGGACAGAAATAATTTCTGTTATTTCTAATCAGGACATAATAACCTTGTTTGTGATGTTATCCTGCTTCTGTAAGCTGTTGAAATTGTTGCTAATAATATTTTGATCAACAATCAGGGCGGGTTAGTTTTCCAGTAAATACATGTGCTTAGAGGTTTTTGACAAAAACTGCAAGACGGAAAATGTTGCTTGATGTAAGCTCATGTTGCCTGATGTTGTTTCGTGTGTGCTCATGTCATTCTATGTGTTTTCATGTGATTCGATGTATCTACAAAGTATCTTGCTGTAGTTTCATGTTATTAAATGTAAGCTTATGTAACTTGACTTTTGCATGGCGTTTTTGAGGTCAAAACGTCAAATCTGCTACAAACTTTTTACGTATATGTTCTTAAAAAACAAAAGGCAGGATGCTAAAAATCATCCAGCCTTTTGCAATTTTTAGAGTGACCTGCTTTTAATCGGTTTCCGAAATAAATCCAAAGTAACGAGCCATCCAGTAGGTCAAAAGGTAGTCACTGCCGGCATATATTTTTGTGTGATCTTCAGTCGAATTATCCCATTTATAAGGGCAACTCCACCAGACAAAATTAGTTGCTTTGCGCTGATATGCCTGCAACGGAGTATCAGCCAAATATTTTCCAGCCATGCGACTTTCACATTCCAGATTTTCCGGTCTTTCTTCGGTAGTATTGACAACTTCTCTTTGGGCCAGAGTCATAGGGAACTGTTGCAACTGGCAAATTGCTGCGTTAACAGCATCTGTTGGGAAATCATCTTTGTTGTTTCTCATTGTGGCGTAGATGAAATTATACAAAGCATTATCCTGTTTGATAATATCATGAACATTGTTTTCCTGAATCAAATGATTTTCAAGTGACCACTGGAAACGCTCACGTTTGGTGGGGTCGTTCTCGTGCCAGATCAAACCGAACATCGAAATCATTGCCATGCTGAAGTTGTTCCAGTTGGATTTACAACCATCATTACCCATATACAAAAGCATATTTTCTTCGATATATTTGATGTAAGAAACGTCATCGTACTCAATTAATTGGTCAATGCAATCGTTGGGGCCACTTTCCTTGAGCAGACAATCGAGGTAATAATCAACAAATTCCTGCTTGCCTGTTTTGTTTATTCCCGGTCTGAAATATGAAAGGCCAAGCAAAGCGTTAAATCCAGGTGTGCCTCTCATAGACCATGCCCAGTGGTCGCCATGCTCACATTCAAGACCGTCATGGTCGATAAATGTCATACTGTTTCTGATAAGATGATCCAGAACCTGATTGTATACATCGGTAACTTTTGTATTTAATTCATCGTCGTCAATTAATTTCGCAATCGCCGAAGCAGCCATCATCTGGCCTGAATATTCATCTTTCGAAACATTGTCAAGCCAGCAATAGTCTTCAAATGCTTCAAGACCGCAGGTTTCTTCTGTTACCCATTCACCGTTGCAGGAACTGCATTCACAGTCTCCGCCGTTCCAATCTGCTTCATAATGTTCCAGACAACCATTTTTTATGCGAATCCAGCGATTGTCGTTTTTGTCGCCGGGGCTGCCACCGTCCCAGTTTACGTCCGGGATGTAAGAACAAACACCGGGGCAACTCATTCCTTCGATGCCTGGTGTTTTGTATTCGCGGGTAAAAATTCCGGGGGTTCCTGTTATCTGTAACTGCTGGTAGGTGCCACCAAAAGCCATTTTAATGTTGTCTAATGCTGCCTGTTCTTTTGTTACTGCATAGCGGAAAACCTGCGAGACTGTGTACATGCTTGTCCAGAGACCGTCATTTTCTCCCGTGTTCCACGTTACAACATCTTCATATGTTGCATCTCTTTCTGCTTGTAAATAATCCTCATCTGTCATGGTCTCTACTGTTTTGTTGTTGGCTGTCGCCCAGTCTTCATAGTAGTCCGAACGCAGATTGACCATTCCTGTTACGAGTTTGTGCATGGGATGAATGTTCACTCTTGATGTGACCAAATCCTGATGAGCAGCTTTCTCTGCAAGTGTATGGCCATCTTTATGCGGATCGTTCTCACAGGCGGAATATGATACATCGTGCTGTTTCCAGTTTTCGACACATTCATTGTTTTTGCATACGCCGGAGATTGCTTCCCAGCAATTTGTCGTTACTAGGTAACCATTGACGCAGGTGTTTAAATAATAGCCGTCATCGCTGCATGATGCTTCTTCTCCAGTGCATTCATCACCGATTTCAATGTCTCCATCAGATTCTGTATCATCTTCTGCGCTTTCGGAAACGTCGCCATCAGAATCGGTTTCAGTATCCTGCTCTGTTTCTGTATCGTCGTCACCATCGGCAATTATGTCCAGATCACCATCGGTTTGAGAGTCGCTGCCTCCGCATCCTTGAACAATAGTGAAAATGCACAATAAGGCTAAAAGATTTAGTACCAGCGTTGATTTCTTCATTGTAACTCCTCATAGATTGCTGATTTTTTGTGAACAGTGAATATGCAGTTGTGAGCATAATGTCAGTTTTTGCTTAAATTTGCAAACGAAACAGGCAGTGAAAATTATTCTTCGTAGGAAAGTTTTCCCTTTTCCTTGAATAGTAAAATTATAAAGAAAGGCCCACCAATTAAGGCTGTAAGGATTCCAACCGGAATTTCAGTTGGTGCTATTATCACTCTGGCGAAGGTGTCGCAAAACATTAGAAAACCTGCGCCGGCAAATATGCTGGCGACCATCAATCTTGGATAGGAAGGCCCAATTAAAAAACGGATAGTATGAGGAACTATCAAGCCCACAAAACCGATTGGCCCAGCTATAGAGACCACCGAAGCCGTTAGCATAGAAGCCGCAAAGTAACTGAGTTTCAAAGTTCTGGCAACATTTACACCACGGCTCCATGCAATGTAATGTCCCAACGTGAGCTGATCCAGATCGCGAGCTTTGTACAATAGCAAAACGATGCTGATGAACCAGAAGGGCAGTATACGTATAATTTCACCATATTCGATGACGTTTAATCCGCCCATAAGCCAGCGCATCATTTTGTAACTTTCGGTAAAGTCCGAAATGTAATGTACAAACAGAATCATGGCAGAGAAGAAAAAACTCAGTGAAACACCTGCCAAAAGCAAGATCGGTGTTGGCAATTGCCCCTTTGATTTTGAAAGCAGAAATACCAGCGCAACTGTTCCGCCTGCACCAATGAATGAGAAAATGGCGATGTCTGAGAAACCAAAAAGGCTAATGTCTAAACCGAATTTAATGGCTAGAACTGCACCAAGTGAGCCACCGCTTGAAACGCCTAGCGTGTAAGGCGTTGCTAGTGGATTTCGTAAAAGAGCCTGAAAAGTTGCACCTGCCAGAGCCAGAGCCGCTCCTGTCAAGCCTGCCAGTAGAAGCCTTGGCATTCGTGTAATGAACAAAATGGATGCATCGAGACTTTCTGAGTTGTTGCCCATGTTTGAAATCGCATCCCAGATATTAATGTTTACCGATCCAATCATGGGACAGATTAATACTGCAAGTAAAAAGAAAATCACAAATGGCAGCAGTCCCCAGACAGAACCTTTTTTAAAGATAGTGAACATCAGACTTCCTTTCCCGTCGGCACTATGAAAGGTCGCCCGGTGTTTTCCGATATGCCATGATCAATTTTGATTTTGTAATACTTTTCAATCATTTCAGGAGTCACAATTTCATCCGGTGTGCCATCTGCAACAAGTCTGCCTTCGGAGATCATCAGCAATCTGTCGCAAAACAGGGAACCAATATTCAAATCGTGAGTGACAGCTAAAATGGTCAGTTGTTGATCCTGATTTAGCTTTTTCAAAGTGTTATAGGTTTCGATCTGATAATGAAGATCGAAAGAGGCGGTTGGCTCGTCCAGCAGTAAAATGCTTGCGTCCTGCACCAGTGCCGCTGCCAGAATAACACGCTGTTTTTCTCCACCTGAAAGTTGTAAAACAGATCGGTTTGCCAGATGTTTTGTGTCAGTTATTTCCAATGCTTTATTTACATGTTTCTTTTCTTCTTTATCGTCTGTGAGAGAAAATATGCTCTGATATGGATGGCGTCCCATTGCCACAAAATCATAGACACGATATGGAAAATGAATGTTAATATGCTGTGGAACGACCGAAAGCATCCTTGCCATTTCTTCGCGCTTGATGTTTTGAGTATCATTGCCCTGAAGCAATATTTTGCCGAATGATGGTTTTAGAAAAGCCGAAATTGCCTTTATTAATGTGGACTTGCCCGAACCGTTCGGGCCAACAATGCCGATGAACTCGCCTTTAGCAATGGAAATATCGATATTGTGAAGGACGTTTTTCTTTCCATAGGCAACAGAAAGATGTTTTACTTGGATTTCGGCAGTTGACATAAACACACTCTAAATTTTCTGAAAAGTCCTGAAAAACTAAATAAATTATGCTAAAACCAGAACAGAAAGATACTCTGTTGCAATCTTTATTGTCAAGTTTACTTGTGTTTTAACTTGGGCATTTTAGTTCTGATTTTTGGGATTATTCTTTTAGTTCTTCGGTCTTGTAGTTTTAAAGGTGTTTTTAACTACAATACTGGAGGCAAATATGAACAATGAAGCGTTAGCGAATTTTCTGTTCAAGATCCATCAATAACTTGCTGAGTTGCCGGATTTGCGCCGAAAACAAGGACGTCGCTATAAGCAGGATGATCCACCTGTGGCGTTATCGTGGATCCAAAAAATTCGCATTTGAACAAACTACTTTAATTTCCGTTCGCATTGAAACTCGCGGTCTTTATGTTTTTCCTCAAATGAAAGACTACTGGAATTGGCCGGGACTTCAACTGGGGCTTGCCGGTTCTTGAACCAATATCGACCATGAGAAAACTGTGGAAACCGGGGGTATGTTTCAGAACTAAAACGCACTAACACCACATGCAGTTCGTGTACAAGAAAAGTATGTCCGTGTACAATGACTCAGAAAATGTAACACTTATTACTTGAAGACAGAATCTATTCAACATTAGCCTTTTATTGCTTTTGCTTTCTTTCCTTTGCTTCCTGTTTGGCTTTCTCTGGGCCTGTTGGCTCTAATCTGGACAACATATAGTGTGTGTCATCAAAAAAACCCATCTGTCTGTATAGGTTCATTGCCTTAATGTTGTTGTGTAGCACTGCCAAACGAACATACTTGGCTCCAGCCCGCTTGCTACGATTTTTAAATTCTTTCAGTAATTTTTTCCCAATATTTTGACCTCTGAACTCAGGATCGACGACAATGGAAAACAGGAAACCAAGATTGACCTTGAAAAGCAGGTCAACATCTATGGTGTACCAAATAATACCGACTATCTTTTCGCCAAGAATTGCCACAACGATTTTATGTTTGCCAGGATCGTACCAGCGATTTAAAACGCTGTAATGGTGGCGTATCAGCTCGGCCTTGGTCAATGGCCTTGTGGTAGCAGGAAAATAATTCCAGTTTTCTTCCAGATTCATCCTATCGAGTCGCCAAACATCATCCATATCTTCCGGTTTTGCATAACGCATGCGAATTCTTGGTTTGTTTTTAGTTGCAACAGAGGACTTTTTAACTGCCATTGTTTTTTCCTGCAAAATAAAAAGTTTATTTTTAATTACCACTACAACAAGCAGCGAACTGCTATTTGCCTAGCCAAACGGGCTTGCGTTTTTTTAAAAATGCTCTGGTTCCTTCTTTTGCATCTTCGGTGCCGAGGTTTAGTGAAAGGTTGCTCAAAGCCAGATCAAGTGCTTGCGAAAAGTTCAATTCTTCAGCAGAGGTAAAAGTTTCTCTTCCAAGGCGGATTGCAATTGGTGAAAAGTCTTTTATTTTTTCCACCAGTTCCGTAGTTTTGCTGTCCAGCTCGTCTCGCGGAACGGCATAGTTAATAAGTCCCATTCTCTCTGCTTCAACTGCGTTTATTTGTTGCGCCGTAAGCATCATCTCAAGTGCGGACTTTGGGCCCAGATGTCTTGTCAGATGCACCATTGTAAGCATGGGAAATAGTCCGACCTTCAATTCCGGGCAGCCAAGACGAACATCATCAGAGGCTACAACAAGATCACATGCAAGGAGAATAGCAAAGCCGGCTCCCAGGGCATGTCCGTTGACTCTTCCTATCAATGGTTTACCAAGATCCTTTATATCTGAAAATAATTCTGCAAGCTGTTTGTTTGCATCATGCCTTGCTATGTTGCCGGATTCTGCTGATTCTCTACCAAGATCTCCACCAGCACAGAAGACCGTGCTTCCTTCTCCGGTGAACACTATTACATTAATCTCAGGGTCATGATTGGCTCTGGCAAGAGAAGATCGGATCATGTTTACCACTTGCTGTGTGAGGCTGTTTCTTCGAGCAGGCCTGTTGATGGTAATGGTGGCTATTCCACTATCTTTTCCGTATAGAACTTCGTCCATGTGGCCTCCTAACATTATTTTAGGAATATACAGCTTTGCTCGTGTTGCCTAAATATACCGATCGACTATAATATTAGTAACGATAAAATCTATTTCTTTTTTGTCTCAGGTAATTTGATCTTTGGTTCTTCAGGGTGTTCGGCGTAGAAAAGAGCTGTTTTTCCAATGCTTTGAACACATTCGGCCCTGGTGTTTGCTTCGACCAGCTCAATTAGTTCCTTCACCTTAATAATCGAAGATTTCCCCAGCTTAACCTTGATTAGTTCGTGATCCAAAAGAGCTTGCTCTATTGCTTCGTATTGGGACGTACCCATCCCGTTTTTTCCAAAATACAAAACAGGATCAAGATGGTGTCCAAGTGATTTTAATTCGCGTTTCTGTTTGCCAGTAAGTGCCATGTTAAACTCCATAATTGTTTGTTGTGAAACAAATACCACGAGCCAGCTTGTTCTAGCAAGCAATAAACAAGTAAGAAATTTACAAATTTTGACCAAATGGTACACACTTAACCCACAAAATAGCTTGACTTAAGACGAATCAACAATATAATCAATATGTGTTGTAATTATTGGGTTCTGCCACGGTGTAGGGTCGTAAACCGTAAAAGGTCACAAAAATCAAACAATTACAGTGACCCCCTTTCATAAGGAAAAGGTATTATGAGCAATATGAAAAATAGTATGAGGGTGAGTTTGTTAGTGTTTGTTGCTTTAACAGCAGCATTATTTATGCTCCAATGTGGGGATACTCCAGATGCAGACGGTGATACAATTTCATGTATCCTGCATGAAGATTGTCCTGTTGGTCATTCCTGTGTAAGTTCAATGGGAGTTTGTGGAACCGATACAAATGCCTTTGAATGTGCAAATGACAACAATTGCATTAAGGGCTATAAATGCTACATAGATCCTTCAGACTATGATGGTATTGGCAAATGCGTACCAGAGCCTGTTGTTGATGGTGATGCTGATAAAGAAGAACCAGCCTGCACATCTTGTACTATTGGTGGTGGACAGTGCAACGCAACTACTGAAGTATGCTACGGCGGTTGCTGCACTCTTAAAAACGCCCCATGCCCCAACGGTGTTAGCGATTGCATGAACGGTCAGATTTGTGCTGACGACGGACTTGGCAATCTTATCTGCCGTGATCAGGTAACTACAGATGAAGATAAAGTAGACGGTGACGATGATGTCGATCCCGATCCTGAACCAGAGATTGAAGAAACAAACCCAGCTTGCACAAATGGTGCATGTGATACTTCCGACCAATGCTCCGACGGCAATGTTTGTGGCGCAGGTGGTTGCTGTGTAGCTCCTTGTACAGCAGGAAGCTGCTCCAATGGCGCAACATGTAACACAAACAACGGTCTGTGTGAATGGTGTGATACCATGTGTTCAGCCGGTCAGTGCTGTAACTACCACGAGAGCTTCTGGTACTGCGGTTCTTGTTGCGTGCCTCCATGTGGCGACGGTCAGGCTTGTCAGGGTGGTCATTGTGTAGACCTTACATGCCCCACTTGCGATCCTGGTTGCGAATGTGGTCCTTCAACCGGTTACCATTGTGATAATTGTCCGGTCGACGGCGACACAGACAAAAGCGGTAGCGAATGTCTGCCAGCCAATGCAACTTGCGTAGAAGGTGTTGACGATTGCTGCAGCGGAACCTGCTTGATGGGTACCTGTTTGTAGGACTTGATTAGATGATACAAAGAGCCACTTCAATTCGAGGTGGCTCTTTTTTTTGCTGTTTTCTGACAAGAGGTATATTCTGCAATAAAATGAATAATATCCTTGACCTGAGATGGCTCTTGACGATATGTTCAACCCGCCTGAAGTAAAAAACAGGGCTTATTAAGATGGTGGCTTGCTTTTTGTGCAAAAATTGCCATTTATCAGTTTCCACCACTTACAAATTAACATTATATTGAAAGGTAAAACGCAATGGCAAAAGCAAAAACAGGCGATACAGTTAAAATTCATTATACAGGCACACTGGAAGATGGCAGTGTTTTTGATAGCTCCGAAGGTCGTGATCCAATTGAATTTACTCTTGGCTCAGGTCAGGTAATAGCTGGTTTTGACAGTCTTGTTCTCGGTCTGGAAGAAGGCGAAACCAAAAAAGACGTTATTCCAATGGCAGATGCTTATGGTCCTCACATGAAAGAACGTGTAATGCAAATGGATCGCGCACAATTCCCGGAAGACATGACTTTTGAGGTTGGTCAGCAGCTCTCATTACAGAGTGATACAGGGCAGGTTGTAAACGTTATGGTAGTGGAAATTGGCGTAAACAATGTCACGCTGGATGGCAATCATCCAATGGCAGGAAAAGACCTCACATTTGAAGTTAAACTAGTTGAGATTGTAAAGCCTAACTAACTGTATATATTGAATAAACAAAAAAAACCGAAGCCAGATGGCTTCGGTTTTTTTATTTATAATAGTTTTAGTTTATTTCAGCAACAGTGCCTTTGAAATTGAGGGTTTTACCTGTTAAGGGGTGGTTGTAATCCACAACAACTTCATCCTTGTTTATTTCGGCAATTGTAACTACTATCATGTCGCCGTTTTCATCTTCAAAATAGTAATCTTCTCCAACTTCAATCTCGTCGGCGAAAGAATCTTTACCAATGGATTCAAAGGCGTTTTCGTCGTAGCTTCCATATCCTTCTTCTGGTGGAATTACTACATCAAAACTATCGCCAAGCTTCAATCCTAAAAGAGCAGCTTCCAGCCCCGGAACTACTTGACCCTCTCCAATAGTGAAAGTTAAGGGGCCGTCTTCCTGGCTTGAACTGACAAGCTCTCCATCTACCATAAGATCGAAATTCAATCCTACTGTGTTGCCATTTTCTACAGTTTTGTTTTCGGACATATTTGCCTCCGATAGTTACTAATAAGTTTTCTCTTCCTTTTTACTTTTGTAATAGAAATAAAACAAGAGAAAAGTGACTTTTGTGATAGATCTAAATATGGTATTCTATGTATGCTAACAATTAGGGAGGTTTATATGTCAACTCTTAAAGATAAATTTGTCGGAACGCTTCTTGGTGAAGCTATTGGTGATGCGCTTGGTGCCCCTTTGGAGGGAATGAGTCGCGATGAGGTTGAACGAAAAGTCGGTAAAATTACCAGCATGATGGATCCCGCCGAATTTGGCGCAGATGCCATGAATTGGAGAATGCCCGGCTTATATACGGATGACACACAGCTGGCATTGATAATTGCATATACAATGATTCAGACTGGAACGTTTTCTGCGGACTTCTTTTGCAGAATGTGCGTAAGGTTGTCATCGGTTGAGGGACAGTGTGGTCCAAATGTGTTTGGTTTGTTCAGAGGTACTGGAGCAAACTTCAGAAAAACTGTGGATTCATGGAAAGAAGGAATTGCCTGGAATCTATCCGGTAAGGATACCGCAGGAAATGGTGCCGCCATGCGCGTGGCTCCTATAGGAATCTTTTATCGTGATAATCCTGAAAAACTTATTCGTGCTGCAGCAGAATCTGCTATTGTTACACACCGTAATCCAACCGGAGTTTTGGCCGCCATATCAATGGCGCAACTTGTTGCATGGATGTCTGCACAGGATGCAGGGAATCTAAACGGTGCCAAAGGTGCAGATTATCTTCTACAACAAGCGAAACATGCATTTAACATTCTTGAAGTAGAATATGCACCATATTTGCTGAAAAAGCCTTCTGCGGATGATCCATGGCTAGCTGGTTTAAGCATGTTGCCTGAAATGGTAAATCAGGAAACTGAGGTGTATTTGACAAGAATCGAGGAACATGCGAAGATCACCTCGAATTACCGTATAAGCTCACCGGCAGCAGCCTATGCACCGGCTTCAGTTTTGGCTGCTATTGCAATTGCTCTTACCAGAGGCCATGACTCAATGGATGCTCTTTCTTTTTCTGTTTCACTGGGTCACGACAGTGACAGTACCGGGGCAATGGTAGGAGCTGCAGTTGGTGCATTGCACGGTGTGTCTGGTCTACCTGCTGATCTTTTGGAGCAGGTACAGAATAAAGAGGATATTACCAAACTGTCTGAAGCTTTATATAGCGAGAGCCAACAGGTTTCAACTGATGAAATTGTGCCGGATGTACTGGTAAGCGAAAGAAAAATGTGTAAGTTGCAATTTGATATGTGGAAACATAAGTTTAAATAAAGATATATAAATTTGCACTAGTGTCCCAACGTTGGAGTTTAAAAGCACTGTAAGGCTTGATAATAACAAACAAATTGTACCATTTTAATATTTTTCGACTTGAAATTGGCAAATAAAC
>Ga0070729_10006439_pt1 | contig 11573 bp, 7 predicted proteins | sample tdDd472_FD_66725 | JGI IMG/M metagenome (GOLD analysis project Ga0070729, IMG submission 66725) | Marine sediment microbial communities from the Atlantic coast under amendment with organic carbon and nitrate - tdDd47.2 | ecosystem: Environmental > Aquatic > Marine > Coastal > Sediment | place...
ACCGGGATGAAATACCACTGATAGTTCAGCAAAACGTCCGCTTGCGAGACGTTCTGCATCAGCGCGCCCAATGAGTTGACCGGATCCTTGAGGCCGAGCCCGATGAACGACAGCGCGGTTTCCGAACGCACCATATAGGGGAACGAGATCATCAAATCGACGATGATGTAGCTGGTGAAGCTGGGAAGCAGGTGACGCCGGATGATGTGCCCCGACGACGCGCCGCAAAGCTGCGCCGCCAGAACGTACTCCTGGCTGCGCTCGGTCAGTAGGTGCGTGCGGATGCGCCGGGCCAGGGTCGGCCAGCCGATGAAGCCGAGGATGATGGAGATGAAGAAGAACCGGGTCTCGGAGCTCCAGTGATCCGGCATGAACGCGGCCAGCGCCATGAACAGCGGAATCGGCGGCACCGTCCGGATGGCATCGGTGAGCATCTGCAGGGCGGAATCGATCCAGCCGCCGAAATAGCCCGATATGCCGCCGATGATCAGCGCCAGCACGAACGAGATCAGCACGCCCAGCGTGCCGACCGCGAGCGACGTCCAGATCGCGTGCAGGGTTCGGGAAAAGATGTCCTTGCCGCTGGCGTCGGTGCCGAACAGGTGGATCTTGCCGCCCTTGACCCCGAACAGGTGGGTGTCGAAGGTCAGCGCCTTGGCGTGGAAATCGAGCGCCTCGCCGGGCAGGTCGACCTTCATGTCGATGAAGCTGTAGGGCCATTCCTTGACGAACATGTGCACGTAAAGGCGCTCGGAGCGGTCCTCGGTGATAACCCAGCGGAAGTTGGTTTTGATCGAGCGCGTGCGTTTGGTGGCGTAGATGAACGGCCTGGGCGAGAAGCCGTTTTCGTCCCAGAACTTGGGCAGTTGCGGGGCGCCGTTCTCGTACTGATTGTCGCGGCCGGCGATGGTCGGGTCGTAGGGCGAGATGAACGGCGCCAACAGCCCCATGACCACCATGATGACCAGCGCCCAGAGCGCGATCATGGCCGAGCGGTTGGAACTGAACCGCGCCCAAATCAACTGTCCTTGCGAGGCCGTGAAATAGGCTTCCTTGGCCTTCTGGTCGACACCGGCGGTTTTTTGCTTTCCGAACAACGCCATGCGCTTACCCCATCAGCCCGCGGCGGACCCGGGGGTCGATGAGCGCCAGCAGGATATCCGTGGTGAAGTTGAGCGCCACGATACTGGCGGTCAGCAGGAAGATGATGGCACCGGCCAATTGCTGGTCATTGGATCGGGCCAGGGATTCGATCAACAGCGCGCCGGATTCTGTCAGGGTCAGGATCAGCGCGATGATCGGTAATTCGTTGAAAATCCGGTTGAGGTCAAAGCCGAGGGAATTGATGACCGGTCCGAGCGCGTGCCGGGCCGGATATTTCCACAGCAGCTTGGAACCGGTGATGCCGCGCGCCGAAGCCGCGGTCACGTAAAGCTTGCCGATCTCGTCGAGCATCAGGGCGCGAACGGTCTGCAGTGCGAAGGCCGTCGCCGACCAGCCGAGGATGAAGATCGGCAGCCAGGCGCGGGAAAGGAAATCGGCGAATTTTGGCCAGTTCCAGGCGGCGTCCCGGTATTCCTTGGAAAACAGGCCGGTGAGCGAATCACCGAACAGCACCGTCGAAACCAGCATGATGATGAGCGCCAGCAGGAAGTTGGGCAGCGCCAGGCCCAGGTAGCTGACGAGCCTGAGCGAATTGTTGGTGACCGGGCTCGTGGAGCTTGCCGCGTATATCCCGACGGGCACCGCGATCAGGTATGAGAATATCAATGCCGCCAGACAGATGCCGAGACTGATCCAGAACTTGTCGGCGAGCAATTGATTGATGTTGAGGCGCAGAATGCAGCTATCGCCGAACTCGCCCTTGAAGAACACGTCACCGACCCAGCTTCCCCAGCGCACCACGAATGGGCGGTCGAGACCGAGGCGCCGTTCTTCGGCCTTGATGTCGTCGATGGAAATCTGCGCGCCCTGGGTGTTCTTGAACGCCAAGTAACGTTCGGCGCAGGTGCCGGGAACCAACTCCATCAACGTGAACACGATGAGGGAAACCGTCAGAAGCGTGATCAGCGCCATCGACGCGCGTGTCAGCGTGAACTGAATGAAGTGAGCCATTGCTTGCGATACTGCCGGACTTTGTGTGGCTTAAGCAACCCGCCGACGGTTCCGGGCGTTCGGCCCGGAACCGTCATGCGGGTTTAAAGTGCCGGTCTATTCGTCAAGAAACCACTGCTGCGCCCGGTACGGGTACGTGCGGTAGTACTCGTACGACGCGGTCTTGAACTCGACGAAGTTCTTGAGCGCGTTGCGATGGTAGATCGGATCCGGCGTCAGCGCGGTGCCGATGAACAGCAGGTTGCTGACCATGTTTTCCACGAGCCGGGCGCCGATCTTGTTCGATTCCGGCGTGCCGACCGGGGTCGACTGGAAGGCGTCGATATCGGCCGAGAGTTGCTTCACGAAGGCCGGCGGCTCGGCGCCCTTGGCACCTTTTGAATCCATCCATTCCGCCCACAGCATGCCGGTGCGGTGACCGAAGTAGTTTTCGAACGGCGCTACCCAGAGCTCGTTGTTGCCGAGCACGATACCCAGCGGCTGGCCCTTTTCCCACAAGCCCACGTCGAGCTGGTTGGAGGACTGAGCCGAGCGGTATTCGTCCGGAGTGACTTCCTTGACGGTCGTCTTGATGCCGACGTTGGACCAGTGCTGGCCGACCATTTCAACCACCTGGCCGGCGATGCCCTGGGTCGCGAACTGCATGTTCAGGACCAGCGGCTTGCCGCTCGGCAGGTCGCGGAAGCCGTCGCCATCCTTGTCCATCAGGCCGACTTCGTCGAGCAGCTTCTTGGCGCCCGCGGCGTCGAATTCGGTGGCGTAGGTCTTCCATTTTTCGTCAACGAAGGCCGGCGCCGGCGAGAAGCCCAGGTACTGTTGGATCTTGCCTTCGCCGAAGTAGGCGGTTTCGTTCAACTCGCCCCGGTTGATGGCGATGGACATCGCCTTGCGGAAACGCAGGTCGCCGAAGACCTTGCGCTTTTCCGGGTCCTCGGAGGTGACGTTGAAGGAAATCGCATGCATGGCGATCTTCGGCTTCAGGTGGATGGTGTACTTGCCCTTTTCCTGGTTCTGCAAGAGCAGCGGCGCATCCGAGAGCTGCAGCGACTGGGTCTTGTAGTCGGCCTCGCCGTTGACCAGCTTGAGCAGCCGGACCTGTTGGTCGTTGGCGTAGATCTCGTCTTGCTCGCTGATGTAGGGAAGCTGGTTACCCTGCGTGTCCACCATGTGGAAGTAGGGGTTGGCGACATAGTGCCGGCCCTCGGTGGTGTCGCGGGTCAGGATGTAGCTTTCCAGCGTCGGCATGGTGTCGGCCGGCATTTTGGCGACCTTTTCCGGGCTGTTGAGCTGCGGCGTCGGGGTGTCGGTCCAGTCGGAGTTGCCGAAATAGGCCTTGATCACGGCGTAGCCGTTCTCGAAGCCGAGCGCCTTGGCGTTCTTGTCGGCGTCCTTGTTGATGGCCGGATGGAACTTGCCGAGGAAATGCTTCGGCTGGAAGCCCTGCGCGAAGGAGGTGGCGAAGTGGGCGAGCAGGCCCGGCTTCGGCGAAGGCAGCTTGAACACCACCGTCTGCGGATCCTTGACCTCGACCTGCATGCGCTTGCCGCCGACCAGCACGTAATCCTTCGGCTTTTCGATGACCTTCGGGTCGAGGGCCAGGTTGTCGTACCAGAACTTCACGTCTTCCGCCGTGAACGGCGCGCCGTCGGACCACTTGTGGCCCTTGCGCAGATAGAAGGTCAGTTCGGTGTAGTCGCTGTTCCACGACCAGTCCTTGGCGATATTGGGGACGATGGTCTGAAGGTCGTCCGAATAGCGCACCAGGTTGACATGGCGGGTGGAGAGGAAATCCGACGTGCCCGCTTCCGTGGCGTTGGACAGCGCGTCCAGCGTGCCGCCGTACTTTCCGACCGTGTCATAGGGCGCGACGACCAGCGGTTCGGCGGGAATGCGCTCGGCCAGCGGCGGCAGCTTCGGGTTGCCCCGGATCATGCCGTTGAGCTTTTCGATGGCCGGATTGGTGGCGAAGGTCAGTTTGCAGTTGGCCGCCGACTGAAACTCGGAAAGCTCGAACTGCTGCGGATATTTCCCGCCTTTGACGCCAGCCATGTCCTTGACGGTGACCGCCGGGCAGGCGGCATTGGCGATGGCCGGGCCGGCCAGCGCCAGGGTGGCTACGGAAGCAAGAAGAAGTCGTCTCATGATCCATCCCTCGGGTAGTTGTTAATACACATTGAGTGCCCTTCCGGCTTATGGTGCCGGATGCAACTCGTTTTTATAAACTGAACTTTCGTGACGGTAGATTAGCAATGTTACGTTTATGTGACAGTAAATTTTCATCATCGCGATGAAACTGCCCAAAAACGGCTCATTGCAACCAGACGGCGTTCGACCAAGCCTTGCGGCCGCGTTCGTCGGCGACGATGACCCGAAAATAGCCGTCCTTGAACTTTTTCAACGGCAGGCGCGCGCCGGTGAGCCCATGGCCGAGTTCCTGCACGCCGCGCGAGCCGCGACCCGACGCGAGGATGCCGTTGGCCGGCGAGCACTCGACGACGATGTCGTCGTCCTCGACGCGGATGTCGTGGATCTGCGGCCCCTGGCTCGAATAGAAGCGCCCGGCCTTCAAGCTTTCGAGCAATGCGTCCGGTGTCAGTTCGTCGGCCTTCACGTGGATCCAGCCGCCGAAGGCATCGTGTGTCAAAAGGTGTGCGTCGTCGGTGGCGAAGGACTGCACGTGGCGCCCTTCGTTGAGGAGTTGGTCGCAAAGACCCCACCCGTCGCCGCGGTCGTTCTCTACCTGCGAGCCGTGGTTGTAGATTTCAATGCCGTGCGCGAACGGCAGGATTTGCGCGTCTTCCGGCCGCACCCCGTTCCAGGTCGGGTGCACGATGCCGATGAAGGCGCCGGCATCGGCGGCGCGCCTGGAGACATCGACGATGCTCTCGTCTTCCGTGGGGCGGGCGAAATCCAGCGGCAGGCCGACGCCCAGCACATGCCAGATTTCCTCGTTCTGCATCTTGCCGACATGAAATTCGGCGGCGATCAGGGTGGTGAAGTCGTCCGTGCGGAACGCCGTCGTGTCGGTGACCGGGAAATCGTAGCGCTCCAGGAAATGGTCGCTCATGGCCAGGAAGTCGTAGCCGTGCTGGCGGTAACGGCGGATCACTTCGTCCGCCGGGAAGACGCCGTCGGAATTGGTGCAATGCGTATGCAGGTTGCCCTTGTAGAAGCGGCCCGGCTGGTGGAACGGAAGGTTCTGCATGGCGCGCGATCTCCGGATTTCTTGTTTCCTGTTCTAGATCATGGGAAGGCGGGCAAGGTCAATCGCCAATCCGACATCAGGACGTGAAGATTTGATGACGGCGCAAATCCGGAGGCAGAATAAAGCCATGAGCGGACAGACGTTCGTATCGGTTCAATCTCTAAGATCTTTTCAGCAAATTGTGCCGTATCCTGTTGTCGGATAGCGATGAAGTGTAACCACCAATGTTTCCGTGAAAGGTGCGGAGTTTCAAAGATGGCAGATCGATATTTTTTTTGGGGCACCTTGATCCTGACACTATCGTTGCTGACGCAAGATTTCGCATCGGCCGAAACGATCAAGTTCGAAAGCGGCGCTAGGCTTCCGAGTCCATTTCAAGTCCGGTTGGCAAAGAACCAAGGAAAACCGGCCCCAACAGGCTCTCCCGGGATCGAAGTCAAAGCTGAGTTTACAAAGCCAAAGGGCGATGGGCCGCACCCGGCCATCGTCATCCTTCATTCTTGTGGCGGTATGCTGGGGCACGTATCACACGATTGGCCGCGGTTCCTCAACAAGCTCGGATACGCGGTTTTGGCTGTCGACAGCTTTGGTTCCCGAGGCCTCGGTCCATGCCCGAATGGTTTGAAACTTATTGCGATGATCGAGGATGCGTTTGGCGCCTTGGATTTCCTGGCACGACAGCAGTCCATCGATGCCAAACGAATTGGTGTTTTCGGCTATTCCAAAGGCGGCATTGCGGTGAATGAAATTGCCGGCACCGAGCATCGGATTTCCGATATTCAATTCGTGGCGGGAATCTCGTTTTACGGCAATTGCCAACCTGTTTTAGGTGTCGAGCACCAGCTTCATATGCCGGTCGCTGTCATCTATGGCGAGCATGATGCTGAAATGGAATCATGCAAGAAGCTGATTTCCAGTTCCAGGCTTGAGGTAACAGTATTGCGGGATGCCTATCACGGCTTCGATATCCAAGAGAGTTCCGGAGGAACAACGGCGCAGGGTACGGCTATGCGTTACGACGCGGTGGCAACGGCGAAGGCACGTGCAATAGCGGAGGCATTTCTGATAGAGAATTTTTAACCATCGACAATTTGGCGGGTAATCCGATGACGATCGCCGCAAACCCGCGCTGCGAGTAAGGATTTGACGCGCCCCCGCGTCCTTCTGCATCATGCCGATAAATAAAAAAAACCGATACCTATAGGGAGGCCCGAATGTCCGAATCCCAGCAAGGCACGTACATGTACGCGCCGGAAATCGAGGCCATGCCGCGCGAGCGGTTGGAGGCGCTGCAGTTGGAGAAGCTGCAACAGATCGTCCGCCATGCCCATGCCAACGTGGCGCACTACCAAAATAGCTTCGCCCAGGCCGGCGTGACACCGGACGATCTGCAATCGCTCGACGACCTAGCGCGGTTTCCGTTCACCTTGAAGACGGACCTTCGCGACAACTATCCCTTCGGCATGTTCGCCGTGCCGCGCGAAGAGGTCATTCGCCTGCATGCGTCTTCCGGGACCACCGGCAAGCCGACCGTGGTTGGTTATACCCAGGAAGACCTGGATGTCTGGTCCGCCGTAATGGCGCGCTCCATGGCTTGCGCCGGTGCCCGGCCCGGCGACATCGTCCACAATGCCTACGGATATGGGTTGTTCACGGGCGGGCTCGGCGCGCATTACGGCGCCGAGTGGCTTCAGTGCACGGTAACCCCGGCGTCAGGGGGCTTCACCGAACGCCAGATCGTGCTGATCGAGGACTTCGGCGCCCGCGTATTGTGCGCGACGCCGTCCTACGCGCTCAACATCGCCGAAGTGGCGGAACGCGAAGGCGTCGACATCAAGAACGGCCCGCTGGCGATCGGCATTTTCGGCGCCGAGCCGTGGACCGATTCCATGCGCCGGGAGTTGGACAGCCGCCTCGGCATCAAGGCCGTCGATATCTACGGGCTTTCGGAAATCATCGGTCCCGGTGTCGCCGCCGAATGTGTCGAGGCGCGCAACGGCCTGCATGGCTGGGAGGACCTGTTCCTGTTCGAGACCATCGACCCGGAGACCGGCGAGCGCACCGAGCCCGGCGAGACCGGTGAGTTGGTCATCACCACGCTGGCCAAGTGGGCGCAGCCGATGATCCGCTACCGCACCCGCGACATCACGCGGCTCGAACACGCGCCCTGCGCCTGCGGGCGCACGCATGTGCGCATCATGCGCGTCACCGGCCGCGATGACGACATGCTGATTATCCGCGGCGTCAATCTCTATCCCTCGCAGGTGGAGGACGTCCTGGTCGGGCAGCCCGACATCGAGCCGCACTACCAGCTCGTGGTGCAGCGCGAGGGCTCCATGGATACGTTGACCGTCGAGGTCGAAGTCAGTCCAGGTGTCGGCATCAACGACTACGATGCGCTCGCCGCCAAAGTGCAGCATCACATCAAGTCGCGCATCGGCGTCACCTGCCGGGTGGTGGTGCTGGCGCCGGGCGAGGTGCCGCGCTCGGAAGGCAAGGCCGTCCGCGTGCGCGACTTGCGCCCGAAGGACTGACGGAGCCCTAGGGCAGCCACATGTTCCGGTGCTGCCAGGGTGTCGGCACCATGACCGTGCCGGTGCGCAGCGTATCGTCTCCGTCGATGGGCATGGATTGCCACGCGCCGCGCCATTCCGGCGGCAGTTGTTCGTCCGCCACGTGATAGGGCGGTTTGATGCCGTCCTCGGCTTTGAACCCAAACCTTCCGTAGTAGCCGGGATCGCCGAGCACCAGGACGCTCACCGCGCCCACGGCGCCGCACCGTTCGATGCCGTCGCGGATTAGGGCCGTGCCGATTCCCCGGCGATGGTATTCGGGCACCACGGCAAGCGGGCCCAGGAGCGCGACCTTGGCGCCGGGGTGCGGGTCGAGCCCGCAGATGGTGAAAATGACATGGCCCGCGACCTCGCCCATAACAAGGGCCGTCAGGGACAACACGCCTCCCGGTTCGCGCAACAGCTCCCGGACCAGCGCCACCAGGTCCTCATCGGGGAAAGCGCGTGGGTAGAAGTCGGCGATGGCGGGCATATCCGCCGCCGTGGTTTCGCGGATATCGAGATCGATGGTCATGGCGCCGGACACTCGTCGCTGGCGGGTTCGATTTCGAGCAAAAGTTCGCCCGATGCCGCCTGCGCCTCGACGCGCGCGTGCACGGCGATGACGGTGCCGGCGATACCGGCGACGATGTCATGCTGCATCTTCATCGCTTCGAGCACCGCCAGGCGGGTGCCTACCGTCACTCCGTCGCCCGGCGCAACCAGTACTTCCAACAGCGTGCCGTGCATCGGCGCCGTCACGCGTCCGCTACCGATCTCCGCCTCCGCACCGCCGGCGAGGGCGATTTTGTTGCTGAAGGCATAGGTCCGCCCGGCGAGCGCGATGTCGATGCGCCCGGGCGCCGGCAGGTCGTATCGCGGTTCCCGGCGTCGGCCGTCGAGTCGCAGGCGCGCGCGGCCCGGTTCCGACGCCTGACATTCAATAAGAATATTTTCGGTTTCACGTGAAACAATGTACATATTTTTGCCCTGCGGCCGGACGCTGAGATCGAAGGTCGCGGCGTCCGTTTCCAACATGTAGTGACTGGCGAGCGTGCCGGCGCTCGACCAGTCCAGCAGCGCATCCGACACCGCCACGCTGGCGGCGTGCGCGGCGCCGCGCTCGGCCCGGAACAGGATCGCCGCCGCCATTGCCGCTTCATTGAGCCCCGCGGCCGGACCGGCCATGTCGTCCGCTTGGAATATCTCGTCGATAAAGCCGGTCGTCGCGCCGCCTGTGGCGAATTTCTCGGCGCTCAATATATCGATGAGGAAGCCCTGGTTGGTGATGGGGCCGAACAGTTCGGTTTCCTCCAGCCCCTTGATCAGCTTATGGCGCGCCGCCTCGCGTGTCTCGCCCCAGGCGATCACCTTGGCGACCATCGGGTCGTAGAAAGGCGTGATTTCCTGGCCGGCCTTGATGCCCGCATCGATCCGGAGCCCCTCGGCCTCGGCCGGCTGCCAGGCGCGGACGGTGCCGGTCTGCGGCAGGAAACCGGCGGCCGGATCTTCCGCGTAGAGGCGTGCCTCGATGGCGTGGCCGCGAAGCCGGATGTCGGTTTGTTCGAGGCCCAGCGGCAATCCCTCCGCGACCTGGATTTGCACGGCTACCAAATCGAGGCCGGTAACCATCTCCGTTACCGGATGCTCTACCTGCAGGCGCGTGTTCATTTCCAGGAAATAGAACTCGCCGTCTTCGGCGAGCAGGAACTCCACGGTGCCGGCGCCGACGTAGCCGATGGCCCGCGCCGCTTCCACGGCAGCCTCGCCCATGCGCCGGCGCAGTTCTTCGTCGACGGCGGGCGAGGGCGCTTCCTCGATGACCTTCTGGTGGCGGCGCTGCACCGAGCAGTCGCGCTCGCCCAGGTGGATGACATGGCCCTGGGTATCGGCGAAGACCTGGATTTCCACGTGGCGCGGGCGTTCGACGGCGCGCTCCAAGATTAGTTCGCGGGAGCCGAAGGCATTGAGCGCCTCCGAACGCGCCGCCGCCAGGGCCGCCTTCAGGTCGGCGGCCTGGTGAACCAGCCGCATGCCGCGTCCGCCGCCGCCGGCGGCCGCCTTGACCATGATGGGAAAGCCGATCTCCGCCGCTGCCGCTTCCAGCACGCCGTCGGCCTGGTCGGCGTCTTCGTAGCCCGGCACGCAAGGGACGCCAGCCCGGATCATGCGGCGTTTGGCGGCGGCCTTATTGCCCATCAGTTCGATGGCCTCGGCGCCGGGCCCGATGAATGCGAGGCCGGCTTCGGCGCAAGCGCGGGCGAAATCGGCGTTCTCGGACAGGAAGCCATAGCCCGGATGCACGGCGTCGGCGCCCGATTGGCGCGCGGCGTCGAGGATGCGCCCGATATCGAGATAGGACTGGGCCGCCGGTGCCGGTCCGATGGCGATGGCCTCGTCGGCCAGCGCCACGTGCGGCGCGTCGGCGTCGGCGTCGGAATGGACGGCGACGCTTGCGTAGCCCATGGCCCGCGCCGTCCGGATGACGCGACACGCGATTTCGCCCCGGTTGGCGATGAGGATGGTCTTGAAGGACTGCATGGTCCGGCGGCTCCCGCTACATCCGGGCGACGCCGAAGGCGTTGGAGCGTGTCCAGCGCCGGCGCGCTTCCCAGCAGGTTTCTAGCGCGAAGCCAAGGACCTTGCGGCTGTCGCGGGGGTCGATGACGCCCTGGTCGAGGAGCCGGCCGGATGTGTAAAAGGCGTCCGACTGGCGATCGAAATGCGCGACCAGGCGGGCGTGCTGGGCGGCGAGCTTGTCTTCGTCGAACGCCTCGCCGCGCCGCTCGGCGGCGCCGCGTGCGACCTGGTCCATGGTGCGGGCCGCCTGCTCGCCGCCCATAACGCCGGTGGTGGCGTTGGGCCAGGCGAACAGGAAGTCCGGGTCGTATCCGAGCCCGGCCATGCCGTAATTACCGGCGCCGAAGCTGGCGCCGATATAAAGCGTCAGTTTCGGCACGCGGATATTGGCGACCGCCTGGATCATCTTGGCGCCGTGTTTGATCATGCCGGCCTGTTCGTAGCGCTCGCCGACCATGTAGCCGGTGATGTTGTTGAGGAACACGATCGGGATGTCGGCCTGGTCGCAGAGCTGGAAGAACTGCGCCCCCTTCGCGGCACCGTCGGGATCGATGGGGCCGTTGTTGCCGACCAGGCCGCAGGCATGGCCGAAGATCGACGCCTGCATGCAGACCAACGTGGCGCCGTAGCGCGGCTTGAATTCCTCGAAGTCCGACGCGTCCACCAGCCGGGCCGCCACTTCGCGCACGTCGTAGGGCTTGCGGTAGTCGGTGGGCACCAGGCCGGCGATCTCGTCCGGATCGTAAATCGGCTCGTCGAAGGATTTCGCCTCGGGGCGCGGGCAGTTCTTGTTCCAATCAAGCCTGGCCAAAAGGTCGCGCGCCATTTTCAGCGCATGGGCGTCGTCGTCGGCGAGATACTCGACCAGCCCGGAAACGGAGGCATGCATCTCCGCACCCGCGAGCTGTTCCTCGTCGGCGACCTCGCCGGTGGCGGCCTTGACCAGCGCCGCGCCGCCAAGCGAAGCCCGGCCGCGCCCCTTGACGCCGATGACGTAGTCGCTGAGGCCCGGATAGTAGGCGCCGCCCGCCGTCGAGGGGCCGTGCAGCACGGCGATCACCGGAATGCCGGCGGCACTGAGCCGAGCGAGATTGCGGAAGTTGGAGCCGCTCCGGGCCCAG
>Ga0070729_10006440_pt1 | contig 11572 bp, 13 predicted proteins | sample tdDd472_FD_66725 | JGI IMG/M metagenome (GOLD analysis project Ga0070729, IMG submission 66725) | Marine sediment microbial communities from the Atlantic coast under amendment with organic carbon and nitrate - tdDd47.2 | ecosystem: Environmental > Aquatic > Marine > Coastal > Sediment | place...
CTGTTCCAGTCGATGTTGTAGACCTTTTCCGTAACGCACAGTTTTGCCCGGAACATGCACGGGAAGTCCTGAAAATGAATCCGCTGCCAATGATCTTCTGGATGCAGGCGGGCGTACATAGCCAGGAAGCGCGGAACATTCTGAACGGGAGCAACATCATAGTGGTTGAAGACCGCTGCCTTAAAGTTGAATTACAAAGACTGGGAATAACCAGATGACCATAGAAGCATTTGAATGTAAGATGTGCGGCCATTGCTGTCATGGTGAAGGCGGCATCGTCATGACCCAAAAGGATCAAAGCCGACTTGCCAATCATCTCGACATCTCCGTCGAGGAATTAGTCGAAAAATATATCCATGAACGGGGTGACAAGCTTCATCTCAACTCAGGGGAAGAAGGCTATTGCATTTTTTTCAAGGAAGGATGCGGAGTGCACCCAGGCAGGCCAGATATTTGCCGTGCATGGCCATATTTCCGCGGCAATCTCATAGATGAGACGAGTTGGCAGATGATTCAGGAATACTGCCCCGGCGTGAATCCCAAGGCCGGTCACAAGGAGTTCGTCAGACAGGGTCGCGACTATTTGCGCAATGAAGACCTTTTGCGCTATGATCCTGAAACTTCTCCCAATGCACTGATTTCAGACGATTAAACCAACACGAAGGCGCACCATGACTCTCCAGGAATGCTACAAAATACTTAAGCTTGAATCAGGAGCAGGCCTGGATGAAGTCAAAACCGCCTTCCGCAAATTGGCCTTCAAGTACCACCCGGACCTGAACACAAATAATGATGCCGGCTCCCAATTCCGGGAGATCAACGAAGCCTACGTTACTGCCAAGGGACTTCTGGAAGGAAACGGCAACAATGGAAACAGTGCTTCCTCCAAGACAACTCAAGAAGGGCCGAAAACGAGCCGAGAAGAGGCTGCCAAAGCATACGCAAATCAACAAAAGCGTAGCGCATCAAAGCCCCGCAAAAGAGCGCAATCCACTCGCTCTAAACATCAGAAATACTACTATAAGGAAGAGGAAGTCCTAAAAACAATTCTTGGCGATCCATTCGCCAAGAAAGTCTTTGAGGACATCTATAGCCAAATCAGGAAGGAACAACCCGGCTACAAAGGCCCGCTGGAACTCAAAAAAAGAAAGCTCCAACTTCACTGGGGTGATCGCACCCTCAATCTAGATTTTTCCAAAGGATTCGGTGGTTCTATCAAATCCTGGTTCACAGGACAGATGGACCACGAACAAGTAGTCTATTTCCCGGCACAACATCTTATGCCCGGTCGCAAAATTCGCATCTCCGTCGAACAGACATTCAGCAAGGGGCCCAAGACCATCGAAATAACCTTACCGCATGATTTTGTTGTAGGGCGGCCTATTCGACTCAAAAAACTAGGGCGCAAGCTTGGACCGATCACCGGCGACCTGCTGCTTAAAATTCTTGCCAAATAGCCTACCAGAAGCGAACCATCTTCTTACCATCCTCCAATCCTTCAAATCGACTCAATTCAGCCGACTTTCGCGCTACTTTTGGAGCCAATTCAACGGAACAAAAGAACATCGCAACTACACTTCCTGCTACCAATAACACTAATCCCATTAAACAAATTTCATAGAACATTTTCTTCTCTCCTGTTGCACCAAGCTATTTCAATCTCTATGCCACTTAATTTAGTTGCAACAATACGCATTGTTACGCACAAACTACCTACAAATTCGAACTTCAGATAATGACAAAAATGTTATCAAACACAAAAAAGTAAACATTATTGCCAATTAGAAGAAACCCCTTGTTTTCCCCACCAATATTTACTAGTCGCTGTAATGAAAGAGTAATAAGTGGAGGGACACATGCTCGCCATATTCGACTACAAAGCGGGAAACCAGACCAGCGTCCACAGGGCACTTGAGCACTTAGGTATTCCCAATGAAATCACTAATGACCCCGATAAGCTGAATAATGCATCGGGTATCATCTTCCCCGGCGTCGGCGCTGCGGGACAAGCCATGGACGAACTTCAATCCGGCGGACTTGATGACGTCATCAAGGGACTAATCGACCAGAAAAAGCCCGTTCTCGGCATATGCGTTGGCTGCCAGATTCTCCTGGATTACAGCGAAGAAAACGACACCAAAGCCCTGGAAGTTATTCCTGGTGAATGCCGCCTCTTCAACCCTTCCTGGGTTGATTACGAAAGCACCACCATACGTGTTCCGCATATGGGGTGGAACCAGGTTGATTTGGTTCAGGATTGTGAACTTTTTTCAGGGATAGATCCTGACGCTGATTTCTATTTTGTACACAGCTACTTTCCTGCACCCACAGAAAAATTCGTTATAGGCACAACTCGCTACGGAATTGATTTTTGCTCCGTGCATGGTCGCAAAGGACTCTGGGCTGTCCAATTCCATCCGGAAAAAAGCGGACGGCCCGGCTTACAGGTCCTCAAGAACTTCTATTCATACTGCCAGGAGGCCGCCGATGCTTAGTAAACGCGTCATCCCCTGCCTCGACGTTCGTAATGGAAGGCTGACCAAAGGCATCAAGTTCAAAGACAATGTGGATATCGGCGACCCTGTCGAAACCGCCAGGAAGTACTACGAAGAAGGTGCTGACGAGATCGTCTTCTATGACATAACCGCCTCTCACGAAGCACGAGGAATCTTCCTTGACGTCGTAGAGAAGGTCGCATCCCAGATATTCATCCCATTCTCGGTAGGTGGCGGTATTAACACCGTTGACGACATGCGCGACGTCCTCGTCGCAGGCGCAGAGAAGGTCTCCGTCAACTCCGGCGCAGTCAAAAATCCAGATATTATCAGCGAAGGTGCAGCCCGTTTTGGCTCACAATGCATAGTACTGGGAATGGACGTCAAACGAGTTAAGAAATCAGACGATATCCCATCCGGTTTTGAAATAGTCATTCATGGTGGTCGCAAACACATGGGCATAGATGCCATTGAATGGGCCAAGACTGGCGAAGCTTTAGGTGCAGGTGAAATCTGCCTCAACTCCATCGATGCTGATGGCACCAAAGACGGCTACGACCTGGAACTGACTAAACTGGTAGCTGAGTCCGTAACCGTGCCGGTTATCGCATCCGGCGGCGCAGGCTCTCCCCAGCATATGGTAGATGCAGTAACGGAAGGCCGTGCCACGGCAGCCCTCATCGCTTCCATCGTTCACTACGGCGAATACACTATCCCTGAATTGAAAAAGGACATGGCTGATGCTGGAGTACAGACCCGTTCAATATGGTAGTTCCTGATACAAATAACGAAAAAGCCGCTACCCTAATGGGCAGCGGCTTTTTTTATTTCTAAATAATCAGATTCTATTCGGCCTTAAAAGTCCCACTCTTACCACCGCTCTTGAAAACGAGACGGCAGTTATCGATGACGATATCTTTTTGAACGGCCTTGCACATGTCATAAATGGTCGCGGCAGCGGTCTGAACGGCTACGAGAGCCTCCATCTCAACACCAGTCTTGTATGTAGTCCTTACCTCAGCTTCCAACTCGATAGTGGAATCAGCGTCAACAACGTTGAAACGGATATCAACATAACTGATGGGCAACGGGTGGCACATGGGGATCATATCGGCTGTCCGCTTGGCGGCCTGAACACCGGCAATCTTGGCCGTTGTCAATACATCACCTTTGGGAAGAGCATTCTCCCTGAGCAGGGAAAGCGTCTCAGGAGCCAGGCGAACAAGGCAACGAACAATAGCTGTACGCTGCGAATCTCCCTTACCGGAGACATCCACCATTCGGGCATTACCATCGCTATCCATGTGGGAAAAATCGTCAGACATCTGCTATTCTCCCATGACCTTATCTTTGGCTTTTTTGAAGAAATCCTTAGCCTTGGTGGTCAATTTGCTAGCCTCAATCTCAGCGAACTCCTCAAGAAGTTCCTCTTGTCGGCTGCTAAGGCGTGTCGGAGTCTTGACCTTAACCTCAATCAACAAATCACCCTTGTGTGCGCTTCCAAGATGAGGAAGACCCAAACCACGAAGCCTGAACACTTCACCGCTCTGAGTCCCCTTGGGGATATCCAGATTAACGGGATCATCCAAAGTAGGCACTTCCAAACGGTGACCTAAGGCGGCTTCGACAAAAGAGATGTCGCGACTGATAATCAGATTTTGACCTTGGCGAGCAAAGACCTCGTCGGGTTCAACACGAATGACAACATAAAGGTCGCCAGAAGGGCCTCCGTTGACGCCACTCTCACCTTCGCCCCGGAGGCGTAGGCGGGAATTATTGTCCACACCTGCCGGAATTCGAACATTGAGATCCTTGTCTTTGATGATCGATCCGCGCCCCATGCAATCGTCACAGGGATCAGAGATGATCTGCCCAGCACCACGACACTGCGGACATGTCACTGATATACGGAAAAAGCCTTGAGACTGCTGCATGGTTCCAGAACCACCACACTGAGAACAGGTCTCAGGATCGGTTCCAGGAGCAGCGCCACTCCCGTCGCATGTGGGACAGGACACTTCAACCGGAATCTGGATTTCGACTTCGGCACCCTTGGCCGCTTCCCTGAAGGAAATGTCCAGATTGTATCGAAGGTCAGATCCAGCCATGGGACGATTGCCGCTTCCCCTCCCACCGGAAGAAAAGCCGAAAACCTCACCAAAAATGTCGCTGAATGATCCAAAAATGTCTTCGTTACTGGAAAAACCGGAAAAACCATTCCCGCTCATACCTTCATGGCCAAAACGGTCATAGGTTTGACGCTTTTCCGCTTTGCCAAGAACTTCATAAGACTCGGCGGCTTCCTTGAACTTGGACTCGGCATCAGGATCATCCTGATTGCGATCAGGGTGAAATTTAAATGCCAATTTGCGATAAGCCGATTTGATTTCATCCTGCGAAGCGTTTCGTTCAACGCCCAGGACATCATAATAGTCGCGTTTGGCCATAACTACTTTTCAGCATCCTCTGGAAATTCAATATCAACATTAGCCTCAGGAATCGGCTTATCAGGAAGGATCTTGCCGGCAGCAATTTCCCGCAAGGAACTGACTATTTCCTTATTCTTGGACTCCACCAAAGGCTCGTATCCTTCACGATACTGCTTGACCCGCTTAATGCCCATCTGGGTAATGAGAAAACGATTACTCACCTTTTCCAGACAATCTTCAACAGTGATCCGTGCCATGATATTCTCCTTAAATACGTTCTGAAAACCAATACTATTAGTTGTTCCCATTAGGGTTGGCCGGGAACATACCTTGTAAATCTTTAAACAATCTGCTTGAAACAGGATAGTACATCCCGCTCCCATTCTTCATCCAACACTGACCTTGAGGCAATTTGGGATCTGCGTAAAAGGTCATTTCCGTTAACTTTTCTCCGTCTTCATCCAGGAGCTTGCAATACATTAGTTCGACTGCTGAGTCCGGCAAGTTATTCAGAGGTAATGCCTCGAACTGTAATTCAGTAAATCTCCAGAGCGACATGTCAATGCCGGGGACGTCTTTTTCCCCACCATCAACTCTCCAGCCGGTGTCGCCACGCTCAACTATATATCTTTTCCCGCCATGAACAACTATAAAACTTGCTACGGTCCCTGTATCAAGCTTAACCACAGACCGCCCCTGAACATCGAATGCACTCCGGACCAATTGTCCTACACTTTCAGCATCGAGAATAAACGGCACTGTTAACCAGGAAGACTTACCAAGATAAGAACCTGGATCATCCTTTTGAGAAAAGAACTCAACCTGAGCTGGATTCTCCTCACTTCCTTCCCAAAGTTTAATTGTCAAAGCTGGCATTCTCTTGTCGGTAACCACCGGCTCCAACACCAAACTAGAAGCCCGTAACAATGCCAGCGCATGAATATAAAGCTTGAGTTCAGAATCTGATGCAGGTTTTTCTTTGAGATAACCCGGTAGGGTAAAGAAAAAACCTTCCTTACGTCTCTCTACCAACCAACTGGATCCGAAGGGCTGAACCAACTGCATTTTATTGACAGCTTCTTCGTTAAACTGAAAAATCCTGGTGTCGAGAAAATGAGCTGCGGGCAGCCCCAGCTGTTCCAAGGTTTTCTTGCCAAATTCATAGACAAGTCCGGGACTGTCAGAGTTCCATCCAAAAATAGCACCGGATGCATCTGAAATCAGCTTCAATGTCAGCGATTCATCTGCCTTACTATCGAATGTAACAATTATTTTTAGTTCCGGAGCATCTAAACCATATTCTTCAAGGCCGCCCTGATCAAAACCGCCTATGGAACGATGCGGTGTCAGATCAGCAAGCTTACCCAAGTAATTCAGAACTTTGTTTGGTCGCACACGTGCGGTAATATTCCAGGAAGCACCTGGAACTTGAGCCTCCCACCCGTCTTCAAGGGCCGTCAGCATGTATGTACCTTCGACTGCCTGCACATGAATGGACTGGACGCCTTCAAAAGACCGAGACAGCCAACGCGTGTTGTCAAAGGTCGTATTATTTAATGACTTGTACCAATAGACTCCGCTGGCCAAGCCAGCCAGAAGCACTATCGTTATCAAGGACATTAAGTATTTCAATGAGGTATCCCTCCAAAAGGAACTCAGAACAACAGTCCGGCATTTAAAAAGCTTGACCTCAACACGCTCGGCGAAGAAGCTAATAAAAGTGCCTTAAGCCCACTTGCAAGTCAAGCAGGAATAAACTATCAGCCTCACCGGGTCTGTATCATATAATACAAAAAATGGCGGGAGAAATAAAATGGGATCATGGGGCAAACTAACCTTCGCACAAAAAAAATGCGTCTCTGCCACAGGCAAATTAATGCAGCAAACCGATATGGTCACCAAAGGTGCACGCATTGGTATTGCTGCCTCTGGCGGAGTTGACAGTTTCTTAATGCTCAAGGTCCTTACTATTCGCAAGGCTATCATGCCCTTCCCTGTCGAGCTCATGGCGCTTCATATCAATGCAGGATTTGAACCTCTCTCTCATCGCCCCCTCGTAGACTGGTGTGCAGAACACAACATGGCCGCTCACATTGAAATGACTGAATATGGACCGCGAGCTCATTCAGATGAAAACAGAAAAAACTCAGCTTGTTTCTATTGTAGTATGCTCCGCCGCAAACGTCTCTTTGAACTTTGCAGAGAGTACGGGCTCACCCACCTCGCATTCGGACACAATGCAGATGACAATGTGGTCACCTTTTTCATGAACATCCTTCAGAACGGTCGAGCAGCAGGCATCTCCGCCAACGAACCTTTCTTTGGCGGCGCACTTAATGTAATACGGCCAACCATGTTGCTCGACAAGAAGACCGTCATTAAAGCAGCAAAACAATGGGAACTCCCGGTTTGGGAGAACATTTGCCCCTCCAATGGATTCACCAAACGCGATGAAGTACATGACTGGTTACGTCAGGCATGGAAAAACGATAAGCGCATAAAAAACAACGTGTTCAACGCCATAACGCGCCAACAGGTTGACTTGACAAGTAAAAAAGTCTAGACTAATACATATTACAGTTTTCAAAAAGACTCTTAATAAATACTATAAACCACTGGAAAGGCAATGCTTTTCAGAAAATATCACATTGTTGTCTTCAAGGACAAACAGGGTTCGTGCAAAAAATTCCAGCTTCGAGGCTGGCTTATAGTCACGGTTTTCTTCCTTATGGTCGGCATGGCCACTGGGAATGTAATATTGTGGAAAAAATACACGAACCATTCACGAGTAGAAAAGGGCCTGAACATTGCCGAGAAGACTGTTCAGGAACAGAAAACTCAGCTCCTCAGCCTTTCACAGAAGATTTCCTCCCTGCAAAAAAATCTTGGCCGTATCAGGGATTTCGACTCTAAATTACGAGTTATGATTAACCTTGACCAAGACGGCGGTCAGACTGCAGCCCCTAAAGGCGGACCCGCCAACGAGAATTTCTCAAAAGGGTATCTTCCTCTTTATCGTCAAGAACTCCTTGCTCGCAAGATGCACGAATTCCTTAGTCAACTTAATGTTGAAGCCAGGCTTGAAGAAGTCAGGCAGCAGGAAATCATGCACACTCTTCGCAACAACCAGAACATTCTGGAAGCCACCCCTTCCATCTGGCCGACTTCCGGCTGGGTCACATCCGGCTTTGCATGGAGAACCTCTCCGTTCACCGGCAAACGAGAGTTCCACAAAGGTATCGACATTTCCGCCCCTAGAGGTACACCAATATATGCTCCTGCTCGTGGAACTATTACTTTCTCTGGACGCGACGGTTCTTACGGCTTGAGCATACGCCTGAAACATAATGCCAGCCTGTCCACCCGCTTTGCGCACCTCCACCGAATCGCCATCAAAAGCGGTCAGGTTGTAACTAGAGGCGAACTTATCGGATATGTAGGCAATACTGGACGAAGCACTGGCCCGCACCTTCATTATGAAGTTCGCTTAAATGGCGTACCGGTAAACCCGAAACGCTATATTCTGAACTAGCGGCTAGATCACTGTGAATTCACAAGGCCCTTTTGGAACCGAATTTTCCAAGAGGGCCTTGTATTTTTTTAAAAGAACAATCATGACACGGCTATGGTCACGAAGGCTTTTTATCCTTCACGCACATGGTTCAGCTTTTGCAAAGACTTCATAATGGATATTTTTGGATACAACCCGAACGACCTGCTCAGTTACTTCCTGACACTATTTCGTATCAGTGTTGTGTTGTTTCTGTTGCCATTTTTCGGCGGGAAAACAATTCCAAATCCTGTGAAAGGAGCACTCTTGCTTGTGCTCTCCTTGGCATTATGGCCTCAATTGTCATTTCCTGGCAGCATGATGCCCACGGGCTGGAATATTGTAATAATGTTCATCGGAGAAATGCTTTTAGGCCTTATACTTGGGATGGTTGTCCGCTTTCTATTCGGTGCGGTTCAACTAGGCGGTCAAATAATCGGCTTCCAAATGGGCTTCGCAATGGTCAATGTAGTTGATCCTATCACCGGAACCAGCAACGCAGTATCGGCACACTTTCTATACATGTGCACCATGCTGACATTCCTTGTACTCAACGGCCACTTATACCTCTTAAAAGCCATCAGTCTTAGTTTCGAATATATCCCTCCCGGCGGGCTTTTGCTGACACCAAGTCTCACTAATCATATCCTCCAATTCTCAAGCACGATGTTTGTCCTTGCAATCAAGATTGCAGCCCCTGTAATGGCAGCCTTATTTTTAGTAGACCTATCCTTGGCGCTTATTTCAAAAGCTGCCCCGCAAATGCACGTTCTTGTTCTCGGATTTCCTGTCAAAATAACCGTTGGATTCTTCTTCCTCGGTTTCATTTTTACAATCATGGCAGACTATGTTGGTGATTATTTACAACAACTCGGGCCTTTATTCGAAACCATAATGAAAGCCGGATCACCATACACCTTCTAAAAGGACCGCTATATGATTGGCCAGGAAGATCCAAGTAAAACAGAAACAGCTACACCGAAACGCAGGAATAAGCAGCGAAAAGACGGTAATGTTGCCAAAGGAGAGGAAATCACAAAGGCAATGGTTCTTCTTGCCGGAGTCCTCGCCCTAAGACTCATGATAGGTTTTTATCAAGACCAATTCACAGAAATATACCGATGGACTTTCACTGAAGCCATTAACCTTGAAGTAGACAAGTCAACGGCTTATGCCCTATTTGCGTGGGGCATAAAAAAAATGGCTCTCATCGTGCTGCCCTTCTTACTTGTACTCGCCTTTACCAGCTTTCTCACGATGCGACTACAAGTCGGCAAACTTTGGACAACCAAACCGCTCAAGCCCAAATTTGCCAAGATGTTCAATATTGCATCTGGATTAAAAAAATTATTAATCAGTCCAGATGCATTCATCAAACTCGCGAAAAGTATGCTCCAAGCATTTTTTGTCGGCCTTGCACCATACATTGTTATCCAGCAAGAGATGCATAACCTTCTCCCTCTTTTCCATTCTGATGTAAGAGGAGTTATCGCATTTCTCCTCACGGTTGGTTACAAAATGACCTGCTATGCACTTATCCCCATGATGTTGATTGCCATCGTAGATCTTTGGTATCAGCGTTGGAATTATGAGGAAGGCCTTAAAATGACCAAGGAAGAAGTCAAAGACGAACGCAAACAGGCCGAAGGCGACCCAAAGGTCAAAGCGAAACAACGTCAAAAAATGATGGAAATGATGGCAAGCAGAATGTTTCAAGACATTCCGAAAGCTGATGTTGTCATCACCAACCCCACCCATTATGCAGTCGCCCTTCAATATGATGCCTTGGTTGCTCCGGCACCACTCGTTCTTGCCAAAGGTGTGAATAGAGTTGCTGAACGAATCAAGGAAGTTGCGAAAGAAAATGATATTCCCATCGAACAAAACGTCCCCTTGGCACAGGCTTTGTATAAACAAGTGGAAATCGGGGAAACTATCCCGGAGGAACTGTTTCAAGCAGTAGCCGCGATTCTGGCAAAACTTAATAAGTTCAAGAATCGATAAGGGTTACAAAGAGATAACAACACCTCCGGTTTACCGACAAACAACTGTCCACGAGGTGTCAAAAACATGGCCCAGACAAAAGAATCAGTAATTCCAAAGATAGACTATTCCAAATTCTCCAAACAGGGCGATATTCTTCTTGCTGCCGGCGTCGTTACCATACTCTTTGTAATGCTCATCCCTTTGCCGACACCTTTCATCGACTTTATGCTTTCTGTCAGCATCTCCCTTGGATTGGTCATTCTGGTTACTGCCATGTTCATGACCTCTCCACTTGAATTCTCGATTTTTCCATCTCTGCTGCTGGTTACAACCCTTCTCAGGCTTTCTCTTAACGTGGCAACAACACGTGCCATCCTCTTGCATGGTGATGAAGGAACTGGCGCAGCCGGTTCAGTCATTCAGAGTTTTGGTGAATTTGTTGTAGGTGGTAACTACGCCATCGGCTTAGTCATATTTTTGATTCTGTATATTCTGAACAAGACTGTTATTGTCAACGGTACAACACGAATTGCAGAAGTCGCAGCACGCTTCACCCTTGATGCCATGCCTGGTAAGCAGATGGCAGTTGAAGCTGATCTGAACGCCGGACTCATTACTGAAGAACAAGCGACCGAAAAACGCGATTACATGAGGCGTGAAGCTGATTTCTATGGAGCAATGGACGGTGCTGGCAAGTTCGTCTCAGGAGACGTAAAAGCAGGCCTCATGATCACGGGCATCAACATTGTCGGAGGCTTCCTCATTGGCGTCATCCAGCAAGACATGGAATGGATGGACGCAGCCCAGACATACACTCTACTGACTATCGGTGATGGACTGGTCGCAACAATTCCATCCCTGATCATTTCCACCTCTGCGGGTATCATCGTTTCCCGCGCAGCAGCCGAAGCCAAGATGGGCGAAGAATTCATCGGCCAGTTATCTTTCCACCATCGCGCATTGAAACTTGTTTCCGTAATCATGGTTATCTTTGGCATCGTTCCTGGCATGCCGACAATCCCCTTCCTCTCCCTGGCAGTTATCGTTTACACAATCGGCCATCTGTCCGCTAAACAGCAGGCTGAACTTGGTATAGAGATTGAAGAAATCGA
>Ga0070729_10006442_pt1 | contig 11571 bp, 8 predicted proteins | sample tdDd472_FD_66725 | JGI IMG/M metagenome (GOLD analysis project Ga0070729, IMG submission 66725) | Marine sediment microbial communities from the Atlantic coast under amendment with organic carbon and nitrate - tdDd47.2 | ecosystem: Environmental > Aquatic > Marine > Coastal > Sediment | place...
TACGCCAACTCGGTTGGAATGTGGAATTGGTTGGAACCGGTCAGACCGCCTGGCTTCAGGGCGCGCGATACAGCATGATTATGGATTCACTCGTGAACGATTTTGTAAGTGGTGAAATTGAGCATGCGGTGGTTTCCGCCTGGCTTGAGGCCAAACCCGATTTCATCGTCATTGAAGGCCAGGGAAGTCTCATGAATCCGGCCTATCCTGGAGGCTTTGAAATTCTTGCGGCGGGCAGACCCGACTTTATCGTAATGCAACACGCCCCTGCTCGATTCGAGTATGACGGGTTCCCCGGCTACAAACTCCATCCCCTGGCGCAGCAGATCCACGTAGCCGAGGTTCTGTCCGGGAAACCGGTCGCGGCGGTGACGATCAATCATGAAGATCTCGATGTGGACCGTATTGATGGCGTCGCTCATTCCATCACCATGCTGACAGGTCTTCCTGCTTGGGATCCGCTCGTTCACGGCGGTAAGGGCTTGGCGGAACTCTCTGTTCTGTTCCGGGAAAAAGGAGACCTGTGACATGACCCAATTCGACCAGAATCAGCTCTACGCATCCATGGTGGTTTTTGATGAACTCCAGGTGGGCCCGATCAAGTTGGAGCCCAGTCGTCTCTCGGTTCCCTATGTCCTGACTCAGGGTGATGCACAGGTTCAAAACGAACTGATCTACAAATACGACGAAGCGGTTTTTGAACCAGAAAACGAGGCCGACCAGAATTTGGCGAGCATGATGGCCTGCCAGGTGGCTTTAAATTATGGCTTATTCTGCCGCAAAATTGTGTTACACGGCTTATATGATCACACCGACCAACGCGTTCTGCGCGATTGGCTGGAAAATACTGCCCGAGAAATCTTTGTGATCAAACTCCTGGGTGACAATCCATTTATTACTGGAGATCTACGACATATAAAGCCACAGAAACGTAAGCGCTATGCTCAAGCGGACCTGGAGTTCAGGGCACTCAACCATGACGGATCCCCCGTGGGGAGTGTGCCTACGAAGTGGCAACTTTGGGATACCGAGCACGATCGCTTTTGCGTTCTCTCTAGCGGGGGAAAAGACAGCCTTCTATCCCTCGGTTTACTGGATGAGATGGGCTTTACAACCGATCCCATTTTTGTGAATGAATCTGGACGTCACTGGTACACGGCTTTAAACGCATTTCGCCACCTTAAGGAGCAGCGAGAAGGCACAGCCAAGGTTTGGACCAATTGTGATCGCATGTTTGCCTGGTTTCTGCGCCAAATGCCTTTTATTCGGCAGGATTTCGCCAATGTGAGGGCCGACATTTACCCCATTCGGCTTTGGACCGTGCCCGTATTCCTGTTTGGCGTGCTTCCCCTAATGCGCAAACGGCAGATTGGGAATCTCATCATAGGAGATGAATACGATACAACCATGAGATCATCGCACCATGGCATTGCACATTACTCAGGTCTCTATGACCAGAGCCGTTTCTTTGATGAGGCCATGTCACGCTATTTCATGAAAAAGGGGTGGAATCTTGCTCAGTTCAGCCTGTTGCGCTCACTCTCCGAACTCCTCATTGAAACGATTCTCTGCCAGCGCTATCCTGAACTGCAAAAGCATCAAATCTCTTGTCATGCGACACATATTGAAGATGGTCTGGCAAAACCATGCGGGAAATGCGAGAAGTGTCGCCGGATCGTGGGAATGTTGTTGGCCGTTGATGGTGATCCACGAAGGTGTGGTTATTCGGAATCTCAAATCGACACCTGCCTTCAGGCCCTGAAAAGTGGGCACCTCCACCAGGAAGAAGCTGGATCCAGACATTTGAATTATCTGCTGGAGCAAAAGGGCATTCTTTCGGGGGAGCAGGTGGCTGGAAAGGATAAGGATTCCTGGGCGAAGGTTCATCCAGAGGTTGTTTCCCTGCGTTTTGATTCGGAACGCTCGCCCGTGAATGCGATTCCTTTGGCCCTGCGCGAACCGCTATACCGTATTTTTCTCGAACATGCAGAAGGTGCTGTGAAGCGAGATCGTCGCAAATGGGTTCCTTTTGACCTGCTTTCCAGCCAGGAAATGGGGACCGCCTATCCATTTGACCGGGACCAGCATTCAAGGATGGAAGATTCAGATGGGGTGAGCTCAAAAAGTGCCTATCTATGGGCAGAACTGACCTGGATGGAAGCGGAGGCTCACCTTGAGAAGATGGATGTGGCGATTCTGCCCGTGGGAGCTATTGAACAACACGGCCCGCATTTACCCCTGGATGTCGATTCCTTTGATGCAGATTACTTGGCCAGAAAAGTGGCCGAAGCATGTGCTGATCCCAAGCCTTTGGTTTTGCCTTTAATTCCCTATGGGGTGAGTTATCATCATGATGACTTTAAGGGTACGATCAGCATCACGAACCAGGCAATGGCATCCTTTGTTTACGATGTGGGTATGGGTGCGGCGCGAAATGGAATTAAAAAATTGATTATGATCAACGGTCATGGAGATAACAGCCCCACCCTGAACTTTGCGGCCCAAATGATTAATCGCGATGCAGGCATTTTGGTTGTGGTAGATACAGGCGAATCCAGCGACGTCGATCTAGATGACCTTTGTGAAACCGAGAACGATGTGCACGCAGGCGAAATTGAGACTAGCACCACGATGGCGCTACGCCCCAACCTGGTCAATACCCAGCTGATTAAAAAAGGTGTGCTTGCGTTCAGGAGCCGTTACCTCAATTTCTCCTCACTTAGAAATGTGCCCTGGTACGCCAGAACCAAGCTTTTGAGTGAAAACGGTGTTATGGGAGATCCATCCAAAGCGACTCCCGAAAAGGGGGTCAAAGCGTGGAACATCATGGTGGCCCATCTCGTCACCCTGGTTGAAGATCTGCGCAACCTGGACCCGGAATCCATCCATCAAAAACGCTATTGAGGCGGACAAATGAAGATCCTACGTTCTGAAACACATGCGACTGAACTTATTCTCGAGGAACCTTATGAGATTGCCTATGAGACCATCGACCGTGCAGTGAATGTGTTCCTTCAGATTCACACGGAATGTGGCCTTGTAGGTTATGGCTGTGCGGCTCCCGATTGGGAAGTTACAGGCGAGACTGGCGACAGTGTGTTGCAAGCCTATCGCGACATCATCGAGCCTGGAATCCGTGGAAGAGATCCACTACTTGTGTCGGGTTTGCTCGAAGAGTTAAGAACGCCACTTCAGGATCATCCTTCCGCCATGGCTATGTTGGACATGGCGCTTTTTGATCTTTTGGGAAAGGCGTGTAACAGGCCGCTCTATCAGGTCCTTGGTGGATGTCGCAACCGAATTCTTACCAGTATCACGATTGGAATCCTACCTGTTCAAGAAACGGTGGCAAAAGCCACTGCTTTTGTGAACAAGGGATTTAAAGTCCTGAAAGTTAAGGGGGGCTCAGATGTTCACCTTGATATTGAACGGATGATCAAGGTTCGCGAGGCCGTTGGGGAACAAATCTACTTGAGGTTCGATGCGAACCAGGGCTACTCCTTGGATCAGGCGCTGATCTTTTCGAAGCAGACGTCTGCTTGCAAAATTGAATTCCTTGAACAACCCACTCATCGCAGTGATCTCAACCTGTTAGGCAAGGTAACGCGGCAGGTTCGCATTCCTGTCATGGCCGATGAGAGCGTGATGAACCTTGAAGACGTCCTGCGGCTCGCGAGCGAGGAACTTGTCGATACCGTGAACATCAAAATTCAGAAGGTGGGTGGGATACTGGAGGGGCTCCACATGAATTCGGTAGCGAAGGCGGCCGGATTGGAGGTGATGGTTGGATGCATGGATGAATCTGCTATGGCCATCGCTGCAGGCCTTCACTTCGCCCTGTCACGACCCAATATCTGTTTCGCCGATCTCGATGGCCATTTCGATTGGCAGAGCGATCCCGCTGAGGGGTCTCTGCAGCTTCGAGATGGATTCCTCGTGCCCAATGATGCACCTGGTCTAGGGTCTCGTATCCAATTAATTCGTTAATAGGTCTCTGTGAAAGGCCCCAATTCGTGATTAAGGTCAAGGATGCATGTTAAGATGCGCCCATGAAAGGGACCAACTGGAAAACGACTATTATCAGCCTCATCGTCGCGAGTTTCTTCTTGTTTCTCGCGTTCAGAGATACCTCATTTCATGAGTTGTGGCAAGCGATCGGCTCGGTGACGTGGTATGGAGCTCTTGCGCTTGGATGTGGAACTATCTTTGGTACGATCATCAGGGGCTGGCGGTGGTGGTACACATTGCCCACGCCGCGTCTTGCGAGCGAATTCTGGTCCTTCCAGCGCGCGATTGGTGTGTGTTATGCGGCCAATAATTTTGTACCGCGATCGGGTGAAATTGTCCGAATTCTCCTGACGCGCCGTGAGACGAATCGATCTCTGCCGCTTCTTTCAAGCACCTTAGTTCTCGATCGTTTTCTGCTCGACCTAATCGGCTTTATTGGCGTGTTCGCCTTGGCGTTTTTAATCAATGCCAGGCTTATTTCAGGTCTCTTTGAAGAGGCCATTCAGGTGTTAATGGTACTGCTTTTCATGTGTGTGGCGGCTCTTGCTGGCTTGCTGTTTCTGGCATTTTTTCCTGAGCGATTCTTGGTGCTTTTGAGACTTGTTCAGCTGCATCGATTGCCGCGGATCTTTGAAAAGTTCGCGGACATGACTCGTGAGCTCAGCCTTGGTATGTCCTCACTAAAGACATTTCGTTCAGCGAGCCATGTCCTTTTTCAAACGATCTTCATGTGGTGCATTTACCTTCTGGTTTTTCGGCTTGGATTGGCTGTGTTTGACATCCCAACTACGCTACCTCAGGCAACCCTCGCCTTTGCGATCAGCATGCTCGGAATTGTTTTCCCTAGTCCAGGAGGGCTCGGGACCTACCATTTCTTTGCCCAAACGGCTCTTGTTTCAGTTTATGGACAGACCGAAATTCAGGGACTCGCCTTTGCAACCAGCATGCACGCGATCATGTATGTGACCAATACGCTTTATGGCCTTTTGTGCTTTGGGTTTTCCTTTAAGAATTCAGGCTCAACTAGCCTGACCAGTTAGATGCCGCCTATGTCAAAAAAAATGCCCCGATCGCTCGGGGCAAGTAAATTGATTTAGAATCAATTTGGGGTTCATGAGTGACGCTCAACAGCGTCTCAGGGTATGAAAGTTAAAGCAAGCCATGGGCCAAAACCTTCTATTTGGCTTAAGTTCATGAATTGATGTGGTGTTGTGGTGGTTTTATGTTTTTGGGTTTGAATGGAATATGGCGGAAATCCAAGTTTTCGAATCCAAAAAAATGAACCGGGCAAGTTCTCCTGCGTTAAGAACAGGAGTTTCAGTCTCCAATTTTCTCTGACATCAAATTGAAGAAACGGGAGGGATTCGATATAGTGACTTTATGACCAACCGTTTTATATTTCTGATGGCTGTGCTGGGATTCTTTTGCCTGTTGGATGCACAAGAAATCCTTCCATTTCCCTTAAATAGGGATCTCGCACAGCTGAGTATTCGGGCACTGGCAACCGACAGTGACGGCTTTTTCTGGATTGGAACGCACGATGGCCAATCCATCAAGTGGAGCTGAAATCATCTCAAAATGTAGGTTAACTTATTTATGCTGGTGCTCCTACCATAGTACTTTCGGTAAGAAATATTGTTTTCTCTGAACCAAAACTCAAGTACGAACTAGTGGCAGTCCCCATTTTTGCTCATGGACAATTGCGCCTTGAAGAAAGACTATGTTTTTGGATCAAGTCAATTAATCAGACTCTCTGCTAGGCAAATCTCAGTTGATTTTAAGCAAACATTAATTTAGTGTAGAGGTGATAGTTAGACGCAGGTGCGGCCCTTCAAGACCGGCATTTTGTATCCAGAGAATAGGCAGGAGAATCCGACATGCTGAGTAATAAAAGTCGAATGCTGATCCAATCCATAAAGCTTCATGCGGCCAGGAGTTCCGATCAGAAACTTCACAAACTCCTGGACAAAGCACACATTGCCGATTTGGGTCTCATCCTGGGCCATCTGAAGAAATCAGATGTTTTGCGCGTTTTTACCGTTTTGAAAAAGGATCTCGAGCGCGCTGCTGAAGTGCTCACTGAGACCGAAACGGAGCTCGCGGTCGATATCCTGGAACATTTCGATCCGAAAGACATTTCTGATTTATTACAGGAAATGTACTCTGACGATGCGGCCCAGATTCTGGAACGCTTCAATGAAGAGTTACGTGAACAAGTGCTCAAGGCGATGGACAATTTGGATCAGCAAGAGGTCGAGGATCGGCTGGTATATGACGAGGAAACCGCTGGCCGCATTATGGTTCCCGATTTCTTTTCTCTGCCTCCTGAAACCACAGTTCGCGACACCATTAAAGCCCTCCAAAAAGGGGAAGACCTGGAAGTCATTTACTATATCTATGTAACCAATGACGAAGGGCAACTTGCGGGGGTCGCCTCGTTACGTCAGCTCCTCCTTGTTCCACCCGATAAAACGCTTCGTGAAATCATGGAGCCCGATGTCATCGTGGTCGATGCCCATGCCGACCAGGAAGATGTCGCCCGCATGGTTGCCCGTTACAACCTCTTGGCGATTCCGGTCGTTGATGAAGTGGGCAAGATGCTTGGTATCGTCACGGTTGACGACGTTCTTGACATCATCAAAGATGAGGCCACCGAGGACATGTTGAAAATGGCAGGTGCGGTTGGAGCTGAGGAGAAAATTGTTTCCGGCTCGGTTCTTGGAAATGTCCGCATCCGCTGGCCCTGGCTTCTGGCCTCATGGTTCGGGGGCCTGTTTGCCTTTTACGTGACTGGGCAATTCCACAATGCTCTCAGTCAGTTAGTGATTTTGGCTCAATTCATTCCTATCGTCATGGGAATGGGTGGCAACATCGGTACCCAGAGCTCGATTATCGTGGTGCGTGGCTTGGCTACCAGGCTAATTGATAGCGCAGATATCTGGAAGGTGATTTTGCGGGAATTAAGGATTTCACTGGCACTTGGAACGCTTTACGGGCTCTTGCTCGGGGCTGTCGTGTTTGGCTTGATGGAAACAGGGCTGATCGTTCAACCATCGGTGTCAGCGCTTAAGCTGGCCGTGGTGATTGGTCTTGGTGTTTTCTCCTCGATGATGGCGGCTTCCATTATAGGCACCTTGACACCGATCGTATTGGACCGGGTTCATATCGACCCAGCTATTGCAACCGGGCCCATGGTGACCACATCGATTGATGTTTTTGGGATACTGGTCTATTTCAGCATCGCTACTTGGATGCTTCTTTAGATACGGTTTCAGGTAGGAGCCCTTTGTGTTGAAGGGTGTCCGTTTTCCTCAGTAAAACCCTCTCAGATGCTTTCTTTCAACGTCTCGAATAAGGCTAGTGGATCGGCATCTGGAGGAAGAAAACCCTCCACGTGGTGAGGCCGGCCTCCGCCTCGAGCGCCATGAGGCGCAAGTTTTTCTTTGAAAAGGCGTTGAAGGTTAACCTCTGATTTTTCGTTAGCTGTGAGAACAACCATCCACTTGCCCTCGCCTTGTTCACGGGATGCAAGTGCGACGGTTCGAGGCTGATCGTCGAGAACTAATTTGGCCAGGAGTCGTCTGGAAGCGGCGTCAAGGTGGTCGCGAACAACGGGGATTAAGACCCTTCCTTCGGAATGATCTAAATAGGATTTGGCTATCTGCTCGAGGTGGGCTTTGCGCAAGACTCCGAGCTCGTTACGAGCTTGGTATAAATCGTCCTTCAGACCGAGTAAAAGATTTGGGAGTTCTGCGACTTGACATTCCGTGTCCTGCACAAGCTGGCGCAAGGTCCTGGCCGTGTTTTGAGCGGCTTGAACGGCCCTTTCACCGGCAAGGAACGTTACCCGTACCATGCCCTTGTAGCGTTCGTTTCCGATTATTTTGACATAACCAACTTCCCCTGTTACCCGGCAATGGGTGCCACCACAAGGGGTTTGATCGAAATTTTCGATGTCGACAACTCGAATGTCTTCAGTTACTTTCGGACTTCGTCGCAGGGACATTTCAGATAATTCGTCCTTTGAAGGGTAGCGGATAGAGATGGGTCTATTTTCCATGATCATTTGATTGACATGCGTTTCGATTTCATCCATCACGTCCCAATCTGGATGTTCAAGCGAAATATCTATAGTGGACGCCTGGCTACCCAGCCTGGAGCTGATGGTTTTCAGTCCCTTCAATTTAAAAAAGGCACCAGAGAGCATGTGCTGACCCGTGTGTTGCCGCATGTGGTCCCAGCGACGAGCCATGTTAATCTCACCTCTCACGGTTTGCCCCGGTTCCAGCTGGCTCGGTAGATTTTCAAGAATATGGTAGTAAACTGCGTCCTCGATTTGCACATCCACAATCGATACAGGACCCTGATCGGTGTAAAGTATACCCGTATCAGCCTGTTGCCCACCAGCCTCTCCATAAAACACGGTCTGATCCAGGATGATGGCTGGCTTATCATGGAAATGCGTGACCCCCAAAAGACGCGCAGAAAACTGATCCTTGGTTGAATCGTTGAGATAGCTTTTTTCGGTTGCCGGGTATGTGGTCATTTTGCCTCCAGATGGACCATTTTAGCATGTGGCTTGTCTTCTTAAATCCTCGAATGATCGTCATCCATTCATCAACCAACAGTCTTGACACAGGTTATACAGCCAAAACAAGTGCTGCGATGAATTTATATCAAATAGGATGCCTCATCAGACCACTGCTATTCCAAAACCAGGGCGAGTATTTGATTGTTAACGATCTTGTTATGAAATGCTTGAGGATCACCTAATGCAGCTAGGCAAAGTTCAAAGGTCGAACTTCGGCGATCAGTCCAGCTTCCTGGCTGTAACGGAAAAACCGATCCAGACTTGCGCGTTCTTTTTCCTGAAGGTCATAGTGGATGTTCTCGGTGAGATATCCCTCCAGGTCGGCTGGGTCCATTTGATACGTTGCGGCGACCTCGCGCCAATGTGATTGAATCCATGACCGACCCGCGGCTTTGACCTGTCTGAGCGTATCAGCGAATCCTGCGCGGACGGCCCGCCCGCGCAAGCCCCAAAAAGCGAAAACAAACGGTAATCCTGTTTCCTCATACCATAATGTGGCCAGGTCAAGGGTGAAATAGTTATGGTTCTCCTGGCGCAGGGCCGCATCGCCGATGACCAGTGCGGCATCAGCTTGCTGCATCATGGTTTCGAGCTCAGGAGCCATAGTGATGCGGCGTGGTTGGCGACCAAGTTTCCTGTGGAATAAGACCTGGCTGAGCGCCGTCGACGTACGAGAAAACCGATCTACGGCAAGTGTTTGAATCTCCTCAAACGGTTTTTTTGTGACAATGACAACAGATCGGACTCTGCGACGTGATGCAATGCAGATATCTGAAGCAATGGTGAGTTGAGGAATCCTTTGGTATTCAATAGAGGAAATTAGACCTGCATCGACGGTGCCTGCTGCAAGGTTATCGGCACATTGGGAAGGAAAGTCATAGTGCAATTGAAGTCCAGCCAAAAATTCACCGCGCTTAAAGGCGATGTTCAATGGGAGGGCATTGAGGTAATCGATAATGGAAACTCGAATCGGCTCGCTCATTCGGTCATTCTAACCAAACAAGGCGGTCTGTCAACACGTCGTTCTGAAGTGTTTTCTGACACAGAAGATTATTTCCTGGTTCTGAAGTGATACAGGTCCGAGGCCTTTTCCAGCATGTCGGGTGTCGGGTCGAGCCAGTGTATGTCCGCGCCCTTGCGCTCCATACGCCGAAACCAGGTTCTCTGGCGTTTAGCGAATTGACAAATTGCGCTCCTCAGTTTTTGAGTCATGTCATTGCGATTGAGCTCTCCCCGTAGGAATAAAGAAAGAAAACGATACTCCAACCCATAGAAATCCATCATCTCATGGCTGAGCCCTTCGGCGTGGAGTCTTTTTGCTTCCTGAATCATGCCTTGCCCAAGCCGTTCCAGTAGCCTCTTTTGGATTCGGGCGCGAAGCGCTGGCGGAGGCCACTGGATGCCAAGGATTAAAGGCTTCAATGTGGGAAGATCAAGGACCGGAAAAGATGTGTCTACCGATGCGCATTGGGCCTGGGCTATTTCAATGGCCCGAACAAGACGCGTGCGACTATGTAAATCGGTTTCATTGTGGAGGCTGGAGCCCGTTTGGGTAAGTCTGGCCTGTAGTTCATTGATGTCGAGCTCTGCGAGTTCCTCGCGCAGTTTCGGGTTGTTTGGAACCTCTCTCATTTTATAGTGAAATACGAGCGCATCGAGGTAGAGACCGGTCCCTCCCACGATAATGGGCAGTTTTTGTGAATCAAGCACGCTGGCATAAGCTTGCTTGAAATCGCACAAATATTGGAAGAGGTTATATTCGGTTCCAGGATCCACAATGTCGATTAGAAAATAGGGAATGTCGCCATATTCCGCCAGATCTTTGCCGGTACCAATATCCATTCCACGGTAGACCTGTCGTGAATCGGCCGAAAGGATTGCACCGTCCAAGGTTTTGGCGAGATCAACGGCCAAGCTGGTTTTTCCTGAGGCCGTTGGCCCCAGAACCACAATGGAATCGTAGGGAGTTTGCATCGAATATTTCATGGGAAGCCGTTTTCTCAACCATCATGAAGGTCTAAAACGTGTGTGAGGCCGAGAACTCAAAAGAGGAAGCCGCAAATTGGCTTCCTCCTCCGAAACTGTGTTTTAAAGATTAGTGGGATACTGCTCTTGGCAGTTCCTTTGCCTGTCCTACCCAGTCTTCGACCTGTTTCACAGAGGGTATTTGTCGAACTAGGTTTTTCGCAGCGTTGACTTCGGCCATTTTTGCCTGTAGGTTCTCGGGCTTGCGTTGGGCGAGTTCGGGGACTGTGTCAACGCCTGCGGCTTCGAGTAAGTCTGCATATTGACTGCTCACGCCTTTGATTCTCGATAAATCTGCGCGGTTGACCCAGTTCAGAATCAGCTTCTCGCTAATTTCGGTTGATGCAGCCAGCCCTTTTCGGCCTTTTTTGGTTCCGCCTTCCTCTAGAAGTTTTTCGGTTGAAGAAATGCCTGCCGCCTTGAGTTTTTCCGTGTACGCAGCACCTATTCCTTCGATGGTCGATAATTGTGTCATTGCAAGCTCCTTTCATAAGAACCCAGGTTCTCTGGGCTTGGGACGATGGATCACGCTTCAACATAGCACCACCAGAAATAGACCGATGGAATTCATGTGAAGCCGCGCCTGCTTCCTCGCATCAAACCGATTCAATCGCGGTGTGACTTGCTGTGGAAGATGTCCTTTGGTCTAAGCCTAGCCCAATCGATCGATCTTGCCAACAGGATTTCGAAACTGTCGTTAAATGGCCGTTTAGTAGCCTGGAAAGGTTTAGGTATAGGTTATTTAGAATTTATTAATTAGCCGCAAAAGAGATTGCGTTTTTTGGAAAATGACTTCCCGATGGGTGAGCCCGGAAAACCTATGCAGCTATTGGTCGGCAATTACCGGTTCGCAACGCCATTTTCTAATTGAAGAATGAAACGAGGTCCCAGTGGTCCTTCTTGTGAATAAGTTGTCCTGAGAAGCCAAGAACTTTGGCTTTTTTGTG
>Ga0070729_10006443_pt1 | contig 11571 bp, 11 predicted proteins | sample tdDd472_FD_66725 | JGI IMG/M metagenome (GOLD analysis project Ga0070729, IMG submission 66725) | Marine sediment microbial communities from the Atlantic coast under amendment with organic carbon and nitrate - tdDd47.2 | ecosystem: Environmental > Aquatic > Marine > Coastal > Sediment | place...
GAGCCAGACTCCTCCAAGCGGCTCGAACTCGACAACCTGTTCTCGTCCAGAAGAGCTCCCATGACTTCGAACGTGTGCTCCTTCGACGGGAGCATGCCGCGTGCGAACACTTTCGCCCGTTGCGCCCGCGGCGACATGAATCATGCAGGCTAGCCGTCCGCCATGCCGTACAACTCGTGGGTTCCGACCGCCTTGCCCTGCAGCTTCAGATAAAAGAACAGCTGCGCCTTGTGGTGCACAAGGTGCGCGACCATGCCGAGCATGCGACGCCCGAGCAGCATCGGTGACGGATCCCACGGAGCGGGGCACGGCTCGTTGGCCAGCCGCTCCTCGCCCGCCTCCGCAACCATGGCGAGCGCGAGTTCCTTGTCCGCCGCGAGTTCCGACTTGGCTTGCGCAACGCTCTCGGCGGACGGCATGCGCTCCGCCGTCGGCAACAAATCCTCGGGAGGCATGTCCTCGATCGACTGCCCTTCGGGCATGTCCCAGTCACCGGTCACGAGGCCTCGCATGCAGAACCCGCACGCGGTCGGCAGGTGCTTGAGCAGCTGGCCTGTCGTCATCCAGTTCGTGCCGTCACCCGGCTTCCAGTCCAGCGACGATTCGTCGACCTGATCCAACAGGCCGCGGGTGGCGTGATACGCCTCCTCGATCTCGCTCTTCAGCAGTTCCGTCCAATTCATCGGCTCCTCCTCCGGCGCCGATTGTAGGACGGAACGGTCAGCGCGTGAGCGCCGCAGCCGGCTGGACGAGGCCCGCCCCAAGACGACCGCCGTGGTTCGGGTTGGCGGAGGCGACGGACTGCGCGGAGTCCGTCAAGCGTCGGACCAGCTCGCGCGCATCGTCTCCGGGATAGGCCGCACGCACGAGGGCCACGCTGCCCGACACGAACGGCGCCGCGAAACTGGTTCCGCTCCAATGCGCCGTGCCGACGGGATTGAGATCCATCGGAACCGCTCCGAGCAGATCGATGCCGGGTGCGACGAAACTGACTTTCGAGCCAACGTTGCTGAACGGCGCGAGCACGCCCTGCGGTCCGACGGCCGCGATCGCAACAACCTCGTCGAAGCGCGCCGGGAACCGAAGCTCCGTGAGGCCCGCATTGCCCGCGGATGCGACGATCACGACGTCGCGTTCCTTGGCGTACTCGATGGCGTTCTTCAGCACTTCCGACTCGACGGTCATGTCGATCGAGAAGTTCACAACGTCCGCCCCCTGATCGATCGCCCAGACGATACCGGCCGCAACGGTGGACGAACTTCCGAACCCCTCGTCGTCGAGCACGCGAATCGGAAGGATCTGCGCTTCGGGCGCTACGGTCAACACCAGCGAGGCGATAAACGTGCCATGGCCATACGCTCCATCGACTTGCCCGTCCCCGTCGTCATCCACGAAGTTGCGCTCGTCGCGCGGATCCTCGTCGTTGTCGATGAAGTCGCGCCCACCGGACGCGATGCGCCCCGCCAGCAGCGGGTGGTCGGGGTCGATACCCGTGTCCACCACCGCCACGAGCGATCCCGCTCCGCGCGTCACGGCGTGCGCAGCGGCGAGGTCCAGCGGCCCGAGCGCGCCCTGCGACGCGATCTGATCGATCAATTCACTGCCCAGCGTGGCGCTGCCCGAAGGCCCACCCACCGGCGCCCTCGCGATGTAGTCCAGCTCCGACGACACGACGCGCAGGTCGTCGTCCAGCGCCGCCACGAACCGTACGGGGTCTTGGCCGGCCGGGATGGTGAGGATGAAGAACGACGTACTCCCGATGCGTTCGATCGTGAGACCTTCAAACTCCTCAAGCAGCTCGTCCACCTCGTCTTCGTCCTCGGGCTCCGAGAGCGAGACGAGCACACGGGCGTCCTGAAACAGAACAGGGGTGGGCGACACGGGAAGCGGGTCACTCGTGGCCCCTCCACCGCAAGCGGCGAGCAGCGAGGCCCCAAACAGCAGAATCGAGCGCATAGTTCTGTACCTATTATTGCCCACCACCGCGGACGAGCAAAAACGAACCCCAGTCCGCCACGTGCGGCGAACGTCTCCGCATGACCTGGGAAGCGTGCTCGGCAGCGCCGGCAACACCCCGTTCGTCGAGTGCAGCATAGAACGACTCCATCCATTCGCGTGCAACGTTGTCGCGCACGGGCCAGCGACTGGCCAATACCCCGGCCGCGCCCGCACCCAGAACGGCGCGCGGGAAACCGCCGAGGGACTCCCCGAACCAACCGAGCGCAGGATCTCCCGTGCGACACGCGCTCAGGACGACGAGCGCGCCGCCCAGCTGTGCCCCCGCGAGGTCGCTCGCCGTGATCCACCCGTCCCGAACCCGGAGCGCACTCAGCGGAGGCACATCCTCGCGCGCCTCGGCATGCCCTGCCACGTGCACGATGCGCTTGCCCGCAATGGAGTCGATCACACAACGACGCGTCGCGTCGCGCCCGATCAATCGTTGCGCCCCGTCGCGCAGGCGCGCGACCGAGTCGACTTCGCGGTCGACTTCGGGCAGGCCGCGTGCAGCAAGCCCGATGACCACATCCGTCCCGCGCTTGCGCCACGGTCGCGGCGTCCAGCTCGCACAGGGCACGTACTCGAGGTGGCACGCGTCGAGCAGCAACCCGTCCTTCCACGGCAACGCTTCGCACGGCACCGAGCCGATCTCCAGCGGAAGCACGACCTGCAGCCGTTGCGGCAACTCCTCCACCGCTCGGTGGGGCAACAATCGCTTTCCGATTCGAGCGAGCAGTCCGTCGGCCGCCGCATGATCGGTGGCTCCGTAGAGGCGGCGTTCAACCTGGAACTGCAGTCCATCGAGATCGCGACGCGTGGAAGCGAGCGAGCCGGCGTCCCAGGAGACGACACCCGTCGCATCAAGCAGAAACCCGATCAGACGATGCCCCACGCGCGACCACGCCAGACAAACCGGGAGATCGGTAGGACGCGCGATTTTCGAAGGATCCACGGCCGACGAGACGTCCCCCAGCAGCCGAACGAGCTCCTGCTCGTGGCGGCGGATTTCGCGCAGCAGCGGCGTGGATGCGGCGCGAAGTCCCGGGCTGCCTCCCGAGCGCTCCTCAAGAACGCGCCACAGCGTCTCGATGCGCTCGCGGACCCGTCGGATTGCCGGGCTCTCCGCGAGTCCGGGAGCGGCGCGATTGAGATCCTCACGCAACGTGCGCGCGCGCGCCGCGTCGAGAACCCAGAACGCCTCGCGAATATCCCGAGCGCGACCGCGTGCCAACAATGCCTCCGCAAGTTCCTCGTACACGCCGAGATGCCGCGCAAGCGCGGTCGCGCGGAGCGACGAACTCGGCGCCAAAGCACGCAGCTTCTCCGCAGCGGCGACTGCCTTGCGCAACAGGGGCATCCCACGCTCCGGATGCGCTCGCGCCTGAAGACGGAAACGGAGCGGACGGACCCATCGGCGCAGCGACGCGGGAAGACGTTTCGATTCGCGCTCCAGCAGTTGCGCGCCGCGCGCCGGTGTCAGTTGCTCCGCCTGGTCCAGCACGGCGTCGACCGCCCACGTCCACTGACCGGCGCGACGCAACCGCGCCGCCACGCCATCGGACGAACCACCCAGGAAAAATGCCGCCAGCGGCGCGAACGCGTCCGACGACGCATCTCCAAGCAGTTTCTTCGCGCGCTGGCCAGCTTGGCGGGCGCGACCGAGGCGCCCGAGGTTGCGCTGGCAGCGTGCCACCAAAAGCCACGCGCGAGCCGCCTCACCGGACAGCCCTAGGGTCGTCAGGCGGCGCGCTTCGCGGGCGGCGTCCTCGGCTGCGGCAACGAAGTCCCCGAGGCGCATGCGGACCTCCGACGCATCGACGCGCGCAAGCGCGGCACGCCGCGAATCGTCGAGTTGATCCAGGACCGTCGCGGACTCCTGGAGCTCGATCCACCCCTCGCGGAGGTCGCCCGCAAGCCCGAGGGCCCATCCGCGGTTGGCGCGACACATGGCCACGGAGTGCGCCTGACCGAGCTTCTCCAGCGCCGCGTGCGCGCGGTTCAACTCGCGGAGCGCGGGACCGGTCGCGCCGCGATAGGCCAGCGCGACTCCCAGATCCTGGCGCAGCAGCGCGCGCATGCCCGCCGCTTGCTCATCGCGCTGCGTGGCCAGTTCGCGGAGCGCGTCACGAAAGCTCTTCTCCGCGCGCGTCTCATCACCGAGCGCGCGCCACCCGTTCCCCAGCGCCTGCTGCACCAGGGCACGTTCGCGACGCTGCGTGGCACCGCGCAGCAGGACCGCCGCGTCGCGCGTGAACCCGGCCTTGTCACCGGCCAACGCACGCACCTGAACGGCGCTGAGGCGAACCAGATCCGCGAGCCGCGACTCGCCGAGCGCCTCGAATTCGCGAAGCGCCGCGCGGTAGGCGGCAAGACTGGCCCGGATGTCTCCGGCGACCTGCTCCGCCTCGCCGGCGAAGTACTGCGCCAACGCGATCGCGAGGCGATCCTGTTCGCGTTCCCCGGCGCGCCGATACTCCGCGGCCAGAGCTCGCGCGTTACGCGGACTCTCGCGCAGCGCCGCGCGAATCCTGACATGCCACGACTTGCGGTCCATGGCCTAAAGCGGGATGTCCTCGATCGTCGTGTCTCCGATCCGAAGGCGTGCCACGCCGTGCCGCAGCCGGGCCATGCGGAACGACCCCACCGAATCCACCGCAACGCGCCGGTCCTTCCCGTCCCATTCGAGGATCACTTCGGCCGCGACATCCGGAGGGTCAATCTGGCCCAGAAGCTCGACTCCGCGGCCCGTGTCGCGCGTCTGCAGTTCGAGGCGCAGCGGGCCTTCGTACCGCAAGAAGCGGGAATCGACCGGTCCGGCGTGCCGCACGGCGAGCGCGGGCTCGAACCACGAGTCGAAAACAAGGCGCGCGCGCGACGGCGCACGACTCCTCCCAAAAACCCTTAAAGCCTTACGTGCAAAGCTCTTAGGGACTTTCGACTCCCGTCCGACGGCATGCGCGGACGCGAGCAAACGACCCGCCTGGACGCGCAGCTCGGGGTCGACGTCATCCGGCCACGGCTGACGCCCGGCCGCGGCTTCCAGCGCCCGAATGAAGTCTCCCAGCCGATCTCCCATGCCTTCCCCTAGGAGGGCTCCCCACCGTCGCTGGATACATCTCCTCCGAGATGTTCCGGCAAAACCTGTCGCATCCGGCCCAGGCAGCGCTTGCGGGTCGGTCCGAGCGACCCGCGCGGTACACCCAACCGACTCGCGACCTCGTCATAGGAGAGGGATTCCGGCTGGAAATAGAGCAATTGGAGCAATCGGCGGCACTTTTCGGAGATCGCGGCGAGCGCTTCGCGCACGAGCTGCTCCTCCTCGAAGGCCGAGACGACCGAGTCGGGGGCCGCCCCACCGGTCAATTCCGGCAGTTCGTGGACGACCGCGCGGCGCCCCTTGCGTGAGACCTCCCAAGTGGCGCGCGTGGTGACGCGAACGAGCCAACGCGGCAGCGCCTGGACATCCCGGAGGGCGTCAAGGGAGCGGACGAGCGAGATGCACACCTCCGAGAAAACATCTTCGACCTCGGGGGTCGACAGGCCGTAACGGCGCGGAACCGAGCAGATCAACGCCGAATAGCGCTCCACGAGGGCGCTCCACGCCGCCTCATCGCCTTCGCGACAGGCGCGCACGAGTTCATGATCGTTGGGCTCGGACAAGGTTCGAGGATCCGCAGCATCGGCGCGGCTCGCCTCCGGTGCCGAATCGTACTCCACGCCGCGTTTCCGGAATCAGGGAGCTGTGAGGTGCGGTATCCAGCTCGCTCCAATCATTGATGCGCGGCCCTCCTCACGGAGAATGGAGCCCATGCCGAAGACCGCGCGCGACATCATGACGACCGACCTCATCACCGTCACCCCGACGACGCCGATCCGGGAGTTCGCGCGCATCTGCGTCGAGGACAACATCTCCGGCGCACCGGTTCTCAACGTCGACGGCTCGCTCGCGGGCCTCGTGTCGAAGACCGATCTGCTCGAACGTCTGCTTGAGGACGATCCTCGCCACATGCAGGAAACCGAGTCGCTCACCGATCTGTGGCTGGGCGAGGACAACCCGATCGCGGAAATCATGGTCGAGGACATGGTGACCGTCACGCCCGACGCGTCGGTTCCCGAGCTCGCCGCGCTGATGGCCGAACACCGAATTCACCGCCTCGTAGTGCTTGAGGGCGGCAAGTGCGTCGGAATGATCACCTCGCTCGACTTGCTGTCCAACTACGGCAGCTGAATTCACATCGACCGGCCCCCGCCCCCCCCGCTGTCTTCTCCGCGGCATCCATATTCTCGACAGACCCGCGATCCCGACGTTGAGGGGTTGCCTGCATGGCTACAATCCGGGCCGCTTTTACGGACCCCACGACGGGCATTTCCATGTCAAACACGAACGAAGGTTCGGCGGCCCTCAGCCGCCGCCAAGTGCTCAGCATCGTCGCAGCCAGCGGCGCTCTCGGGCTCGCTTGGAAGTTTGGGTTGCCGGGCGCAAGCAAGGCGCGCACCGCCACGGCCACCCGCACTCTGATGGGGACGACGCTGCACCTCACGGTGGTCGGCGACGACGCCGATGCGGCACGCTCCGCGGTCGATGCGACCTTGGCCCGCATGGCGGAGCTCGAGGCGGCGCTGACCCGTTACCGCGACGACAGCGAGGTCGGACGCCTGAATCTCACCGGCTCCATCGATGACGCCGGCGACGACCTGCTGGCTCTGCTCGACCTCGGTCGCGACCTTTCGGAGAAGGGCGACGGCGCATTCGACGTGACCGTCCAGCCGCTCCTGTCGCTCTACCGCGATGAGCTGCGGACGAATCACGTGCTGCCGAACGCCGGGCAGATCGCCGAGCGCCTGCCGCTCGTCGACTTCCGTGCGGTGCGCGTCGACGGCCGCCGCGTCTCGCTGGCGCGCAAGGGCATGGAGATCACCCTCGACGGCATCGGCAAGGGCTACATCGTCGATCGCGGCATCGAGACGCTCAAACAGCACGGGTTCGCGAACGTGCTCGTCGAGGCCGGGGGCGATCTCGTCGCCAGCGGCTCGAAGGCGCCCGCCCAGCCCTGGCGCATCGGGATTCGCCGACCGCGCCCGAACGGGACCGTTTTGCGCTTCGACGCGCAGGATCGCGCCATCGCCACCTCCGGCGACTACCTGCAGCCGTTCGTTCCGGACTGCAGCGTCCACCACATCCTCGACCCGCGCACCGGCCTTTCCGCGCCGGAGCTCGCGAGCAGCACGATCGTCGCGCCGACCGCGGCACTCGCCGACGGCTTGGCCACGCTCACGATGGTGCTCGGCAGCGAACGCAGCCGCTCGCTGATCGAGGATCTGGCCGACTGCGAAGGCTGCTTCATCGGCAAGGACCTCTCTGTGGCCCGTACTTCCGGCTTCCGCACGATCTGACGCCCATGATTCGCATTCGCAAGGGTCTCAACCTACCGATCGCCGGCACGCCGGAAGGATCGATCGAGGCGGCACCGCCGGTGCAACGCGTCGCTCTGCTCGGATCGGACCAGGCCGGCATGAAGCCGACCATGCTGGTCCGCGTGGGCGATCGCGTCAAACTCGGGCAACCGCTGTTCACCGACAAGAAGACGCCGGGCGTGCAGTACACGTCGCCCGCGGCCGGCACGGTGGTCGAAATTCACCGCGGCGCGAAGCGTCGCTTCGAATCCATCGAAATCGACGTCGACGGCGACGATTGCGTCGAATTCCCCACCCATGACGCGGGCTCGCTGGTCCAGCTGGAACGTGACGTCGTGCGCGACAACCTGGTCGCGTCGGGGATGTGGACTTCGCTCCGCACCCGTCCGTTTTCCAAGGTCCCGCAACTCGACGCCGTGCCGCACTCGATCTTCGTCACGGCGATCGACACGCGCCCGCTGGCACCCGACCCCGCTCCCATTCTGAAGGAGCGCGAGGCGGACTTCATCTGCGGACTCAAGGTCCTTGGGCGCCTTACCGACGGCGATGTTCACGTCTGTGTCGCGCCCGGTTCCGGTCTCTCGGTCGGGGATGCGCCGCGCGTCAAGCTCGAGGAATTCGGCGGCCCGCACCCGGCGGGATTGCCCGGCACGCACATCCACTTCCTCGACCCGGTCAATGAGAACAAGTCCGTGTGGCACGTCGGATACCAGGACGTGGCCGAGATCGGACGACTGTTCACGACGGGCAAACTGTTCCCGGAGCGCGTGATCTCGTTCGCCGGCCCGGTCGTCGACCGGCCGCGCATCGTGCGCGCGCGTCGCGGAGCCAGCGTCAAGGATCTCGCCGCGGGCGGCGTGGGCACCGATTGCACACGCCTGATTTCCGGCTCGGTGCTCGACGGCCACATCGCCGCGGGCCACACCGGATACCTCGGCCGCTATCACAACCAGATCAGCGCGATCAGCGACGTGGTGGAACGTCCCTTCCTGGGGTGGCTCGCGCCCGGAGCAAAGATGTTCTCCGCGACCCCCGCGTTCGCCAGCGCGATCGCGGGAATCGGCCGCAAGTTCCGTCTGACCACCGCCACCAACGGCGATCACCGGCCGATCATCCCGATCGGCATCTACGAGAAGGTGATGCCGCTCGATTTCGAACCCACCGCGCTCCTCAAGGCGGTGATCATCCGCGATGTCGAGACGGCGCAGGCGCTCGGTGCACTCGAGCTCGATGAGGAGGACCTCGCGCTGTGCTCGTTCGTCTGTCCCGGCAAGTCCTCGTTCGGCCCGGCGCTCCGCGACGTGCTGACCGCGATCGAGAGGGAGGGCTGATCCGATGAAGATCCTGCGCAACCTCTTCGACAAGGTTGAGCCCGCCTTCAAGGACGGCAAGCTCAAGCTCTTCTGGCCCGTCTACGAGGCCATCGACACCTTCCTGTTCACGACCGGCGTCAAAACCAAGGGCGATCCGCACGTCCGCGACGCCCTCGACCTGAAACGTCTCATGTTCATGGTCGTGGTGGCTCTCGCGCCGTGCGTGTTCATGGCGATGTGGAACACCGGGCTGCAGGCGAACCTCGCGATGCAGCAACTGGGTCTCGAAACGGCGCCCACGTGGCGCGCCGCGATCATGGACTCGGTGGGCTACGACCCGGACAACTTCTTCGCGAACCTGATCCACGGCGCGCTCTTCTTCCTGCCGGTCTACATCGTCACGATGGCGGTCGGTGGATTCTGGGAGTCGCTGTTCTGCATGGTGCGCAAGCACGACCTTTCCGAGGGCTTCCTGGTCACCGGACTGCTGTTCCCGCTCACGCTGCCGCCCGACGTGCCGCTCTGGCAGGTCGCTGTCGGCATCAGCTTCGGCGTCGTGATCGGCAAGGAGTTGTTCGGCGGCGTCGGCAAGAACTTCCTGAACCCCGCGTTGACCGGACGCGCGTACCTCTACTTCGCGTATCCCGCCTACCTCACCGGAACCAACGCGGTGTGGACGGGCGTCGATGGCGCCACCGGCGCGACCGCGCTGACCGCGCTGGCGGGCGGAACCCCCGCGGAGGGCATGGGTGCGGTGGACATCTCCTGGATGGATGCGTTCATCGGCACGATTCCGGGATCGATGGGGGAAACGTCCGCACTCGCCTGCCTCGTCGGAGCGCTCATCCTGATCGTCACGGGCATCGGTTCCTGGCGCATCATGGTCTCGATGCTTATCGGAGGGCTCGGGCTCTCCGCGCTCCTCTACGGCCTCGGCAGCGACTCCAACGCCGTGTTCTCGATGCCGCCCCACTGGCACCTCGTCACCGGGAGCTTCGCGTTCGGCCTCGTCTTCATGGCGACCGACCCGGTTTCCGCCGCGCAGACCAACGTGGGGCGATGGATCTACGGCGCCCTGATCGGCGTCGTCACCATCCTTGTGCGCGTCGTAAACCCCGCCTATCCGGAGGGAGTGATGCTCGCCATCCTGTTCGGGAACGTCTTCGCGCCGCTGATCGACTACTTCGTCGTGGCGGCGAACATCAAGAGGAGGGCCGCCCGCTATGTCGCGTGAGTCCACCTCCAAGACGGTCTTCGTCGCCACCGCCCTCGCCGTCGTGTGTTCGGTGCTGGTGTCGACCGCCGCTGTCGGCCTGCGCGACATGCAGCAGGCCAACAAGCTGCTCGAGAAGCAGAAAAACATCCTGATGGCCGCGGGCCTGTACGAGCCCGACATCAACGTCACCGAGGCCTTCAAGGCGTGCAAGCCGAAGGTCGTCAATCTCGAAACCGGCGAGTACGTCCCGGAGGACGAGGTCGACCCCGCGACCTATGACCAGCGGGAAGCGGCCTCGAACCCCGAGCTCAGCGTGAAGATTCCGGAGGAGAAGGATCTCCCCCGCATCGGACGCCGAGCAAAATACGCGCTCGTCTACTCCGTCGAAAAGGACGGTCAACTCGACCAGATCATCCTGCCGATCAAGGGCAACGGACTCTGGTCCACCATGTACGGCTTCCTCGCGCTCGACAAGGACGGTGAAACCGTTCGCGGCGTGACGTTCTATGAGCACGCCGAGACCGCAGGCCTCGGTGGCGAAGTCTCGAATCCGAAGTGGAACGCGAAGTGGGTCGGCAAGAAGATCTACGGCAGCGCCCACGAGGTGGAGTTCCGCGTGATGAAGGGCGAAGTCGTGGCGGGCTCCAAGAACGAGGATTCCTCGGTCGACGGACTCTCCGGCGCCACGCTCACATCCAATGGCGTCACGAACCTGATGCAGTACTGGCTCGGCGAGCAGGGATTCGGTCCCTACCTCGAGAAGATCCGGAAGGGGGGCGGCAATGGCTGACCCGAAGCCGAAAGACGTACTTTTCGATCCCATCCTCAACAAGAACCCGATCGCGCTGCTGGTGCTGGGCATCTGCTCCGCGCTGGCGGTCACGTCCAAGCTCGACACGGCTTTCGTCATGTCGGTTTGCGTGATCATCGTCACCGGGCTCTCGAGCGCCTCGGTCAGCTTCATCCGGAATCACATTCCGAACAGCATCCGCATCGCCGTGCAGATCACGATCATCGCCACGATGGTGATCCTCGTCGATCAGATCCTGCAGGCGCTGCTCTTCGACATCAGCAAACAGCTCTCGGTCTTCGTCAGCCTGATCATCACCAACTGCATCGTGATGGGACGCGCCGAGGGATTCGCCATGAAGAACGGGCCGTGGCTCAGCTTCCTCGACGGCGTCGGCAACGGCGTCGGCTACAGCGCCATCCTGATCTGCGTCGCGTTCGTCCGCGAGCTGTTCGGTTCCGGCACGCTGTTCGGCGTCGAGATCCTGAAGCTCAAGTCCAACGGCGGCTGGTATGTGCACGACGGCATGTTGCTGCTCCCCGCCAGCGCCTTTTTCCTGATCGGCCTGCTGATCTTCGCGATTCGCAGCATCCGGCCGGCCCAGATCGAGGAGGACTAGAACCGTGCAGCACCATCTCGACCTGTTCATCAAGGCCGTCTTCATCGAGAACATCGCGCTCTCGTTCTTCCTCGGGATGTGCACGTTCCTCGCCGTCTCGAAGAACGTGAAAACCGCGCTCGGTCTCGGCATGGCGGTCATTGTCATCCAGGGCCTGACGGTCCCGATCAACAACCTGATCTACACCGGCCTGCTGAAGAAGGGCGCGCTCGCCTGGGCC
>Ga0070729_10006445_pt1 | contig 11567 bp, 10 predicted proteins | sample tdDd472_FD_66725 | JGI IMG/M metagenome (GOLD analysis project Ga0070729, IMG submission 66725) | Marine sediment microbial communities from the Atlantic coast under amendment with organic carbon and nitrate - tdDd47.2 | ecosystem: Environmental > Aquatic > Marine > Coastal > Sediment | place...
CCGACCAGCAATACGTACAGCAGTACTCCCAGAGAATAGATATCGGTGCGCGTATCGATGCCCAGACCCGACATCTCGGCCTGCTCGGGGCTCATGAATTCCGGGGTCCCCAGCAATTGGCCCAGCTCGGTGAACAGGGTCTGCTCGCTGAGGGTCTTGTCCGTGGCCTTGGCCACGCCGAAGTCGATGATCTTGGGCACCGGCTCCGAATTCTGCAAGGTCACCAGAACGTTTCCGGGTTTGATGTCGCGGTGAATGATGGCGTTGCGATGGGCGTGCTGCACCCCTTCGCAGACCTTGAAGAAGAGTTCGAGGCGCTGCTGGGTCGTCAGGTGATGGCGGTCGCAGTAGTCGGTGATGGTCACGCCTTCGACGTACTCCATGACGAAGAAGGGTCGACCGTTCTCGGTAGCGCCGGCATCGAGAACCTTGGCGATATTCGGGTGATCCAAGCGAGCCAGGACTTGCCGCTCGGTATCGAAGCGAGCAACGACCTCCCGGGTATCCATACCCTGCTTGATGACCTTCAAGGCCACCCGCCGCCGGATGGGTTCCAGCTGTTCGGCCAGCCACACCTCGCCCATGCCGCCTTCGCCGATCACCTGCAGCAAGCGGTACTTGTCGATGGTATCGCCGGGCTGCTGGATCCGTCCCACGGCCTGGGTGGGGTACTGGTCCTCGGGCGGTAGGGTCGGTTCGTGGTCGCTCATGGATTTCCTTGCCGGATACGAGTCCAAATCCCGTCAGTGGTTCATGTCGCTCGAGTTGCAGGGCCCAGACGGGTGTATGACAATCCAGTTTCAGACTGAATTCATCCAGTATAGTTGTAAGCGGGGGGTGATGACAAGGCAACGGACGCGACTAGAGCCGGGCGACACCGATCCAGGCGGCGTGCATGGCGCAGACCATGACAAAAAAGATGGTGCGGGCACGGGTCGGGCTGACGCCGGGTAGATTGTACTGTAGGCTACTCGTCGGGCAGTTGGTGAGGCAATCGCCGCACAGGGTGCAGGCCTCTCCCGGTTGCCGCCTGAGTACATCCTCGGGATAGAGCGCGTCGAAACGGCAAGCCGGGGTGCAGGCGCCGCAGTCGGTGCAATCGGCCGAGATCCGCAGGCGCCACGGGGACACCTTGCCCAGGCGCGTGGCCACCCAGCCCATGGGGCAGTACGCCGTGCAATGGGTCATGTGTCCGGTACGTCGCGACCAGGTCACCATCAGGCCCACGCCCAGCAGTCCGAAGCCGGCGGCCAGCCAGCCCGCGACAAACACGCCCACGCCCAGGCGTCCCAGCAAAAACGCTGTGCCCATGACCAGGATCAGGATGACGACCCGCATGCCCGATCGCCAGCGGGGAAGCTTGCCCGGACGCTTGTGCCGCCGCGCGATCTCGTTGTCCCAGGCCCCGATGTAGCACAGCCAGCTGCACCAGGCAGGCCCCACCAGCAGAACCGATGCCGAGAACAGGATGGCCATGAACAGACCGCCGCCGCGAAACAGCGGTCCGGCGGCGATGAGTGCCGGCACCGGCAGGTGCAGCTTGCCGGTCATCAACAGCTTCTCGACCCCCAGCACTCCCAGTACCAGCTGGGTGAAGAAGATCACCGAGAACACCAGCCACACCCGAGGTCGCAGCTGGCGGATCTTGCGGGCATCACGCAAGCGATCGGAGAGCCAGCCGGCATAGATTGCCAGAAGTAGTGCCTCCCACCAACCGGCGGTGTGGAGGAATCGTTCGGCCAGCAGACCGGCCGGGTCCATGACCAGCTGGACCGGCACCAGCAAAGCAGCCACGAGTATGAACGCACCCAATCCGGGACCCACCCGATCATCCCCCGGCAATCGGGACCTGCGCCCCCGCGTTTCCAGCAGCAATCCGGAACCGGCGGTCACCAGCGCCACGGCGCCCAGGATCATCACCATCCGCAGATACGGCAGACCGACCTGTTGCCGGATCTCCACGATCCGCACGATGGTCAGGACCCACTCCAAAGCGCCGGCCAGCAACACCAACTGCACGGCTCGATCGATCCAGCGACGCCTCATCAGGAGAGCGAACGGCAGAGTCGCCCACAGCCCCATGAGTCCGGGCTCGCCACCACGGGAGTGATGAGCGATCAGGACAAGGCAACTGAGAACGAGAGGAACGTAACGCATGAAAACCGTCCGGGTTGCAGGAATCCGGAACATAACTCTCCGGATTCCTGTCTGTCAAACGCTGGGCGGTCAAGGGATCACCTAGGATAGGTCGCTCCCGAAAGCGGCTTCAGCCAGCCGGGCTGCATAGTTCTGGATATCCGGCGGCCACATTGCGGCATGGGTCGCGAACCGGTCGGCATCTCCGGCAAAAAGGGCCCGCGTCGCCTCCTCGAAACCCGGCTCGTCTCCGGCCAGGGCCGACATGAAGCGAAAGGTCGCCTCCTGGGCCTTGCGCACCCGATCGTGGCCGGTATTGGCGCGGCGGGCCTGCTCGACAAGCTTGCGTAAGGCCACCGAGGCACCGCCCGGCTGGGCGCCGAGCCAGTCCCAATGGCGGGGCAGGAGAGTGACCTCCCGACCCACGACCCCCAGTTTCGGCCGGCCAGGCCCACGCCGCTTGGCCGGCAACTCCTCCGCCGGTTCAGCCGCCTGTTTCTCCCCCACGAGCCAGTGAAGTTGCTGCAGCATCTCATCAGCAGGTCCCCGAAGGTCGAGTTCGATACGGTGGGCATTGGCGTCATCGAAGACCAGGACCGGTCGCTGATCTCCGCCCTCGACAACTGCAAGAGCCTGAAGGGCGACGTCGCGAATGCTGCCGGTGGCAATGCGATCCGCACCGGCAAAAGCGGTACAGGACTCTATCTTACGTTGAGACATTGAGTTCTCCTGGTTAGAGGTACCAGGTAATTATATCCGGGTAAAATAGACCCAGCCCGCAGGCTGGCCGGGTCCGCCTCTCCCTCGGATGGAGATCTAGTCGACCCGCAGCCGTTCCATGATATCCTTGAAGTAGGATTTCTCCCGCAAGCTGGCCACGTAGCCCGGGAAGAGGGCGAAACCCAGCTCGATCTCCGGATCCTCGTCGTCACTCCAGCCCTTGATGTAGACAGCGAAGCGCCGGTCACCCACCAATCGAGTGTTGTCGATCAACGGAAAATCGAAAACACCGACGTGGAATCCGCCCTGTCTTTCCAGGTTCACAGGCGGGGTTGGACAGTTCGAGTGATCCAGAGTCCCCTCGTTGACGGGATGGACACACTGGACCGTACCCAGGCGGATACCCACCTCGTGGAACGCCTCGTCCACGTCGATGATCTCGAGGGTACCGCGCATCACGTGCACCGAGTCCCCGGCAGTGAAGCCCAGGTTGACGACATGGTCAATTTGAAACGGCCCCACGGGAACCGGTTCGTCGGAGTCCAGGGCGGCCACACTGGCGGCCACGGCCTCGTAGACCTCGATGGTGCGGCTCGAATCCCCATCGTCGGCCACGATGGTAACGGAATCCCACAGGGCGTCCCACATGGTGTCGTATTCGGCGTAGGCCAGCACAGAGACCAGCATATCGCGCAACTGAGGGTCTTTGCTCTCTTCCAGCAGCATCTCGATGACCACCTGCTTGATCTCGGGATTCCACGCGTTGCGGGCCAGGGACCGATCCAGCTGGTCACGCCCCATGGCCGCGTTGGACTCGTCGATGATATTCTCGAATCCCTTGATGATGCCGAACTTGCGGAAACCGCCCTCGATCTCCGAATGGCTGAGCTTGTAGTCGTCTACAGCACCGTAACGGCCCAGCGTTTCAACCTGCTTGCGAATCACCTTGCGGGCCAGCTTCAGCAGGCGCTGGCTCATGGCCTTGATCTCGGCGACGCGATCCTCGTCGGGCTCCTGGGCCTGCAGACGGATGAGCTGCCGGTTGACCGCGTGGAACAGCGGCGACAATTGCAATGACTCGTGAAAGTTGTAGGTGATCAACTCCAGCTGAAGCACCCCGGCGTCGATCCCCTCCGGAGTGATCTCCTTGCCATAGATCGCCTTCGAATCGAAGAACTTGCCGACCAGGGTGTTGAGCATGTCCTTGCGCAGGATGCTCTCGGAGTTCTCTCGCTGGCTGATCAGCTGAGAGTACAGGCGCAGGTGGGCGTCCCGTTCGTTCTTGATGTTGAAGGTGTAGGCGCTGATGGTCGTGATGGTGATGGGAACCAGCAGGGCGATGATCGGCCAACCGAATCGCTCGAACCAGGTCTTGGCGATGGTCTTCTTGGCTGGCGCCGCCGGTTTGGTCCGGCCGTAGCCGTCCCTCGACGGGCTCATCGCTTGACCAGCCTCAGCTTGCCCGACCGGCTCCGCGCCAGGTCAAGGTCGTACTTCACCGTTGAAGAGCGGACCTGTACTGAGGTGTCATAGGGCTTTTTCTTGAAGAAGATGACGAGGTCGAAACTGCCGGTCTTGGGCACATTCAGACGGAACGCCCCCTTCTTGTCCGTGACGGTCTTCTGGACCTTGGCATCGCCGTATGCGATCTGCACCGTCACGCCGGCGGTGAGCTTGCCCTGAATCCGTACGGTTCCCGCGACCGGGCCCGCGACGGCGTCGCCCGCCAGCAACAGGCAGACAATCACCGCGAGGATCGGAGACAGCCGTCTCGTGCTCATGATTACCTCGCTGATCGATTCGTCGTTAATGGATGAGAAGCACCGGTGTTGAAACAAATCCCCCTGTTTCGCACACAGCATATCCGTGGAATCGGGCAGTCGCCACATCGCCCCGCATCGTGCTATATTTCCGTCTCGACGATTCCCGAGCCCGGAGGTTCAGCTTGGATCAAGATGTGGCCACACGGGGCGACATGCCGTCGTTATTCCCCGACGATCATTATGATACTCCAGCCGACAGTCCCCGCGACCTCATGGATCGCCTTTGCTGCGGTGGTTCGTTCTGGTTCTATCTGTTGCATTCGCGCTTGATCATGGAGTCGCGTAGCCATGCCTTGAATAATCGTTATGACGACGCTACCTGGGCCCGTGCGTCCTTCGACATCATGCGCCTACTCGAGCGTTGCGGCGCTCACTTCCACATATCGGGGTTGGACCATCTACGCGCCGCCGACGGGCCGGTCGTCTTCGTCAGCAACCACATGAGCACCACCGAGACTCAGGTCTTCCCTTGCCTCATCGCGCCCATCATGCCGGTGACCTTCATCGTCAAGCGCAGCCTGACGTCGATGCCCATCTTCGGCCCCATCATGCGGTCCCGGGATCCCGTCACCGTCGGTAGGGAAAATCCCCGCGAGGACATGGTGACGGTGATGACCGACGGTGTGGCGAAACTCAAGGCCGGTACGTCGCTCATCGTGTTCCCGGAAGCGACCCGGCAGGACCGCTTTCGTCCGGAGAAGTTCAACTCCCTGGGCGTCAAGCTGGCCAAACGGGCTGAAGTGCAGGCCATACCCGTGGCCATCAAGACCGATTTCTGGCGATCGGGGCGCCTCGTCAAGGAATTCGGCCCCCTGGATCGCTCCCAGCCCATCCACATCGAATTCGGCGCACCACTCAGGATCGAGGGCAACGGCCGCGATGAGCACGCTGGCATCGTGGAGTTCATCCGATCACGGCTGACGAATTGGGGCGCGAAGGTAGATTGAAAGGATCGTGACATGATCGGCAAAATCTTCGTCGTTGCGCTGCTGCTCTGGCCAGCCCTGGCCCACGGGCAGGAAACCGCCGATCCACCTGCAGCGCTGCCCGACAGTGTTGCCACGGTGACGCTGCGCCACGAAGACCTCTTCACGGTGCGGGGCATCAGCGTTCTGTCGGCATCGGATCGTGCCGCCAACTTGAGCGCCAGAATTCGCGAACTGGCCGACTCCCCCCGCTTCGATCCCAGCGATCTGACGGTTGTGAATGATGACACTCTTCGGGCCAGTCACATCGCAGGCGCTGGTACGTACGTGGCGACCTGCTGGGACTTCGAGGCCGATGCTTTGGGGCTTGCACACGAGGAGTTGGCGCAACAACGCCTCGAGATCATTCAGAGCGCCATTTCCTCCTACCGCAGCGATTTCAGCGCCGGCGCCATCCTCAAGGGCGCAGCCTATGCCGCCATCGCGACCGTGATATTCGTCGTGTTGCTGATCATCCTGGGTCGCGCCAAGAACCGCCTCGAAAGGTTCGCCGAGACCCGGTTGAAGGATCGAAAGGTACTGGGTCTCGATACCTCCGAAAGCATCGTGACCATCGTCAAGGGTATCGTTCGCCTGGCCAGACTGGTGACCGTTATCTGGCTGGCCATGGCCTACGTGAACGCCTTGCTCAGCTTCTTCCCCTGGACCTACGGCGTCGCGGCCACGGTTTTCGAACTGGCGGCCGGTCCGCTGAGAACCTTCGGGCAGGCCCTGGTCGACGAGATACCGTCGTTCTTCTTCCTCGTGTTCATTTTCTTCATCACTCGCTTTCTGCTGCGCGGCATTCACTTCGTATTCAGCGAGATCGAGTCGGAGCACATCAAGATCAAGGGCTTCTACCGCGATTGGGCCCGACCCACCTTCAACATCGTGCGAGTCCTGGTCATCCTCTTCGCCGTCATGGCCGCCACCCCGTACATCCCGGGATCAAATACCGGCGCTTTCAAGGGAATGACCATCTTTCTGGGGGTCCTGGTCTCATTGGGCTCGAGCTCAGCCATGGCCAATCTGGTCTCCGGCCTGATCCTGATCTACATGCGTCCCTTCGCAGTGGGTGACCGGGTACGCATCGGCGACACGGTGGGTGACGTGACCCATCGCAGCATCCTGACCACGCGGCTGATGACGACCAAGAACGAACTGGTGACTGTCCCGAATACCAACATTCTCGGGGGACAGATCATCAATTACACCCTGAAAGGCAAGGGGCGTGAGCTGATCCTGCACACCACCGTGACCATCGGCTACGACGTGCCGTGGCGGCAGGTCCACGCCTTGCTGACTGCCGCGGCGGGAGCGACAGCCCACGTGAAGGAGGATCCGGAGCCCTTCGTGTTGCAGACCGCTCTCCAGGATTTCTATATCAGCTATGAATTGAATGCCTATACCGAGCGGCCCAGGCTCATACCACGGACCTACTCCGAACTTCATCAGAACATCCAGGACCGGTTCAGCGAGGCGGGTGTGGAGATCCTGTCGCCGCACTACCGGGTCAACCGCGGCGACGATCAGTTGAATCCTAGCGATACAGGGCCTTGACCGATCCGAAGCTGGCGTTCTCGACAGCGACGATCCCTTCCTCCAATCCCGTGAAGGACAGGATGTAGTCCCACTCCAGTGGATCATCCCAGGTCGCCGGGAGGGCCACCATGCACAGGAGCTCTCCGGGATCAGCCTCGTAGACAGTCGAAGTCGATTCGCAGGGATCGACCATCACCACCTCCAGGATCTCCAGGGTGGTGCAGTCCGAGTTGACGAGGATGACGAACTCGAACGCAAACTCCCCCGTGATCTCGATCTCAACCAATCCGGTCTCGCCGACCACGGCCATCAACCAGTCGGAGTCGCGAAACTGCAGCCCGTCGTAGTCATACCAGCCGGTGACGCCGCAGAAATCCAGAGTGCCCTCCTTGTTGGCCGTCAGTATCTGCCAGGCTTCGCCCGTGGGGCTGCCGCAACCACCGTTGTAGTCGTCCTCGTAGTTGGGGACCAATGGCGGCTCTCCTTCGGCCATGCCGTCGCATTCGAGGTCGCACGGTTCATACAGCACGATGTCCAGTACGTACTCCCCGCAATCGCCTCCATAGCCGTCGACGAAGATGTAGTAGGTCACGCCACCATAGAGTGGGACGTTCTCCACCTTGCTCTGCCAGCCGGTGATGCCACAACCGGCGTCGTCGTTGCAGGCCACCAGGTTCATGTCACTGTCGTAGATGTAGACCTTGGTGTCGTACAGGGACTGGCAAAGATCCACGTTCAAGGGCATGTCCATCTCTGGCGTGAATGAGTAGACGACGTCGGGAGACAGGGAGCCGTCGTACGGACACATCGCGTCGTAGTCGTTGGTGTTGTCGCAAGTGGCGCCCGTGTCGTAATAGGGCACAGCTTCGATGACGACCGCCTCGGCGATGGTATTGCCGCCCTGGCGATCGAAACTCTGGTGCCGCAGTACGTGGTCATTGGTTTTGCAGGCCTGGTCGTGGCGGTCCAGGTCTGCGGCAGTAGCAACGGCAGTGGAGGCGAGTGCGAATAGCACCAAGAAAGGCGGCAGGTGACGCATGATCATTTCCCCCTCGCGGCGATCCCTCGACATCACCGGCCACCGGGCGGGGACCGGTCTCTACATGGTATCACATCCGATCACGAAAAAGGGCGGGACCGTGACGGCCCGCCCTTTCACCGAACTCTTGAGAGTGTGTCTCTAGCGAGGCACCGCCACGAACACGCTACGGCCCTGGCGGGGCTTGAATACACGCATGAAGACCGGGCGATCGTCGTTGCCATTCACGGCGTTCTGGAAGTCATTCAGAGTCGCGACCGGGTTGCGATCCACTTCCTGGATGATGTCGCCCTGCTCCAGGCCTTCGCGGGCCGCATTGCTCGTGGTGGCCACGGTCATGACCATCAGCCCCGACACTTCGTCGGGGATGTTTGCCATGGATCGAGCCCGGGAAGACAACTCGCGAACGGTCACGCCTTCGAGGGTATCGTCCTCTTCATTCTGGTTGTGCGGATTGGCTGCCGCGACCTGGACCTCTTCGGGGAACGCCTCCAGCTTCACCTTCACCGTCTTGGGCTTGCCGTCCCGCAGGATCTCCAGCTCGGCCTTGTGACCGACCTCGGACAGGCTGATCACGTTGCGCAGCATGCTGGGATTCTTGATCTCTCGACCATCCACGGCAAGAATGATGTCGCCGTCCCTCAGCTTCGCCTTGGCGGCGGGGGTATCATCGTTGACCTGGGTGATGAGCACGCCGCGAGGACGTTCCATGCCGTAATAGTCGGCCATGGACTGGTCGACCACCTGGGGCAGAACACCCAGATAGGCCCGCTGCACCGAACCGTCAGCCTTCAGGGCCTCGGCGATGCGCATGGCCATGCTGCTGGGAATGGCGAAGCCGATGCCCTGGCTGCCACCGCTTCGGCTCAAGATGGCCGAGTTCATGCCTATCAGACGACCCTGCATATCGACCAGGGCGCCGCCGCTGTTGCCGGGGTTGATGGAGGCGTCGGTCTGGATCAGGTCCTCGTAATCGATGAGGCCGATACTGCGGCCCAGGGCGCTGACAATGCCCAGGGTCACGGTCTGGCCCACGCCAAAGGGATTGCCGATGGCCATCACCTGGTCGCCGACGCGCAGGACGTCGCTGTCGCCAATCTGGAGGGCTGGCAAACCCTCGTCATCGATCTTGATCAGGGCCACATCCGTACGCGGATCCGTGCCCACGATCTCGGCCTCGTATTCCTTCTCACCGGCAAAGGTGACGCGAATCTTGTCCGCTCCCTCGACCACATGGTTGTTGGTCAAGATGTAGCCGTCGGCGGAGATGACCACGCCGGACCCCAGCGTCCTGCTCAAGCGCTCGTTTCCCTCTTCGCCATCCTCGGGCCTGTTGAAGAAGCGGCGGAACATGGGGTCGTCCATGAACGGGTGCTGGAAATTACTCTCGACCACCGATTCGGTGGAGATATTGACCACCGAGGGGCTCGCCATATCGGCCACATCGGCGTAGGACCGCAGCTGATTGGTGACCGGCGCCGGAGCACCGATGGAAACGGAGGGCAGGGCGGTCGTCATCAGCAGGGCAACGACCAGAAAGGCCAGTCTGCTGCCACGGAAGAACTTGGACATGACATCTCCTCTTGTAACGTACGCTGCGCGAATCAACGCGCGGACCCGGCAGTTCGCTAGCGCCGGGCTCTTGACCGATTCAGCGGGTTCTTCTACCCGACAGTTACGGATTTGTTTCAGCAAAGATACCCACAAACCGCAGGATCCACACACAACCGGAGCTCACCGGAGATACCGACGAAAGAACCCGGCCCATCCCCGGGGGGCTGGATCGGGTTCCCATATCGGGCGGTTCGCCGACCGAACAGATCGGCAAACAAGAGCTAGCCGTCGTCGCCGATGGCCTCCACCGGACACTCTTCGATGGCGTCGCGGCAGGCCTGCTCCTCTTCATCGTTCTCAGGCTGCTTGTTCACGTAGGAGTAGCCCTCGTCTTCGTTGCGCTCGAAATTGTCGGGGGCGGTTTGCCGACACAGATCACAGTCGATGCAGTTGCTGTCCACGTAGAACGGTCCGTCTACGCTATCCTCGACCTTATCCGTATTGTCAGCCATGGCGCTTCCTCCTGGGTGGCTTGAAATCCAGTCTCCGGTCGAAGTTCGCGACCGGAGCCGTGTCGTATTCACAGAACCTAAATAATCCAGATTCCGCATCCCGCCAACGTTTTTTCGTCCGATCCGGCTCTATACCCGGTTTTTGAAGGGCAGGAAGGTCATGAAATCGGCGTGATGGACCACGTAGGCCTCGGCGGTGCGCTTGACCATGTCGCCTTCGCCAGCATGAGCCGCGATGATGTGGCAGACCTGGGCCGGCACTCCCGCTTCCATAGCCAAACCCACACCGCTAAAGGGATGGCGCACGTACTTGCCCATCTCACTCTTGCAGGACTCGCCGTTCTGGATGTCGTACTCCAGCAGCTTGCCCACGTCGGCCAGGATGGCACCGGCAATGGTCACGTCCATGTCCACCGGCAGGTCGTTGCCGAAGAACTCGTTCATCTTCTCGGCCGATCCACGGGCCACGTGCACCACACATCGCTTGTGGGCCATGAAGCTGACCTTCAAGTCGGGCACGAGCAAGGTGAAGGGGATCGTGTTGAGGTCCGCGGCGGTCAAGGGACTGCGCTCCAGGGCCAGTTCCCAAGTAAGGGCGGTGGCCTCACGCAGTTCTTCGTTCTGGATCCACTCCAGCTCGGGCCAGAGTTCGAGCACTTCTTGTTTCATGTCCGCTCCTTGACTGAGAGGGAGATTCGCACCAGTTCACTATCGCCGGTGAAGGAACACTCGGCTGCGGTCATTGTCAACTCCGATCAGCGATCCATCGTCCATGACCTCGAGCTGGCCAATCTGGAAATCGAACGGTCCGGCCACCAGGTTCCAGCGGCCGTCCCGCGGATCGCCCTCCAGATGAAAGACCAGACTGGGAAAGTCGGTGAAGATATAGAGACCAGTGGCGTGGTCCGTGCCCCCGGCGGGCTCCAACAGCACGCCCGGTGAAAGCTCCAGGGGAAACGACTCCATTTGCCCCGATTCGCGGTGCCAGAGCGCCAGATGGGGTACCCGATCCCACGAACCGTCATAGGCCCGATGGGGGACCACCAGATCCCCTTGGGGCGTTTCCAGGCAGGCCAGCGGATTCTCGGCGTTACCGAGCTTGCGCCAGGTATGTGCTTCCCTGAAGTAGGTCTCTCCATCACCCCAGCTCCAGGCCACTATCCGGCCCGCCCAGGTGCGACGCAACGTGAAACGGGCATCTCCCGACTCGCCGGTCAGCTCCTGCAACCACTCTCCGTTCCAGCGATATACTCCGCCCTCGCCGGCGCTGTAGAGG
>Ga0070729_10006449_pt1 | contig 11564 bp, 10 predicted proteins | sample tdDd472_FD_66725 | JGI IMG/M metagenome (GOLD analysis project Ga0070729, IMG submission 66725) | Marine sediment microbial communities from the Atlantic coast under amendment with organic carbon and nitrate - tdDd47.2 | ecosystem: Environmental > Aquatic > Marine > Coastal > Sediment | place...
GCTCCGGCAGAGGAAGCACCGGCCCTGGTACCCCTTGCGGTTCCGGTCCAGCCGCAACCCGCGCCAGCGGCAGAACCGCAGACACCGGTTGTAGAAGCTCCGCCCGCGCCTGTTCCCGCTGAACCGGCAGCAGTTCCTCCTGTAGAAGCATCGACACCGCAAGCCCCTGCGGAAACACCGGCACAACCGCAACCCGCACCGGCTCCTCCGGTTGATGCTCCCATAGTGCAACCCCAGCCTGCCCCGGCACCTCCGGTAGTGGAAGAAGCTGTAGAGGCTCAGGAGCAACCCGCTGAAGTTCAGCCGACAGAGGAGGCCGCGCCGACAGCACCCGAAGGCTTTACCTTCACCGATCCTGCCTACGGCAGCGAAACCCCGGCCCCGGAGGTAAGCGCTCCGGTGACCAACGATATTCTGCCGGGTCTGAGATTTGATTACGGCGGCACCATCCGCACCCGTCTGGGCATTGATACCAGCAACGAATATGTGTTTGTGTTTGATCCTCTGAAGAAAGCCGATGATCCTGACCGGGCCTCCTATACCGGCATGGAGGATGTGGTTGACTGGCGCACAAGCCTGTCCTTCTGGACGCTGCTGCACTTTACCCCCAACCTGCGGGCCCGCATCGGTCTGTACGCCGAATACGGTCTCACCACCCGCCGTCAGGCCGACGGCGACGCCACGATTCTGGTCAATGGCAGCCATCCCCGCAGCACCTTTAAGGCGGAGATTCAGGACGCTTATCTGGACTGGCTGGATGTGGCCCCGGGCCTTGATTTCCGTTTTGGTCATCAGGTGGTCAACTTTGGCATGATGGATGCCCATTCCGTGGTGGAGCGTCTCAGCCCCACGGATTCCAGCGCCTTGCTGTGGTCCGATCTCACGGTTCCCCGCAAGCCCATCTGGGCGGTGCGCATGGACTATACCTACGACTGGTTCAAAGCATCGGTGGTGTGGCAGCCGATTTTCACCGGCAGTGATCTTGATTTGTACGGCAGCGACTTTAGCGTATTGCAGCCGGGTGTTCCCCTTGATCCCCGGGCGGCATTTCCTTCGCCGGATGTAGGCTCGCTTGTGGACCCCAGCAAGGAGCACACCGACGACCTGGCATTTCTTACCACCCAAAACGTGATGCCCTATCCCCAAAACAGCGCCGCCGGTGTCAAACTGGGCGTAGGGATTTCCGGTTTTGATGCGGCTGTGACCTACAGCTTTGCCTATGACGAACTGCCCCGGCTGGATTATGATCCCCAGATGCTGCAACTGCTGGGCAGCCTGTCCGATGGCAATTATGCGCTGTCGGCCCAGATTCTTGAAGGGCTGCGGCAGCGACTGAACAGCGGCGAAACCGTGGACGATCTCTTCAGCAGCACCTACGAACGCACCCATACCCTGGGCCTGCTTTTGGGCTACGGCGTGTGGCGCTTTAATTTCAAAACCGAACTGAGCTGGGAGTTTGCCAAGGGGTACTGGGCCTCGGATTACCGGGCCGTGACCCACGACACCTTAAGCTATGCCGCGGGTGTGGACTTTACCTGGGAAGAAATGGTATACTTGTCTATTGAAGTCTTTGGCTCAAAACTCTTTGATATTCAGCCCGGCGAACGGCTGCTGTACACCACCGATGCAAACTTCGGTGTGTTTGGCTTGCTGCGGCTGGCATTTTTCCGGGAAACCCTCAAACTTGAGCTGGTGGCCGAAAGCCGGATCAATACCAAAGAGCTTGCAGTGTCGCCCCGGATTGGCTATGAGGTAGTCGAAGATCTGGAGTTGATTGTCGGCGCCATGTTCTTTGAATGTTTCGATCACGAACCCGCCGGATTTAACCGGTATAACAGCAACGACGACCGCAAAGACACGCTTTTCGGTCGATACAGCAACAACGACCAGGTATATTTGATGCTCAAATATTCCTATTGAGTGTAACGGAGATAAGCATGGGAAAGGTAAAAGTAGGAACCGCATCGGGCAAAGGACGTCCCAACTGGATCGCCCGCATTATCGGTTTTGCCATTTTATTGTTTATGGTGTTTATGCTTTTGGGGTTCGTAAAATGGGATAACCGCAGCGGACTTGCCCATCTGGACAAGGCTATGCAAACTTCCTGGTTCACCGATACCTATGCCATGGTTATGGGCAAGGCGGAACAGGGCATCGAAGACGGCCTTGACAAAGGCAACGATGTCATGATGGACGCCTATGGCAAAGGAAAAAAAAAAGTAACTAAGGGAACCGATAAAGCCCAGGACTTTTTAGATGACGTGGACCGCGAGCATCTTGAGAACATCATTGACGAAAAATCGAACTGACCATGATTGAAGCCATACTCTGGACCGACGAAGGTCTGCGGCTGCTGGACCAGACCCTGCTGCCCAACGAGGTTTCCTACCGCATGTGCACAACGGTGCAGGATGTTGCGGATGCCATCAACACCATGCAGGTGCGGGGCGCTCCGGCCATTGGTATCACCGTGGCCTATGGCGTGGTGCTGGCGGTTAAAAACAACAATTATAACGACCTGGGGCCCTTTCTTGCGGATCTGCGGGGCGCGTCCCAGCTGTTGCGTTCCACCCGTCCCACGGCGGTGAACCTGGCATGGGCGCTGGACCGCATGGAAGCTGAAGCTTTGCGGCAGGCGGAGCGCGGCCCGGAACGGATCATCGAATATCTTCTCAAGGAAGCCAAAGCCATCCACGAAGAAGATGTTGCCATGAACCGGCGCATGGGCGAATTCGGCGCAAAGCTGGTTCCCGATGGCGCACATATTTTAACCCACTGTAACGCCGGGGCCCTGGCCACCGGCGGTCACGGTACCGCTTTAGGGGTTATCCGCAGCGCGTTTTCCCAAAAAAAATCCATTCATGTATGGGTGGACGAAACCCGGCCTCTGTTGCAGGGCGCCCGGCTGACGGCCTGGGAGCTGATGGAATCCCGGATTCCCGCCACCCTGATCTGCGATAATCAGGCAGCTTTTTATATGGCTAAAAAGCGGGTGGATATGGTGATTGTAGGAGCCGACCGCATTGCTGCCAACGGTGATGTGGCCAACAAGATCGGCACCTACTCCCTGGCAGTGCTGGCCCACCACCACGGCATTCCTTTTTATGTTGCGGCTCCAAGCTCCACCATCGACCTGGAAACCCCCATTGGTGACGATATCCCCATTGAACAGCGGGACATTGCCGAAGTGGCTGGTTTTGGCGGCTGCAATGTGGCCCCCAGGGATATGGAAATTTCAAATCCCGCCTTTGATGTGACTCCGGCGCGGTACATCACCGCCATCATCACCGATAAAGGGCTTGTGTATCCTCCCTATTCCATGAGCCTTTTGGAGACATTTGGCCGGTAAGTAATCTTTGATCAAACGTTTACGGTGACAGTTTTTTCCTGTCACCGTTTTTTATTGCGCGGTCGCTTCGTTGACCCCCGGCGGCATTTGCACTATCGTTAAGCCGTCGGCACGGCACCGGCATGAAACATCACCTCGACACGGGACGCAGCGAATGCAACAGCGCAACCACCTCATACAGCAACCTGTGACAGCGGCCATTTGTGCGGGTTTGCTGGGGGCTTTGTACGCCCTGCTGGGGCTGGACGGTTTTTTCTGGTCCGATGATTTCTGGCTGCTTCCCTTTGCCTCCACCCATGGCATTTTTGACTGGTGGTTTACCACGCCCGCGGATTTTGCTCCCTACTGGCCCAAATGGGCTGGTCTGGAACCCGGCCAGAAATACTATCTGTACATGCGCCCCCTGACAACGCTGAGTCTTAAGATTGATTATCTGCTGTGGGGTTATTGGGCTCCCGGCTATCATATGACCCAGGCGCTGCTGGCCGGGGCATCGGTGGCGGCATTCTATGCGGCGGCCCGTCGCTTTGCGGGTAACTCTGTGGCTTTTTGGGCGGCGCTGCTCTTTGCCATACTGCCGGTGCAGGCCGAGGCCCGGTGCTGGATTGCAGCCCGTTCCGGCCTGTTGTCTTCAACCCTGTTGTTTGCCGCTGTGGCCATTGCGGGAAGCGCCGGTGTAAAACCATGGCTGCGCACCACACTTGCCTCTGTGGTGCTGGTGCTGGGCCTGAGCGCCAAATCCGATGCCGCCATGGCAATCCCCTGGCTTCTGGCCCTGGCCTGGGTACCTCCCCGCAAGGATCTGGCGACCCGGCGGCAGGTAGTGATAACCGCCGCCACGCTTACGATTCTCGCAACGTTGTATCTGGTGGTAACCAGAGTTGTACTTGCCCCGGAATCCGGGTCCCGCATGGATGTGTCGTACCTTGCCGATGGTGGTCTGGGCCGGTTTTTGGCGAATCTTTCTCAATACCTGATATCGCTGCATTCCCAGATTATTCCGGCGGCGGGCAGATCCATGCCCTGGTTCCAGTCCCTTGCCATTATTGGTGGCGTTGCCTTTATCTGGTGGGCTGTATTGCGGCGCAGCAACAACCGCCTTATGGGCTATGCAGTGGCGATGCTTGCAGTGTTGCCCCTTTTGCCTGCTTCTCTTTTTATCCCCAACGAGCGTCATATGCTGCTTTCTGCCGCAGGTATCAGCCTGCTGCTGATGAGCCTCGTGGTTCCCCGCTGGCCGGGTTGGAGCCGCATGGTGAAGGGCCTGTCGGTGACAGTGCTTGTTCTGCTGGCGCTGCTCTCCATTTCCCATCATCGGTCCGCCGCCAGTCTGGGATACTCCACCCGGGATTACGCGCAGAGCATTATTGATTCCTGCTCTTTACCCCAACCCGGTGGAAGATTGTATCTTGCCGGGGTGTTGCCCTCCATGACCCAGGTCGATTCCGCCCTGTCTATGCTGCGGCAGCGCAGGGAATTTGAAGTGGTGATTCTTTCCCTTGATCTTCACAGCATGCCGCAAGCCATAGACGTACCTTCCGAGGCGCGGTTCTGGTACTGCCTGGCCTCAACCTACGGCTGTCCGCCGGTCAAGGATCAGTATTCCCTGGAGGGGCAAACCCTGCGGGTGCATCGTCCCAAAGCATGGTTCTTCGATTCCAGCGCCGACCGCATGGGTGGCTATAACAGACGATATCAGGGCAAGCAGGGAAGAATATTTAAAGAGACCGGACACTTCAGCGTGGATATTGCCCGGCTGCACAAAGACAACGGTATGCCGGTAACCCTTGATTTTGCATTACAGGATAGCAATGCAACCCTGTGCATCGGACAGGGCGTGACATTTTCCCCGGTATCGTTAAAGCCGTAAAAGCAGAGGTCAGGCGGAGGACGCCTTCATGACTTTGACATATTCCTCGAACTCTTCCACAAAACGTTCCTGATCCCGGGTTTGCAAATACCCGGGTTCGATTTGCCGTAACCATGGAATCAGCCCGGTGGCCGGTTGCCCTGTGGTGTAGACCATATAGCAGGCCAGAATAGTGCCGGTGCGTCCAATGCCTGCCAGGCAGTGCACCAGCGGCTTGTGCCCCTGTTTGACCATATCCACCATGCGCAGAATCAGGCGATAGGTGTCATCCATATCTGGAATGCCGAAATCATTGATGGGAAAATGTACCCACTCGAATCTCCGGGCCAGATGACTGTTGGCGGGATGGGGCTCTTCGGTAAGGGTGACAATGGTATCCACCCCTTCCTTGATGAAGTGCAGCAGATCGTCCACCAACGGTGCTGACAGCCCCGGGAATTCGCTGGCCGCCAGTTCGTTTTCCACAATCCAGTGAAAGCGTCGTGACATGGTTGTCCTTTATCAGTGTTTGACTGTGCCGTCGTCCACCGCAGGGGCAGGAGTCTCTGCTTTTGCGCTGCTGCGGGGTTCGTCGCCAATGCTGTCGTAGGTGTGTCGCGGTGCGTGTTTGCGCAGCCAGCGCAGCATATAGGGCCAGACCTCTTCTTTGGAGTAACGGCCCAGGGTAAGGTCGACGTGTCCGTAATCGATATGATCGTTGACTTCCAGCATACCGCCGTCAGAACCCACCATCATGCCGTCCTTGCCAAAGATCCGCATTTCCTTGTCTTTGGTGGAAACTTCGTTGAACACCGTCTGTATGGTGTCCACGCTGGCCAGCAGATCTCCGGTGCCGCCAATGGCCAGCAGGGGAGTATCCACAAGATAGAGATTCTGACGATAGTTGATTTTGCCGTCGCTGCTTTGGAAATCACCGTTAAGCACGAATTTCACAAAATCAGTCATAACGCCCTGGCTGATATCGTCCACGCCGTCTTTGAGGTAGAGGATTTTATTCCGTTTTTCAATGTTGCGGAAATTCCACAGGTGGCTTGTCAGGGGGGTATCCAGCACCATACGCAGGGATGCCAGCAGATTGCCCAGCACATCGGTGGGAATGTAGGGGATCTTTGCCAGAATGCTGTAATTGTAAATCAGCGCCGGTAGCAGCAGGGACATCTGATCGAAATTAACCGGTGAGCCGATGGTAATGCCGCCACGGATAATGCCCTCTTCAAAGAGTTCGGAATCCTTGTGCAGAGCCGCCTCAATCAGATAGGCATACAGCAGCATGCCGCCCATGGAATGCCCAACCCACAGCACCTGGTCTGCGCCGGAGACTTCTTTTACCTTGTGGAGCATGGCGGGAATATCGAAGCGCAGGAATGAATCCACGTTCCAGTCGAAGCGTTCCCGGGGGGAACTGCTTTTGCCGTGGCCCCGCAACTCGCCCATGTACACATCAAAGCCGTTGAGGGCCAGGTAATCCACAAAGCTGTTGCCCAGCGCCTGATCCAGCACAAAGCGGGTTTCGCCCAAGCCCGGCAGCAAAAATACCGGCATGATATTGGGGTTGCGCTTCCGGGGATGCTTGTTGGTGATGTTGAGGCGGAAGTCATCCTCGGTATGCACCGGGATATCTTCCACCACGATCTGTTTGAAAATATAGTCCGGCCGCTGTAGCGGGTACAGAGACGGAGAGGCCGGGGGCGTCACTTTGCGGTAGACCGATTGCACCCCGTTTACAAATGTCTTGCTGAGATTTCTCAGTTTTGTCATGCTGAATACTGCCTCTGGATCAGGTGATCTGGGATGTCCCGGCACAGCGCCGGGACACATCAAAATATATTAACAGTATAGGCATTTATCGGGCTAACGCAACAATTTTGTTACGCACTGCGTCATAGAGGGCGCTCCGACCTGCTTGCTCAGGCAAAGCTGACGGATACGTCCTGCCGGTGTTCTTCCTGTATTTTCCAAAGGTTGCGCGGAGTGTAGGAGAACATGCGGGCAATAATGACATCAGGGAACTGCTCGATACGGATATTGTAAATGTTGACGGATTCGTTAAAGAGTTCCCGCCGGTCGGCGATCTGGTCTTCCAGTTCCGTGACCCGGCTTTGCAGCTGGCGGAAGTTCTGGTCGGCTTTCAGTTCCGGGTATTTTTCCACCACGGCAAACAGGGATTTCAGCGCACCGCTGACCATGTTCTGGGCGTTGAGCATTTCCTGCTCACCACCGGCGCCGGAAATCATGGACCGGGCCTTGATGACCGCTTCCAGGGTATCCCGTTCGTGCTTCATGTATCCCTTGCAGACATCAACCAGCTTGGGCAATTCATCGTAGCGCTGCTTGAGCAGTACATCGATGTTGCTCCAGGCTTTGTCAATGTTGTGTTTCAGGCGCACCAGACCGTTATAGATAACGATGGTGTAGATCACCACGCCCACAAGCATAAGCAACAGCAGGGCTACAAGAATGATTCCGATCAATGCGACGCTCATATATCGTTCTCCTTATTACCTCAATGGCACATTGTTTATACTACCATATACATGAACAATTTTCCAGTATCCGGCCAGCTGGTGCAGCCGGAAATCCATCAGTGTATCATCAGCACCAGTCCCAGAATCGTTAGCCCCACGGCTCCGGCAAAGGAAAGGCCGGTATACCATCCGTATTTTGTTGTCAGGCCGTCTTCTTCGCCGTCGATGACCACAAAGGGCAGGCCGCGGTGTTTGGGTTGGGTAATAACCACGTTGTCGCCCTGTTCCCGGGCGGTTTCGGTTTCCTTGAGCCGGTTTCTGATCTCAATGGATTCGGCGTCCACCCGGGCGGCGGCCAGCTCGTTGTCGTCGATCTCGCCGTTTTTATCCATATCGTAGCGAGCCATGAAACCGGGGCTTTGCTTCATTTTGCGCATGCGCTCCCCAACCCGCTGCCGCAGGCTGTCACGCTCCTGCCGCCGGGGCATCGCCATGCCCAGCACATATACCTGTGAATCCTCAACAATGAGTTCTTCCACAAATTTTTCGTCGTTTTCAACCCCGCCGTGACCAAACTTCCGGGAGGAGATCATGCCGCCGCTGCTGCTGGTGGGGCCCCACATAAGCGATGATATGGCAGCGCCGCTGTATTCCTGCCGGTAACCGGGTTTTACATCCGCCCCGTTGGGGTCAACAAGTATCCGGCCGGTGTCATCCTGCAGGTAAAAGGGCACCGGACCCGAAGAGGTGACATTAACCAGTTCCCAGTGGACATTACCCTTGTGATCCCGTTTGCGGCGGTATTTTTCAACCCGGTAATAAATACAGGCCATCTGAGTGAGGGGCGACAACACGTTGTAAGCCCGCTGGGCCGTGCCCTTCATTTCCACCATGCCCATGGCCACGCTGCGGGCCTTGCTGGTGGGGGTGTTTTGCATCCACCGTTTGAGGCGTAAATGGTAAAAGGCCATCCAGAACAATATGCCACCAACCAAAAAAGCGATCCCGCCTTTAGTGATGGCGTAATACATCAGGCCTTCGGCCACTGCCCGGGAGCTTTCGATGTTTTCGTAGGCATGCACCAGCGCATAGGCGATAGCGATAAGCCCGGCGGTGCCAATCCCGGCGATCAAACGCCACAGGGATGTCTTGCCCTTTACCGCAGGCGGAGGAGGAGGCAGGGCGGTAATGGCGGCTTCCTCACCGGGCAGTTTCTGTTTCTCGTCGTTGTCGCCTTCGGCCATCTGCATGACACCGGCGGTGGCCAGCAGTCCGGCGGCGCTTTGGAGGTCTCCGCTGGAAAGGCCAATGCCTTCAAGCAGTTGGGCGGCCTGTTTCGTGTCGGATTCCGTTTTTTGGACCAGTCCGCCGTTTTGATGCATTTGCACCAAAAAAGCACCGTAGCGTTCCACATGGGGAAGCGCCTGCCTGCGGCCTTCGGGGGAGGCAAGGCTTTCCATGGGTTTGCAGCCGGGAAGCTGGGCCATGCCAAAGTCCATTTCAAGATATACCCGGCCGGCGTATTTTTTCAGCGCCTCCATAATAGTGTTCATATTCTGCACGGCGCTATAGGTGGCTGCTTCGCCCAGTCCCTTGACGTTAAACCCGCCAGGGGTTATGCGCAACGCGGCTTTGGGGGTGCCGTCGCCGTGGAACAGGTACAAATCCAAAATGGGGTGTGAGCCCAAAATGGCCTGATATATTTCTTCGCTGCTGAGTCCCTGGCCCTGGCCGACGCCGTAGTTTTTTTTCAGCATCAGCTTTTTCAGTACGGCGCCGCCAAGGTCCGCCAGCACGGCGATGATTTCGTTGTCTCTCTCCACAGAGACATCGCCCTTGCCGGTGTGCAGAATCATACGCTCCGCATTCTGTTGCAGGCCCCGGACCCGAACTGGCCGGTGGCCGTTGGGAATCCCCTGTAAAATCCAGGATTGCATGCCCTTATTTTTCAGGATGTCCTGAATCCGCAGCAGTTCGTCGGGTTCTCCACGATGCAGCACCGCCGGGCCCTGGCCCAGCAATTGCAGCCGGACGGTATATTTGTCCAGCCCGGCATCCCGGTGCAAAATATCGATAAGCTCCTTCAGGTCCGGGGTTTCAACCGGCACCTGACGGACAATGAGTAACTGCGGGTGGGTCATTTTTGCGGTATCTGCCGCTGCTGTGCGCCGGTGTTGATCTGGCTCTGAATCCGTTTGACCCAGGTCTGGAGGCGTTTTTGCAGCTTTTCGTAGTCAGTGCCCAGATTGATCAGGGCGTTGCGGGTGCCCCGGACATCGTTGTCGTAACGGTTCCGGGGGTCGTAGTTGGAGGTCTGGCTGGTGCCCCGCTGCTCACTGGTATACACCTTGGTGCCATCCAGCCCGTACAGTCCCGAGGTTTTTACCTTGTCCTTTTTGGCGCGTTTTTGCTTGCGCAGGGTGTTTTCAAGCTGTGAGAGTTTTCGTTCAAGTTTGGATATCAGGCTCAAAATTTCCGAACGAAGCTGCGATGCAGTGCCGTCCGGGGCCGGTGTAAAGGAGGCGGTGCCCACAGAGCGGCACATTTTGATGTTCTTTTCAATGGCCCGGGACTGATCCGGATCGGTCATGTTGCGGCCATTATTGTAATTGGTTGCAAAGCAGGTAAACAGAGGTTGCAGCACCTTGTTTACATAATCGTTGACCATCTTTGCCCGTCTTTCACCATAGGCTCCGGATTTTTGGCCGGTATCCGCAGCCATGGACCCGGTGGTCATAAGGGTTGCGACCAGGAAAACCAAAAGGGCAGTGCGGTGTTTCATGTGACCTCTCTCCATGAAAGTATGGTAAACAACTTTGCCTGTCAGTATAGCCTGACCGGGGCATTTGTGCAAATTGCGCGGCACATATATTGCCTCCCGGGGCGCCCGCGCGTACAATATTGAAAACCAAGTACAACGCGGAGAACCCAATGAGCACCAGAATACGTCATGCATTTGAATCCGCCATGTTTGTTCGGCGTTATGGACCCTCGCGGGGGCAGCCCCTGTTATGGATACACGGCCTTGGTGAGTCCGGGCTGTGTGTGGAGTCCATTGTGCGGCATCGGGAGCTTTCGGGAATCTTGCACCTGATTCCCGATATGCCGGGCTATGGCCGCAGCCCTCATCCCATAAAGCCCCTGGGGCTGGAGGAAACCGCCGAGTTTTTGGCAACCTGGATCGCCAAACGGAAAATCGGTCCCGTAACCCTTGCGGGGCATTCTCTGGGCGGTGTTCTGGCATTGCTGCTGGCCCGGCGGCACCCGGACCTGGTGCGGGCGGTGATAGATATCGACGGCAACAAATCCGTGGGGGATTGCAGTTACAGCGGTCAGGCCAGTGGCGTAAGCCTGGAAGCCTTTGTGGAAAATGTGTTTCCCGTGATGCTGGACGCCATTTACCGCAGCGGTATGGAAGACCCCGCAAGCCGGGGCTATTACGCAAGTCTGCGGATGTGCGACCCCGCTACCTTTTATGTTCATGCCCGGGAGCTGGTAGCCCTGTCCCAAACCGAAACTCTGGCAGAGCAATTGTCGGACCTGCCCATGCCCTGCACCTATATTGCGGGCAGTCCCAATGGCGCAAGCCCGGAAAGCCTTGAGTTGCTTCGGCAGGCAAAGATACCCACCATCATGGTGACACCTTCGGGGCACTGGCCCTTTATCGACCAGCCGGATCAGTTTGCCGCAGCCCTGCGGCAGGCGCTGACCTCATCGGTTCATTAATGCACAAACCCCCGGACCACGGTCCGGGGGTTATGATTTTAAGAACCTTTCTGGAACTTAAATTGGGGGCAGCACTTCATCGGCGCCGATGTCCCAGTCAAGTCCCATGGGGCGGTTGTGCCGGTCAATGTCGGTATATATTTCCTCACCGCCA
>Ga0070729_10006452_pt1 | contig 11562 bp, 6 predicted proteins | sample tdDd472_FD_66725 | JGI IMG/M metagenome (GOLD analysis project Ga0070729, IMG submission 66725) | Marine sediment microbial communities from the Atlantic coast under amendment with organic carbon and nitrate - tdDd47.2 | ecosystem: Environmental > Aquatic > Marine > Coastal > Sediment | place...
CGAAGCGATTGCTTGACAACTCTATTAGAAGTATAGTTAAACGTACCATAGGAGGTACGTTAGGATGAAGATACCCGATATCATTCCGGTCACTGATCTACGGCAGGACGCCGCAACCATTCTCAAGAAACTTCAGGACTCGGACGACCCGCTGGTCGTCACCCAACGAGGTCGGGCGATCGCCGTCATTCAAAGTGTCGGTGCATATGAGAGATCCGAGTACGAAAAGGAGTTGCTGAGACTCTTGGCTCTTGGCGAGAAGGAAGTCACTCAGGGGAAGGGTCATTCCTTGGCGAGTATCTTGGCTGAAGCGGATGCACTACTGAAGGATGGCGATTCGTGAACGTGAAGTTCACCCCATCCGCTCGTACGCAGTTTCTGGCGGGGCTGGAATTCATTCGCCAGGATAGTCCCACAGCAGCTCGGTTGTTTCGCGAGAAAGTGGAAGGTGCACTCCGCGGGCTCGAAGAGTTTCCCGAATCGGGCCGGTCGATCCCCGAGTTTCCGGAATTGCCCCACCGTGAAGTGATCGTGCGGCCCTACCGGTTCTTCTACCGAATGGTCGACCGAACGGTGTGGATCGTGGCGGTTTGGCACGGAGCTCAGTTGCCGGACGGGCCCGGTAACTGACAAACGGTTCCCCAGGAAGTCCTCTCATTTGAAACCCTCCCTATTCCCATCACCTCCGCATCAGGCTCCGGCCTCGCCGATTCGCTAACCTTCTACCGGAAATCCAAACACACCCCATCCCGGCCCTCGCACAGAGACCGGGTCACGCCGGCAGGAGGTCAATCATGATCCACGGAGATCAACGCAGGAATGGAACGAGAACCGCCCGGGGAAGTCGTGTCGCGGTGGCCGGGCTTATCGGGCTGCTGGGGTTGGTTCTGGCGGTAGCGGTTCTGGCCGCTCCCCAGTCCATCCAGGTGCCTTTCGTTGAGAATGAGGGTCAGTTTCCCCGCAACGTGGGTTTCGCGGCCAAGGTGCTGGGGGGTTCGGTTGCCGTCACGCACGATGGACGGATCATCACCAGCCGGCCGGCGACGGCGGGCGCGGCCGACGGTGCGGGCCCGACGATCACCGAGAGCTTGGTGGGAGCCCAGGTCCAGGCCGTCTGTGGCCTGCAACCCGCCCGGGCCAAGGTGAACTACTTCCAGGGAGCGGATCCCGACCGGTGGATTCGCGGGGCCAGCACCTACCGCAGCCTCAGCCTGGGCCACGTGTACGACGGCATCGAGATCCAGCTGCAGGCAGCGGCCAACAACGTGGAAAAGATCTTCATCGTCGAGCCCGGCTCGGTGCCGGGGGCCATCGATGTGCGGATCGAGGGAGCCGGCTCCCTGGCCATCGCCTCCGACGGACGCCTGTTGGTCGAAACCGCGGCCGGGCCGGTGGCGTTCACCGCGCCGATCGCCTATCAGATGCGCCACGGCCGGCGCGAACCGGTGGAGGTGGCTTACACCGTCAACGGCCATCGCTATGGGTTCGAGGTGGGGGACTACGACCCCGATTGCCAGCTGGTCATCGATCCGTTGCTGGCGGGCACGTACCTGGGTGGAACGGGATCCGACGGCTGGTCCGACCTGTCGGTGGCGGTGGATGATCTGGGTCGGGTGTTCGTGGCCGCCAGCGCGGCGTCGAACAATCTGCCGACCACCGACGGGGTCGTCCAGGAGTCCAGTGGCGGCGGCTGGGACCTGTGCGTGGCCCGTTTCGACGCCGATTTGACGACCCTCGAGGCCTGCACCTACCTGGGCGGCGTGTTGAACGACGCCGAGTGGCCGGGGGTCGACATGGCGTTGGCGCCCGACGGCAGCGTCTATGTGACCTCGACCTCGCGCTCGCCCAACTATCCGGTCACCCCGGGGGCGTACAGCGAGACCATCACCGGCAACTACGACATCGTGATCTCGCACCTGAACGCCGATCTGAACGATCTGCTGGGCTCGACCTTCATCGGCGGCACCAGCCGCGAGGAGTACCCCGTGGTGACGGTCGCCGCTGATGGCCGGCTCTTCATGTCCTGCGAGAGTTCGTCCTCCAACTTCCCCGTCACCGCGGGGGTGTACCAGGAGGCGCGGGCCGGGGGCAAGGACATGGTCATCTGCATCTTGAGCAGCGACCTGACGACCCTGCTGGGCAGCACCTACCTGGGGGGCTCGGCCGACGACTGGCCCGAGGTCATCCTGCTCGATGAGACCGGAGACATCCACCTGACGGGCTGGACCCGATCGGGCACGTTTCCGGTCAGCGACGATGCCTACCAGCAGACCTCTGCGGGTACCTACCACTCCTTCGTGTCGAGAATGAGCGGCGATCTGACCGCCCTGGAGGCTTCGACCTACTTCGGCGGATCGAACTGGGAGTTCGGCTACGATCTGGCCCTGGCTCCCGATGGCTCGGTGTTCATGTGCGGGCACACTGCGTCGAACAACCTGCCGGTCACCGACGGCGCGGTGCAGGGGTTCTACCAGGGCTCCGGCGGCGCCGGCTCGGGCGACGACATCTTCATCGTGCGCTTCGACCACGACCTGACCAGCGTGCTGGCTTGCACCTACCTGGGGGGCACCGCCTGGGAGAACGGCGTGGCTCTGCTCGCGGACGGGGACCAGTCCATCTATCTGGGGGCGATCACCAGTTCCGACGACTTCCCGGTCACCAGCGGGGCGTTCGCCACCACCAGCAGCGGCGGCTCGTCCCAGTACGCGGCGGACATGATCATCGCCCGGCTGGACCTGGACCTGTCGACGATGCTGGCCTGCACCTACCTGGGGGGCAACGGCACCGACAACCTGGGAGGGATGGCGATGGCGTCCGACGGCAGTCTGTACATCGCCGGCGCCACCAGCAGCAACAACTTCCCCACGGGTCCGGGGGCTTTCGACACCACGTACGACGGCGGCAGCTTCGACTGGGGCGGGGACGTGGTGATCACCCGCCTGGACGCCGACCTGTCCGACGACAGCGTGGCCGCAATCGAAAACCAGGTGCCCGCAACGGCGGTGCGGCTGGTGGGTGTGTCGCCGAATCCGTTCAACCCGCGGACCGAGGTGGCCTTCGTCACGGGTGAGACTTTGAACGTGCGCGTAGTGGTTCACGACATGGCGGGACGCCGCGTCGCCGTGCTGGCGGACCGGGTCTTTGCGGCGGGCGAACATGTGCTGGCCTGGGATGGCCGGGATCAGCGCGGGTTGTCCGCAGCTGCCGGGACGTATCTGCTCAGCCTGGAGGCGGGGGAAGTGCGGCGGTCATTGAAGTTGATGCTTGTGAAGTGATGTGGCGCTGATTGCCGAGAGCGACCTGCGGCCCCGGGGTTCTGCCCGGGGCCGCTTGATAACAGAATCTCAGTTGTGGTATGATTATTGAGATCTGAATCTGAATATTGCGACATGGATACGCTGGACACCCGGACGTGCAACGGAAGCCGATATGCTGTCTAGCGGTTGAATCGTTTGAGATGTCGAGATTGGGCGCGCTCGCCTGGGATAGGTGGGTGTGTTGTGTTTGCTTGTATTGCAGCTGGTAAAGGGGAACGGACATGCGTCGTTACATTAGATCGGTTTCGTGGGTGATGGCGATGATCTGCGCTTTTGCTGGGATGGGGCAGGGTGCGGAGGACTATTGCGGCTACGATCCAGAGGTCGATGGCTCGGTCATAGCTCCGCTGGGTCGCGACGGCGTCTTGGAACTCACGGCGAAGATCGTGTTTGTGGATTTTATCGATCCAGTGGAGATCGACGTTCCGAACGCATTCTATGAGGCCACGCACGGGACGATTCTCGCAGAGATGGATACTCTGCTCTACGAGCAGTCGCAAGGCATGGTGCGGTTCTCGGATCAATCGGGGTACTTGTTTCCGTCTAATCAAGCGTGGACCTATCCGGACCAGGCGTTGACGACCTGGGAAGCGCAACTTCCAGCAATACAGTACAACAACGATACTGACAATCCCCTACCGCCCACTTATGTACCTGAATGGGAATCCAGAGTTGGATCTTGGTGGACCAATCCGGAGCACTACGCCACACATTTGTTTGCCGAGATACTCTGGAAGATTCGGGTGAACTATGATCAATTGGACATCCTGTTCTCCGAACCGGTCGACTATGTGTTCTTCATATTCAACTCGAAAAACTCTCCGTATTACAATGAACATATTGGTGGCCGTCCGTCCGTCGACGTGAATGTGGCAGCGGTCAAGGCAACGGAGGAAATAGGAAGTTTTTATGATAACTGGCTCGTAATACCGGGGGCGGGGGGTAGATTCGTTGGCACAGGCCAAAGAGACGTTGCTGTCAACAACATGATCATGAAGACGATGCACGAACTCGGGCACAGCCTCTGCGACTTCGGAGAAGGCCCTCCGAACATAGGTGATTTGGAAAACATACGCGACGAACGTCGTTACTACTATGGCAACCTCAACGCAATGAGCCAGCACAATGTAGAGGGTGAGTTGGCTCCTATCTACGGAACCCACTGGCTGGAAAGAACTGAATGGTTCGATGTAGTAGATTTTACCGGGGATAACCTGAAGAATCAGAAGATCTATGACCTGCGGATCTTCGATGATCCACAGGATGGAGTCGATCCGAACCACCCAAAAGGAAAGATCTTCAAGTTCCGGGATACTGAAACTGGTCAGTATTTTCTGATGGCCTACCATGCCGGCATTGGTGTCGACGCTCGCACAGCCGTTCCAGGTGGGTCGCCGGTTATTAGGTCAAAGGGCCTGGAGATCTACCACTGTGTAGCTATCGACCAGACCCCACTATCTGTGGATCTCGAATCCGCATTTGGATTGTGGTACAACATCATGAGCCCGGATATGCCAGCAGATCTGGAGGCCCCTCCAGGTATTGAATGGGGAATACCGATCCTCGACTGGTCGGTTGGCGAGATCGGCTTTGACAACTACGACCTATGGTATCTGGGGGACGAACCAATACAGTACCGGTCCGATGCCTACGGAGATTACACCGGAGACGACTTCGATTTTTTCCGGATAGACCTGCCATCGAATGGCGGAACGCCTAGCCCTTGGAACAAGGACGAGTTTTCGCCGCATTCTAATCCAAACTGCTTCTGGTACGACGAGTCGAGCTTCAGCTCGAGCTTCGACGGAGACTGGGATTGGTACCGGCGGTTGCCCCAAACGGTTGGCAATGCCATGGTTGTGCATATTAAAGAACAGAACAATGATTATGATCCTGACAACGGCGAGTACCCATACATGATAGTTGATCTGCTGTCGTCGCCCTACGAGGAGGTGTCGCTCGCTCCTCCGCCGTTAACCCAGGAAGAGTACGTTCCTGGTATCCCAGTGACCGTTTCCTGGAGTCAATATTATGTGGACCTACTGGATTACGTTGATTTCTATTTTTCGACCAACGAAGGCCAGAGCTATGAACTGGTTGCAACCGGCATTGACCCACTGGGCCCGTTCGCATGGACGCCCACCGCGGACGATGCGACGCAACACGGGAAGTTCAAGGCAGTCTTCCACAATATCCACAACGACCACGTTTGCGACTTTGTCTTTCCGGACGACTGGGATGAGCCCTTCGACTTGGTCCGTGTCGCGGGGGCTATCGAGGTGTTTGAGACCCTGGTTGCCCCCAATGGCGGCGAGTTCTTTTTCGCGCACAATGAGGTTTCGATAGAGTGGACGAGCTTCTTTAATGAAAACCCGTCTGGCCATGGTGAAGACTATAATGTCGTAATCGACAGCGTGGATCTGGACTTCTTTGACGGTGCGAGTTGGGAACAGATTGCCGGCGGATTGCAGCTTGATCAAGTCGGCGGCTATGAGTATATCGATTCTCGAGGCGTGAATCGCTACTTGTGGACACCAACGAACGACGAGGCCACGGCTGACGGACGGATCAGGCTCACGGTGAACTACACACGAGGTGAATCCGCTCAAAGCGTCAGCGACGAATCTGACGACACGTTTCAGATTTGTCCCCTAGCCAGCCGATTTGCAGATCGCACGATTGAGGTCAGGTTGGACCACGATCCGGATGAAATTCCGCCCCATGAGGGGTACTTGGGTACACCGGCTAGCGCTATTGCGTTGGACTATAACGACGATCAGGCCCAGGATCTATTTGTGGCTTTGGCGAGTGACGATACGTCGGATGATCGCTCAAGGCTGTACGAGAATCTAGTAACGCACTTCGCAGAAAGTTTTGTATTTGCTTTCGGCAACGTACCTTCTGCGTCAGCACACGGTGTCATCGCCGCCGACTTCAACAATGACACGTATATCGACTTATTCATGGGCCACGATACGGAGCCAAGGTTATACGAGTACAATGAGGTGTCGAACGAGTTTGAAGACGTGAAGGACGACCTGCCTGATCTACTAAAGAGCCACCTCGCATTAACTCAGCGAGCAGCCTGGATCGACTGGAACCATGATGGTACCCTCGATCTTTGGCTTGGACGAAGCACTTTTATCCCTACGGGTGGAGGAAAGGGAAGTTGGGATCCCGAGTCTGATTTTTTATTGATAAACGAAGGTGATGATTTAGGGACTTGGACTGAATTTAGAGGTGGATTGTCGCTCGAGGTGACTACAAGCCTGTGTGCTTGCGATTTCGACCGGGACGGCTTCAACGAAATCGTGTTTTCATATAACAGTCCCGATGATTCCCCAACTGTAAAAATGTACAAGGAACCGCTACAGGGTAACTTGGTTGAGGTAGTTTGCCCAATCGTGGACAGTGCGATACAACAGGTCGTAATAGGCTTGGAGTGGGTCGACTATGACAATGATGGATGGTTGGACTTGTTCACCGCATGTGCTGTCGGAGAGTCGTACTTGTTCCTGAATGATGGGGCAGGAGGATTCGATGAATCTCTGGCTCTGTCCGTCGATGGCTGTGCAGGAGCCGAAGTACTCGATTTCAACCAGGACGGGCATCTCGACTTTTTCTTTAATGCCGCAACAGCGGGTGAGATGCCGACGTTACTGATGAATTGCGGAGGCATAGAGTACATCACGGAGCCGTTTATTGACGTATCTCTGCCTGTCGGGTTGACTGCGGATATGTCTGGTGGAATCGGCCCGCTAGCAGCGGATTTTGACGGTGACGGATTCCCGGATCTTTTTACTGGACGAACCGAGAACCCGGGACGTTTTCTTAAAAGCATCGCACCGGGGGATCCGCAATCGAACCCGACTGGCAACTGGGTAGGAATCCAACTCGAGTCCGAAAATGGCTGGAACAACAGAAGCGGCATTGGGGCCGTAGTCGAGGTCGTAGACTCTGCGGGCCGATCACAATGGAAACTGGTTGATGGCGGGTCGGGACAGGGTAATCAAAACGCCCTAGTGTTGAACTTTGGACTAGGCGATGCCAGCGGCGATGTGACATATACGGTTCACTGGCCCAACTTCTACACTCAGACCGGAACGCTCGCTCCTGGTGCTTATCACACTATATCGGATGGTACAGTCTTCGACGACATTGGCATCCACAATGTTGGTGTGAGCGCGGAGATCATGCCGGACCTGCAGCAGAATATCGAGTTCACATGGAAAACCAACCTGCGGTGTCCCTCCAGCGGCGTTCGGGTCGTGATCGAGCCGGATCGGAATCGCCCAGCTATCTGCTCACCCGGGGCCGCGTGGTTCGAGCCGGGATCGACCGGTACCAGCTATGCGATGGTGTTGGATCCAGATGGTTCCTTCCTACACACGCTTACTGTGCTAGATGTCCCCTGTAGTTTTGGATGCAGTTTCGATTTTCATGTCGAGAGCGGAATTGGCAGCTACGTGGCGGAAAGCTCAATAGAAACTTATGACCACGAGACTTGTGGGGTTTCAGTTTCCTTGCCTCCTGGAGACTAGACTGATGGTGGCCATTGGAGCACGAACTAGTAGACGGGAGCGATAGTCATGATACACGCCATTGTGATTCTTGTAGTGATGGTTGTATTGATGCCTCATCTCACCGCAGCTGCGACTTGGCGGGTCGAGCGCGATGGGACAGGAGATTTCGTAGTTCTGCAAGACGCGGTTGATGCAGCGGAATCGGGCGATACGATTCTTATTGGGCCCGGGCGCTATCCAGAAACTACAGAGTTTGATTACTTTTACGGGCGGACATTACCTTGTAGCATCCGTCTGGAGAAGAGCTTGACCATTGTGGGTGCTGGCAAGGACGCGACATTCATCGAGCCAGAACCCGAGGGGCGGAACCAGTTTGGAACTTATGGCCTAGCAAGCATCTCGTCGGGACTAACTCTCTCTATCAGCGATTTGAGTTTCGTTGATTGTGACGGGATGGCGGTGTTGTTCTATATGGACGCGGCGGGTGAGCTTGACGTTCACGATGTGGAGACTCAGAACTGCTGGACCGGCGTCTCAGTGGCAGGGCTCGACAATGGATCCGTAGACAGCTGTGCATTTCGAGGGATTTTAAGTGGTGGTAGAGGCGTGTTAGTGTTTGATCCTATACACTCCCTGTCGGTAACCGATTGTGTTTTTGAAGGCGGATACGGTGGCGTAGATATTCACGGGGCCAATTCTCAGGATATATCTGTTCAACAATGTCAGTTTACAGGCAACTCCGTAGGAGTGGCTGTCTTTGATGCCGCTCGCGTCGCTATCGAGCAGTGTTCTTTTCTAAGTAACCATAATCGTGGGATTGGCGCTGAAAGAGCTGTTGACCTTAGAATCATTGACAACACAATTGAGGAAGAGGAGGGGCCGGGCATTACACTAGCCCGTTGTACAGGATTGGTCGTTACGAACAACATTGTATACAGTAACGTGGCCGCTATCGGAGTGTATTCACCATCTGAAGGAGCACGCATCTCCGGCAACCACATCCTACGCGGCGCCGACGGCTACTCCGTCTGGGCCTTGTCCTCCTATACAGGTCCACCCACCGATCTGGACTTCACCAACAACTACTGGGGCACCACCGACCCGGAGGAGGTCGCTGCCGGTATCTTAGACGGCAACGACGACAGCGACATCAGAATGTTCGTGATCTTTGAGCCCATGGCCGACGGTCCGGTGGGCACCGAGACGATGAGTTTTGGGGGTGTGAAGGCGCTCTTTAGGTGATCGATAGGTATGGATTGGCATGGGCAACCATCGTCGTCGTCGATGCCCTCTTGGGGGTAGTGCAAGGCGGGTCGCCAAATGAAGGGGAGCGATATGAGACGGTCCATATACCTGATTCTAATCGTGTTGACTTGCGTATGGGGCTCTGTGGCCCCGGCCGGTAGCGGTGGTGGCGGTGGAGGGGGCGGCACGACCGATCCCGAAATCACCGGGATGATGGGTGTCGTGCCGGCCCTGGAGAACTCCTGCGCCGCCATCTGGCTGCCTATTCCCGAGGGCCAGGCGGTCACGGGACTGCGTTGGTTCAACAACGATGGCACTTTGGCCTTCCCCGGAATCTACCTCGAAAGCGGCGACCCCGAGCAACCAGTGGCCCTGGCCGAGACGGTGCTGATGGCCGAGAACGTGCTGGGGCAATCCGGCGACTGGAGCGAGGTGCAGTTCAGTGAGCCGGTGTCCTGTGCTAGTGAGGGGCTCTACGTCCTGTTCAGGTTTCCCGAGGGCATCGAGGTGTCGGATTTCGGGACCGGCGGGGGACCGGCTATTGGTTACGTGACCGGTGAGGGCGGCGCCCCCGGCTGGCTGTGTGCCGACGGCGAGTCGTGGACCCGCATTGACGGGACGTACGGGTTTGCCGTCATTCCCCAGTACGTAGATGCCGAGCCGGGCATGTTGCAGCTCAACGGTGGAGCCCAACAGCCTGAAGCCGCCGACGTACCGAGCTACCAGACGGCACTGCTGCTACCCGCGCCGAATCCCTTCAATCCCCAGACCGAGATCACGTTCACCCTGGCCGCTGACGAAATGGTGGAGATGGACGTCTACGACGTGCGCGGTCGCCGGGTAGCCGAGCTCGCGAGTGGTCGCTTCGCCGCCGGTCTGCATACCTGCACCTGGAATGGTCGGGACGTTGCCGGGCGCGGTGTGGCCAGTGGGGTCTACTTCGTTCGCTTCCGGGCGGGCTCCATCCAGATGCATCATCGGCTGGCCCTGGTGCGGTAGCGTATTCGGGATCATTCCTGCCGCTCACCCATTGCCTCGGGAGTCCGCGGGCGTGTACATTGCACAGGCCGGCCGATGCCGTGCGCGAAGTCCTTGCCCGTGTCTTTCGCCCCCGAGGCTGATCGTCCATGACCGACGCTTCCCAGCATTCCCTGCCGAGTACGACTGCCGGTGCCGCCGATTTCCGCCTGGGCCCCTGGCTGGTGCAACCGCCGCTGAACCGCATCAGCGGGCCCGGCGGCGAGCACACCCTCGAGCCGCGCATGATGCACGTGCTGGTGTGTCTGGCCGCCGACCCGGGACGGCTGCTGACCCGGCAGGAGTTGCTGGAGACCGTCTGGCACGACGCGATCGTGGGCGAGGAGGCGTTGACCCGGTCGGTGTCCCGGTTGCGGGATGCGTTTGGGGACGAGTCCAAGGCGCCACGGTTCATCGAAACCATTCGCGGGGGCGGGTACCGGCTGCTCACGGCTCCCGAGCCGGTAGGCGATGCGCCGGCGCCGGCCGGGACAGAGATGTCCGGGGACGAGATGGTTGCCCCCCCAACCAGTGCCGAGGCGCCACCGCTACGCGGCAAGCGTTCGTGGACCCTGTTGATCCGCCTGGTGGCGCCCATGCTGCTGGTCGGCGCCATGGTGATCACCACGTCCATCATGCGGTCGCGGGTGGCCAAGCTGGGTCCCGGGGTGCTGGTGACCCGGCCGTTCACCACGTATGCCCATTCCGAGTCCTACCCGAATATGGCTCCCGACGGCATCAGCGTGGTCTTCACCTGGTCCGGGCCCGACGGCGAATCCACGGGCCTGTTCATCAAGCAGCCGGACACCGAGACGCCGTTGCGGCTGACCGAGTCGCCGGGATACGACTACCATCCCGCCTTCTCTCCCGACGGTGCCACGGTGGCCTTCGTGCGCAGCCACGACGGCGGCCGGGGCCTCTACACGGTGCCTGCCATCGGCGGTCCGCCCAGCCTGCTGGCGGAACTCACCTCACCGGTGTTCGGGCTGACCTGGTCTCCCGACGGCGCGGCCCTGGTCTACGCCGGGATCGACCCCAGCGATAATGTGTCCCGCCTGCGCCGCCTGGACGTGGCCACCCGCGAGACCACCCCGTTGACCTGGCCCGACCTGAACACCCACACCGGCGATTCCTGGCCGCAGTTCTCGCCCAGTGGCGACCGTGTGGCCTTTGCCCGCTGTGACCACGCCGGTCTGCGCGAGGTGTACGTCGTGCCCGCGGTCGGAGGCGACGAGGTGCAGATCACCCACGGCATGAACGACATCCAGGGCATCGCCTGGCTGGCCGGCGGCGAGGAACTGATCGTTTCGGCGTCGCCCGGTGGCTCCCATCAGTTATGGCGCGTGCGCCTGTCCGACGGCTACGTGGCCTGGCAGCCGACCACCGCCCGGGGAGAGACCATCCATCCGACGGTGTCGGCGGCGGGCGACCTGCTGGTGTTCCGCAGTCAGGTCAGCGAC
>Ga0070729_10006453_pt1 | contig 11562 bp, 10 predicted proteins | sample tdDd472_FD_66725 | JGI IMG/M metagenome (GOLD analysis project Ga0070729, IMG submission 66725) | Marine sediment microbial communities from the Atlantic coast under amendment with organic carbon and nitrate - tdDd47.2 | ecosystem: Environmental > Aquatic > Marine > Coastal > Sediment | place...
CTTGGTCACGACCACCGCGTCGGCCCTCGCCAGCCCCGAGAGGGGTTCGCGCAGCCGGCCCAACGGCGGCATCCGGCCTCCTCCCCAGGGATCACCGGCATCCACGAGCAGGATGTTGAGATCCCGATCGAGCTGGAGATGCTGAAAACCGTCATCGAGGACCAGAATATCGGCGCCTCGTGTCAGCGCTTCGATCCCGCCCCGGACCCGATCGGCGTCGACGACCACCGGCACCCCGGGCAGCCTCGAGGCGAGTTCCAGCGGCTCGTCCCCGGCGGTGGACACCGTCGCCTTCGGCTCGGGTCCGACGAGAACCACGGGGTCGGCCGCCGCCCGGCCGTAGCCACGGGTGAGGACCGCCGGGTGCCACCCCCGCCGCACCAGATCGCGGACGATGGCGATGACCATCGGTGTCTTGCCCGTACCGCCGAAGGTCAGATTCCCCACCGAAATCACCGGGGATTGGAGTCGCGACGAGGAGAGCCAACCCCGGGCGTAGGCTCCGATCCGCGCCACCACGGCGGCCCGGTACAACGGCGCCAGGGGCATGAGCAGCCGGTGCCAGGCCCTGCTCTTCATCGCGAGACTGACTCCGCCGCGAGATCGAGAAGGGCCTCCGCGGTGAGCGCCGTGGCCCCCCGATTGGTCTCGACCACCCGACGACCGGCATCTCCCGCGGCGCCGGCCTCGACGGGGTTGTTGAGCCAGTGGACCAGGGCGGCGGCGAGTTCGTCACCGTCGGCAACCAATCTTGCGGCGCCGGCCGCGGTCATCTCATCGTAGACCTCTGAAAAATTGTGCACATGGGGTCCGCTGAGGACCGGCACTCCCCAGACCGCGGGTTCGAGGGGATTGTGACCCCCGGTCATGGCCAGCGAACCCCCGATGAAGGCGACCTCCGCGGTCTTGTAGGCGCGGGCAAGTTCGCCGATGGTGTCGAGCAGAAAGACAGTGGTGTCCGTGGTCGGTCCATCCTCGGCGCTTCGCCGAGCCAATGAGAATCCCCGCCGGGTCACCAGTTCAGCCACCATATCGAAGCGTTCGGGGTGGCGCGGGGCGAGGATGAGAAAAATCGATCGGCCATCGGCCTCGAGCCGGGCCACCGTGTCGAGCACCGTCGACTCTTCACCCTCCATGGTCGAGCCGGCGACGATGATGGGTCGTCCGGCCGCCGCCGATCGGGCGGCCTCGATCCAGGGAAGGGGATTCGGGTCGGGCTCGAGATCGTATTTGATGTTGCCGACGGTGCGGATTTTCGCCTGCGGCACACCCAACTCGGCAAACCGTTCGGAATCGGCCCGTGAACGGGCAAGCACCAGACTCAGAGGTTCCAGCAGGGGCCGAAGCATGGGCCGAACCCGTCGATAGCTGCGGAACGAACCATCCGACAACCGGGCGTTGATCACCGCGGCGGAAACCCCCCGGCTACCGGCCTGGTGGAGCATCTCCGGCCACAGCTCGGTCTCAACGATGATCATCGCCCGGGGTTTGGCAGCATCGAAGACACGTCCGAGGGCGCCGGGCAGATCGAGGGGGCATGGGATCACCGTCACCGCATCGCCCATGGTCTTCTGCGCGAGATCGAGACCGGTGGCGGTGGTGGCCGTGACCAGCACGGGGAAGTCAGAGCCCAGGGCCTCGAGTTCACGCACGAGTCGGCGGGCGATCTCCACTTCCCCGACCGAGACCGCGTGCAGCCACAAGCAGCCGGTGGGCAGATCGGGGAGATCCCGGGCGAAGCGGCCGCTGAAGCTCGGCCGGCGCTTGCCCCGGAGCCGATCCCGTATCTTGAGCACCGGAATCACCAGGGGTAGCAGACCCGCAACCAGGATCCGATAGAGCCAAATCATGCTCAGAGAATACCCCGACCGGGCTCCGCGGTCGTGGCTGAGTTACTGGAGGATGGCGTACTCGGGCTCGCCATCGGCGACGATGAAGGTGCCGGCCTTGCGCTCGAGCGCCATCTTCAGGCTGTCGGCATCGGTGATGAGCACTTCTTTGCCCGTCGCCTCGACAAAGTCGATGGCCGACTGCACCTTGGGTCCCATGGAACCCGGTGGGAACTGATTCGACGCCATCATGGCCCGCGCCTGCTCCACCGGCAGCGAGCGCAGCCATTTCTGGTTGGGCCGGCCGTAGTTTTCGGCAATCATGGGCACGTTGGTGAGCACGATGAAGAGATCGGCGTCGAGATCGGTGGCGAGAATCGAGGCGACATAGTCCTTGTCGATGACCGCCTCGACGCCGCGGAAGTAGCCCCCCACATCCTCGTAGACCGGGATCCCGCCGCCGCCGCCCGCGATGATGACCGCCCTGTCATCGACGAGCCGCTTGAGCAACCGGCTGTTGAGGATCCGGGTGGGTCTTGGCGAGGCTACGACCTTGCGCCAGCCGCGACCGGGCTCTTCCACCATCTCCCAGCCGGCCTCCTGCATCAGCAGATTGGCCCGGTAGGCGGTGTAATAGGGGCCGACAGGTTTGGAGGGGTTCTCGAACGCTGGATCATCTCGGTCGACCACCACCTGGGTGAGAACCGCGGCGATGTCCCTGTCGAGTTGCTCTTCGTTGAGGCGGTTGCGAATCTGGTTGGCGAGCATGTAACCCATGGAGCCCTGGGTCTGGGCCACCGCCACATCGAGGGACTGGGGCGGGATCTTGGTGAAGGCCTCCTCGACCTGGATCATGATGTTGCCGACCTGGGGTCCATTGCCGTGAACGATGGCGAGCTCATAGCCCCGGTGGATAATCTCCACCAGCCAGCGGGTGGCCTTCCAGGCAAGGGTGAACTGCTCCTCCTGGGTGCCGTGGTCCTGGGGTCTGAGGAGGGCGTTGCCGCCGAAGGCGATGACCGCGACGGGCTTGCGGTCGCCGTCAATTTCGATACTGTTGCGCTCGTTCATGGTGCCTCCACTCCGCGGTTTCGGGGAAGAGGAGCATTGTGGATCTGGGAGCGTCGGGTGTCAATACGTACCCTCCGTATCCGTGCCCGTGCCCGTGCCCGTGCCCGATGGCCGTACCCGTATCCGTGTCCGTTCCCGCTCGCGATCCCGTTTCCGTTCCCGTTTTCGTCTCCACAACGGTCCAACCCGCAACGCGCCTCCGAACTTGGTTTCCTCATCACGCTCCCCGAGGGTGCCCCCTTGACAATGTTCGGCGACACACCACTACGAAGCCCCGTTTCACCGCTCCATTGGGTGCGGGTAGAACTCGGCCAGTTGCTCGTCGGTGGGTGGGTTGTCGAGCGCCCACTGCGCGAAGTCCGCGACGATCGGGTCGTCGTCCGCCGCGAGTTCCTCGAGGAGGCCCCGAACCCGCCTTTGCTGGTCAGGGGTGCCGAGCTGAGCGATAGCGCTGCCAGTCAGGATGACCTCGCCGAAGAACCGACGTTCGGTCAGACCCTCGACCATCTCCATGATGGCGTCGAGGTGGCGGTTCGGCATATCCAGACGAAAGGTGCCCGATGGTTCGCGCCTGAGATACGGCGCCAGATCGACGGCGGAGATCTTGGTTGCGGTCACCATCCGCTGTGGTGCGAGCTCGCCGAGGATAATTGAAGCGAGCAGCGCGAGCTCGGTGTCTCCTTCGCGCTGGGCGATCCGATACACACCCCGCGTCCCGATGTGGATGCAGGCGAGACCGACGAGATCGTTGATGATGACCACATCCTCCTGGCGCAGGAGCCGGCCCAGCCTGATGGTGCGTCGGCAGTCCTCGAGCCCCAGATCCGGATCCTCGACATCCACTCCTCTGGCGGTCCACGAACGCGCCATGGTCAGCATGAAGAGCAGATTGGTGATCCGCGTTTCGGCACCTTCCATCCGATAGACCTCCGGATAGAAGCTCATGGTGGCCTGGTCGACCCATGGCTCGGCCTCGAGCAGCAGTTCATCATCACCGGCGACGATCTGACCGAGATCACCCTCGGCTTCGAAACGCCGCGACATCAGATCCTCGGCATCATGGGCCCGCGGACCCCGGTTCTTTTCGAAAAGGGCGAAGAACTCGGCCGCGTTTGAGGTCCCGTCACCAAGGGGGGCGATCAGATCGAGGTCCGTTTGAAACCGCACCGGCCAGGTCTTGGCCGACGGGCACGACCAGCAGGGCACCTCGAGCTCTGAGGCTGTTGACGCTCGAGGCGTCTCCACCCGGTGGTGCGGTGGGACCACCAGTCGACTCGTCTGCCACCAACGAACGGCAAGACGTGCTCCGAGCAGACCTCCGAGGACCAGGACGATGGTGACGGCCGCGGTGATAATGGTTCGGACGGGGTTGGGTGCTGTCTTCATGACTGATCCTCGTTGGTTGTGGGTGGCTCGGTTTCGACGCGATCCCGGGAGACCCGGATCTCCCACGCGGGCAGCTCGATGGTGACGCGTTCCACGTCGATGACCTTGGCTAGCTCATCGCGTAGTCCGGCCGCCGCCATCACCGGTCGGAGCGTGTCCGGCGGCCCGGACGGGGCGCCGGTGCCGATGACCATGTGGCCAAAGAGCAGCACCGCCACCGATGCGGCCCAGGCGAGCCGGATCGGTCGACTTTTCCACAGCCGTGACCAGATGTCGTCACCGCCATTCTCCGTCATGGCGGCCCGCGCCGCCTGAAGCGTGCGGTCCCTGAGCGCTGAGGGAGGGACCGGCGGGGCCAGCCCGTCGGACACGGAATCAGGAGGTTGTTTCATGGTTCTTCTCCAGCAGACGGCGGAGTTTGGCGACGGCCAGCCGGTGCCGACTCGCGGCTGTGAAGGTGGGCACCCCCGTGATCCGGCCGATGTCTGAAAACGTGCAATCGGCAAAATGTCTCAGAAGAATGACCTCTCGCTGCTTTTCCGGCAGACGGGCGATAAGGCGGGAGAGCGTTTCGGCTTCGATTCCGCGGTCGGGATCGGCGGCTGGCGCCGTCAGATAGGGAGTCTCCTCGACAGGATCGGCCTGACGCCGTCGATTTCTGCGACATAGATCAACAGCGCAGCGGTGGGCCACGGTAAGCAGCCACGTCCTTGGGCGCCGCACCGCCGCAAGCCGATGACCCTGTTCCGCCACCCGCACAAAGACATCCTGGACCACATCTTCGGCGTCTTCAGCGGAACCCACGCGCCACAGAGCAAGCCGGTACACATCTGCCGCAGCAAGATCATAGAGTTCGTCGAGGACAGCGACCCGGCCATCGGCGAGGGCGGCGAAAATCGTCAGCCAGCAATCGCTGGCCCCCTCTTCGGGTTGCACCTCATCCGACACGCTCTCGGCGAGCCACTCGGGTTTCAACGATCGGGTCATTGCCTCCATGCTAGATCAGACGCGCCAGCCCAGCGATCTTGTCAATCGCGCTCCGGGAATGCGATTCTGAACCCGGTGCTCCCATCGCTGTTGCCCGAGAGTGCCCCTCAATCCATTGTTCGTTTCCAGCGTTGGGCTCGCTTTGATGCTGTGGCTGCCGAACAATAGATTGAACGGCACGTCCGTTCGAGACCGGGTCCACGTTTCCTCGGGCGCTTCTGAACCCGATGACCTCGTCAAGAATGGCCAGGGAGCCAAGAACACGTGCCCTCAACGCAACGCGCATCGCAACCGGCCAAAAATGCTGGCTTCCCTCCAGTCCCCAGCTGTGATGGTGCGATGGGTCATCAATGCGATGCCCTTTGCGATGTTCTTTGCGTTCTTGGCGCTCTTTGCGGTGAAATTGCGATGGATGGCCTAGATCGGCTGGAGCACCATCACGCGTTCGCAGCCGCCCGGGTCTTTGATTCGGCGGGCGATGCCGAGGCCTGCGGTCGCGGCGAGAGCGGCGACGGCATCGGCCTGATCCTCACCGATCTCGAGGATGGCGCCTCCACACGGCCGCAGCAATCTCGGGAGATCCTCGACCAGCCGTCTGACGAGGTCCAGACCATCCGGTCCGCCATCGAGGGCCGAGGGCGGATCGTGGTGAACTTCCCTCGGCAGTGCTTCGAGATCGGTGGTCGGGATGTATGGCAGATTGGCGACGATGAGATCCCAGGGTGGGTTGATGGAGGAGGTAAGGTCAGCTTCGTGGAACTCGATCTCGACCTCGTGCCGTTGGGCGTTGGTGTGGGCCACAGCCAGTGCCGCCGGTGAGATATCCACCGCCGACACCCGCCATTTCGGTCGCTCGGCCGCAAGGGAGACCGCGATGCAGCCGGAGCCGCTACCGACATCGAGCACCCGCGCCGTAGGTGACAGAGGCAGATCGAGGGCAACTTGAACGACGAGCTCGGTCTCGGGCCGCGGGACGAGAACCGCGGGAGAAACCAAAAAGCTCCGGCCCCAGAAATCACATTGACCCGTGAGGTGGTGGGCCGGTTCACCCGCAGCGCGGCGCTCGAGCCATGAGCGGTAGCGGGCCTCGACCTCGGCCGGGACTTCCCGTTCGGGGTGGAGTCTGAGCGTGATCTCCTCCACTCCCCACGCCCGGGCCAACACCCACATCGCCTCCCGACGAGAATCCGGAATCCCCCGCCGCCTAGGAAGCTCTTGTTCTCCCAATGCGAGTGACTCTCGGGTGGTCATAGAGGATCTCCGGTGACGGGCATCCGGGAAGGTCGATCCCGATTCCGTTCCCGATCCCGTTCCCGAATCGCCCGCGCGGGAACGGGATTGGGAACGGAATCGGGACCGAGGCCGGACATCGGTCAATCCAGCTCAGACTTCAGCCGTTCGGCCTGGAAGTGCTCGATCGCCGGATCGATGAGGTGGTCGAGATCGCCGTCGAGGACCTCGCCGAGACGGTGAGTGGTGAAACCGACGCGGTGATCGGTGACCCGACCTTGAGGAAAATTGTAGGTTCGGATCTTCTCAGACCGGTCACCCGAGCCGATCTGGCTGCGCCGTTCGGACGCCCGCTCGGCATCCCGCGCGGCCTCCTCGATCTCAAAGAGCCGCGCCTTGAGAACCCGGAGGGCCTTGGCCTTGTTCTGAATCTGCGACTTTTCGTCCTGGCACGAGACCACGAGGCCGGTGGGCAGATGGGTGAGCCGCACCGCCGAGTAGGTCGTGTTGACGCTCTGACCGCCCGGGCCCGACGAACAGAAGCGGTCGACCCGGATGTCCTTCTCGTCGACCTCGACCTCGACGGCCTCGGCCTCGGGCATCACCGCCACGGTCGCGGCCGAGGTGTGGACCCTGCCGGAGGACTCGGTCGAGGGCACTCGCTGGACCCGATGGACACCGGACTCGAACTTGAGCCGCGAGAAGACCTTCTTGCCCTCGATCATGGCCACAGCTTCCTTGATTCCGCCGAGACCGGTGTCGGAGGAGTCGGTGATGGACATCTTCCAGCCCTGGTTCTCGGCGTACCGGCCGTACATCCTGAGCAGTTCGCCGGCAAAGAGCGCCGCCTCGTCGCCGCCAGTGCCGGCGCGGATTTCGAGGATGACATTGCGCTGGTCGTTGGGATCCTCGGGCAGGAGCATGACCTTGAGCCGCTCCTCGATCTCGGTGGATCGACTCTCGAGCCCTTCGATCTCCATCTCGGCCATGGACCGCATCTCGTCGTCATCGGCCTCGGCGAGGATCTCGCGCGCACCTTCGAGTTCTGAGAGCACGCCCTTGTACTCGCGGTAGACCTCGACCACATCGGCGATTTCGGCCAGTGCAATGGCGATTTCGCGCGACCGGTTGCGATCCACCGCAACCTCCGGATCGGCCTGTTCGATCTGGAAAGCGGCGTGTCTGTTGGCAAGTTCTTCGAGTCGTTCGAGCATCTTGGATGCCTTTCCCGCGCTCGTTCGCGGCGATCCCGGACCCAGAAACAAAGAAAAATCCCGCGCGGTTGTCTCCTCCCGCGCGGGCATCAGAAGCCGCCGATGGGCGGCCGGAAATCGCTACTTCTTGCCGTAGCGGCGTTCGAATCTCTCCACCATTCCAGCGGTGTCGATGAGCTTCTGCTTGCCGGTGAAGAACGGGTGGCACGCATTGCAGATCTCGAGCCGCATCTCGGGCTTGGTTGAATGGGTGGTGAAGGTGTTGCCACAGGCGCAACGGACTTCGACCTCGTGATACTCGGGATGGATTCCAGCTTTCATATACACCTCCGCTCGGCGGCTTGGTACGCCGAAGCTTCGGGAGGATACACGACAACGCCCCTGGGGGCAAGGGTGGAGGGCTCCTACTCCACCCGCCACACCGTATCGATCACTGTTCCATCCACCCACTTGACCACGGCAACGGGCTCGTCGCTGCGCGGGACCTTCTGGGGTACCCCACAGATCCGGTCGAGCTCCGCCTTGAGATCCTCGATGGGTTTGATCGGCAGATCGGACCCGACCACGGCATCGAGGAGGTCCTGGCGGCGGGGGTTGATGGCGATTCCGCGCTCGGTGACCACCACATCGATGAGTTCGCCGGGGCCGCACAGGGTCGTGACCTCGTCGACGATGACCGGAATCCGATCTCTGAACGATGGGACCAGGAGCATGGCGCACCTGGCCGTCAGGCAGTTCTGCCAGCCGCCGATGCCGTGCAGCAGCCGTCCGTCCGAGTGGGTGACGACATTGCCATTGAACGCGAGATCGACCTCGGTGGCGCCGAGGACCGCGACATCGACCATGGATGCGAAGTTGCCCTTGCCGTGGAAGTTGTACGAGGTGAAGGGCGAGGTGTTGACGTGCCGGGGATCGTCCCTCAGGGACTGCACCGCATCGAGATCGAAGGTCTGACCATCGAGGATGTACTCAATAAGGCCCTCGTCGAGCATCTCGACCATGTACTTGTTCGACCCGCCGCGGGCAAAACGGGCGGTCACCCCGGCGGCTCGCATGAGATCGCGAAGATAGATGGCAAAGGCCAGGGTGGTCCCCCCGGCGCCTGCCTGAAAGGAAAAGCCCGGTTTCATGATCCCGGCATCTGCGCAGAATTGCGCAGCGAGCTCAGCGATCCGGCGTCGATCCGGACTCTGGGTGATCCTCGTGGTGCCCGAGACGATTTTCTCGGGATCGCCGATGCAGTCCACCTCGACGACCGCATCGACGTTGTTGCCCTGGATCTGCCAGGGCAGACACGGGAACGGCACCAGATTGTCGGTGACGACGATGACTTTCTCGGCATAGACGGAATCGGCCAGAGCAAAGCCGAGCAGCCCACAGCCCGCCGGTCCGCGATCACCGGTGGCGTTGCCGAAAGCATCGGCGGTGGGCGCGGCGATCACCGCGACATCGATGTGGACCTCACCGTCCTGAATCGCCTGCCAACGGCCGCCGTGCGAGCGCAGCACGCCGAGGCCGCGCATCTTCCCCGCCGAGCAGTAGGCACCGAGGGGTCCGTTCATGGAACCCTCGATGTGGTGGATCACCCCGTCGTCGAGGTGGGAGATCTGATTGGCGTGGACCGGGAACGACGCCGAAGGGAACCACACCAGATCCCGCCGGCCGAGCTCGGCAGCGGCATCGAAGACCATGTTCGCCACCGCATCGCCGTTGCGCAGATGGTGGTGCGACGAGACCACCATGCCGTCGCTGAGACCGACCATCTCGAGTGCTTCTTTGATCGAACCCACCCGCTTGTCGCCATCGGCCGGATAGTCGACACACGTGGCAATCGCCGGCGCCGCCTTGTGGCCGACGGGGCGATGCCCACCGACGCCGGCGTACGGAACGGCCTCGCGACCGTTGACCTCGGTCGGAACCATCCGCCCTGCGGCGTTCTTTTCTAGCTTCATGGCTCACTCACCATTCGCCATTCATAATTCATAATTCATGATTCATAATTCTAAACAACTTACACCTGGTCGTCATCCCAGTCCGCTGCGAGCACGCCTCCCGCAACAGCCAGTTCCACCGTCCTGAATGCCTGCTTCACCACCGGTGGATCGACCATCTTCGATCCCACCGCGACGGCCCCGAGTCCCCGCCGCTCCGCATCCCGGGCGGCGCGGACGATTCTGACGGCTCTTTCGGCATCCGCCCCCGTGGGGGTCATTTCGGCGTGGACAACCGGAATCTGCCGCGGGTGGATACAACCGATGCCGTCGAACCCGAGTCCCCGTTCCCGCTGAACATAGCGGGCGAGGGCCGCTGCGTCCGAGATATCGGAAAAAACCGAGGCGATGGGCTGGACACCCGCGGCGCGGGCCGCGTAGACCGTGGCCTGGCGCGCCGCAAAGCTCTCCCACCCGTCCTCGGTCCTCGGCGCGCCGAGCTCGGCGGAAAGATCCTCGAGACCCAGGGTCAGCGCGACGACCAGCTCATCGGCGGCGGCGATCTCGAAAGCGTGGTGGATTCCCAGCGGCGACTCGAGGATGGGCATGAGAAGGGGCGCTCTCTCTCCCGCAATCTCACGCAGCAGATCGCCGGCCCGGCGCACCTGCTCCGGATCCTCGATCTTCGGAAGCAGCACGACGTGCGGGTTGTGGTGTGCAATCCGACGCAGATCCTCGAGGCCGAGATCGCCCTGGTTGACCCGCACCATCCGTTCGGATCCACCCCAGTCGAGGGCGATCAGCGCGTTTCTCACCAGCAGACGAGCGGCGTCCTTATCAGCCGGCGTCACCGAATCCTCGAGATCGAGGATCAGCCCGTCGGCCCCGTAGAGACCGGCCGAGAGCATGAGCTTGGGTCGATTGCCGGGGAGATAGAGTCGACTGCGGCGAAGACGCTCTCGCACGGCCGGAGCATCGGCCCCCGGATACGTTTCGGGAAGCACCGCCGGACCTTCAGCCCCGGCGAGTCTGAGACAGGTCTCGGTGCGGGCCATGAGCACCCATTCGAGCGCGCCACGGTCAACCACCTCGAGCTGGCCCGTACTCACACCGAGTCCGACCGCGACCCGTCTCACGGCGGTCTCGATGGAATCGCGGTAGAGATAGTCGACCTTGGAGGAGATCTCGATGGCGAGACTGTCGGGACCGGGCTCATAGTGAACGTGGCAGTCGGAGCGGACGTCGTCACCCTCAGGCCCGGCGGCGGCGGCGCGAAGATCAGACATTGGAACACCTCTTCGGATCGGATCGCCGCACCCGACCCGTCGTGAAACCGCGCTCGACTGGCGGGCGCGTCAGGCCAGAATCGCGTGAGCGAGATTGGCACTGACCGCAGCCTGGCGAGAGTGGTTCGCCGCGCGCGGAGCGCGCGAGCAACGGGATTGGGATCGGGATCGAGGCTCGCATCACAGTTTGGCGATGATGGCGTCGGTCATTTGGACGGTGGTGGCGGCGCCATCGGTAATAGCCTGCGGACCACCGCGCAGTTTGAGCATGTCGTAGCACCGCACCGAGCCATCGGCGACCACCGCCGCGACGGCATCGCGAACCCTGCCGGCGATTTCGGTCTCACCGAGCCAGTCGAGCATCATGACCGCCGAGAGAACCATGGCGATGGGGTTGACGATGGACGGGTCGAGTTCGGCGTACTTGGGCGCCGAGCCGTGGGTGGGCTCGAAGACACCGACCTCGGTGCCGATGTTCGCCGACGCGGCGAAACCCAGCCCGCCGACGAGACCGGCAAAGCCATCCGAGATGATGTCGCCGAACATGTTGCCCGCGACGATCACCCCGTAGTCCTCGGGATTCTTGGTCAGCCACATCATCTGGGCATCGATATTGGTGTCCCAGAGC
>Ga0070729_10006454_pt1 | contig 11561 bp, 8 predicted proteins | sample tdDd472_FD_66725 | JGI IMG/M metagenome (GOLD analysis project Ga0070729, IMG submission 66725) | Marine sediment microbial communities from the Atlantic coast under amendment with organic carbon and nitrate - tdDd47.2 | ecosystem: Environmental > Aquatic > Marine > Coastal > Sediment | place...
GCACTTCTCGGTAAGAAAACTATCAAAGGTCGACAAGGCGAATTTACAGCTCGGCTAGCAAAAATTAACGGGGAAGACCCAGTCCTAAATAGTGAGGACGTAGTCAATCCACATGTCGAAATCCTTAAAAAGAGCCTATTTATCGTCGATTCAGTTAAGCGTGGAACGCGGATACGCCGTCCATCTGCTCCATTTACCACCAGCACATTACAACAGGAAGCCTCACGCCGCCTTAATTTTAATGCGCGTCGTACGATGCAAAATGCCCAACAACTTTATGAGGGTATTGACATCGGTCAGGGCAAATCCGTCGGTCTGATTACCTATATGCGTACTGACAGTGTTCAAGTGTCAGAACAAGCACAAGCCAATGCCCGTAAATTCATACATACGACCTTTGGTAAGGAATACACACCAGCAAAACCACCTGTATATAAAACGAAGTCCAAAGGTGCTCAAGAAGCCCATGAAGCAGTCCGTCCAACCGATGTTTCACGAACGCCTGCGTTGATGAAGGATTTTCTAAAACGTGACCAGTATCGAATGTATAAACTGATTTGGGAACGATTTGTCGCTAGCCAGATGGCCAATGCGATCTATGATACTCTCCGCGTTGAACTCAAAGCTGGCTTAAGTGAAGCCGACACACCATATCTGTTCCGCGCATCAGGCAGTAAGATTAACTTCTACGGTTTCCTTGCGTTATACGAGGACTCCAGAGACGAAGATTCTACGGACGAAGATGACGAAGGATTGATCTTCCCTGAATTGGATGATAGCGAAAAACTTGACCTACGCAAATTGTTACCAGAGCAACACTTCACTCAACCACCACCACGCTATACAGAAGCATCATTGGTACGTACATTGGAGGAATATGGTATTGGCCGTCCAAGTACCTATGCACCTACCGTCACGGTTATCCAAAGTCGTGATTATGTCACCAAAGACGACAAGAGACTTGTCCCAACAGATACTGGTCGGGTTGTTAGTGATCTGCTTGCCGAGTATTTTGCCGAGGAAATGAATTATACATTCACGGCAAAGATGGAAGACCAACTCGATGGTGTTTCGGAAGGCAAGATGGATTGGAGACCAATGTTAGATGAGTTTTATACACCGTTTGAAAAACGCCTGAAAAATGCACGAGAAAACATGCCCAAGCTCGTCCAAGAAGAATTGGTCGGACGCACATGCCCTACATGTGGGACGGGTGATCTCGTCATTAAATATGGACGTTGGGGTAAATTTATCGGATGTAGCAATTATCCAGAATGCCGTCATACGGAGCAACATTTAGAGCGAACAGGACATGTATGCCCTGTTTGTGGCGAAGAACACGGTGGTGAAATTGTTGAGAGAAGAACACGCAAAGGACGGACTTTCTACGGATGTAGTCGCTATCCTGAGTGTGATTTTTCGCAGTGGAAATTGCCAAAAGACCTTGTCAAAATCGGTGATAATCCCGCAGAACAGGAGACCAAAGAACGGTCAATCGGATAATTACTGATTTTTGTCTTTGCGTTAAACTGTAACCATCGTTATACTGAAATAAATTTGTGGCATAACTTATTTGTTATGCCGCTGTTTTTTCAGTAGAATATAAAAAATGATTGCACTATCCATCGACTTGAAAGGTCGTTACCGATGAGTTTCTTAGGTCGTAAAAATAATAAAGACGACAAACAACCTGATGTCGGTGCTTCACCTGTATCAGATGCACCGCCGATGATAGACCCTGCTACGGGTCTTCCACCACCATATGAACCACCAGACCCCAATGCGTCCAAAAATGCACCGAAAGGCAATATTTTCCAGCGTTTTAAGAACTATCTACTAGACTCCTATAATGGTTTGTATAAGATTGTTCTTGAACCATCCATGCCAACAAAACAAACCGTCTTTCTTGTCATCCTTGGTATGATCTTTGGAATGATTTCAGCATATATTATTTCTCCTGTAGAATTTACAGGTGCTGGTCCACATCGTATGAATAGCGATGCGATAGAACAATGGGTAAGGATGGCAGCTGTTGGTCATGCAGAGGAAATTGCTTATGATGGGTCAACAGCATTAGCCGTACTTCAGCAGTTACCAAATCCTAAACAAGTTGTTGCGCAATTAGCCAATGACCCAAATGTTCCTCCACACGAGCAACAAGCTGTAGCAGAACTTCAGAATATCCCTGGCTTCAACGAAATCACAGGATCAGTTGCGCCCCAAGAAAGCTTAACCGACAGCCTACTTGACATCATACTTCCACTCGTTGTCGTGGCGATTTTGATACCAATTGTTGTATTGGTTTGGCGTTTGCTTATTTTTGATAATATTGTCGCACCGATTATTAATCAAATTAGACGTGCTCGTGACCCTGAGCTTCGTGCCAAGCAAGACAAGGCGAAGAAGGACCTTGATACTCTCAAGGATATTGGGCGTATTAACGCAGAAATGAAGCAGAATGTCGTTGTAGATGCTGAATTGGGTGAACCTGTCATGCAGACGATCTCAATTTATACCAAAGGGCGCAATTATGATGATTCATTTGCGATTGAATTAGGTCCAGATCAAGGTAATCAGTTTTTGGGTGAATGTGGTGTATCCATTGCGACTAAAGCAGGAGATGATGTGCAGTCGGTTGAATTTTGGGGATTTGATATGGCAACACAAGCTACCCTCACCAAGATTTTTGCCGCCCCCGCCGCCGTTAATGACCCAGTCTTACAAGCCAAACTTGGACCACGGGTAGAAAATCCTGCCACCGATATTATTGCTGCCGCACCAAATGCCAAGCTCACCCTCGAAACGGATTCGATCCGGATTCAAGGTGAAATAGTAAGCGTAGCGTATAACGATGCAGGTGGTACACCGAATAGTGGTATCGAAAATATGCAATTAAAAATCTTAACATGGCAAAAACAAGATAGTCCTGTTGGCATCTCAGCAGGAGGTCTACCGCCAATTCCGCCACCACAACCTTTACCAGATTATAGTTCCATCCAATTTGATCCACCACCACAGATGCCATCACCTACCCCACCCGGTGGTAAATCAATGGATGATTATGCTGATATCACATTTGATCCACCACCACAGATGCCATCACCTACCCCACCCGGTGGTCGATCATTGAATGATTACGACGATATTACGTTTGATCCACCACCACAAATGCCGAGTGGTAAACCTTTACAACCACCACCATTACAGATGCCTCCGAGCGGGCTAAATCCATTGTCACCTCCACCATTACAAATGCCTCCTAAACGCACAAAGGATGAAGAAGACGATCCATTTGGTGGCACGGGGGACTTCACACCATTATCATAGAATCTATCCATAAGCCTCGTCCATAGTGATGGGGCTTATTTCATCATATCATGATCACTGATATAACGATTAACAACTTCTGCTATCACCTGATACCCACTAGCCACAGGATGACCATCAAAGGTTGGTGGATAGATTGGAATTCCGTCCATTACCGCTTGTTGTAACGATGATAAGGCATCTACATAAGCAATAGCATTTTCATCAAAGAAATCCTTCATTTCAGATCGTATTTGCGCTTCCTGCTCGACCAGTAAAGTATAGTTATTATTTAATGAGTCAAGAAATGGTGCATATACTGTTTCTTTAGTCGGAATAAATACCACCAATAATTCTATATCGGATAGTTTGAGGAGAGTTTTTATCTCTGCATATTGTTGTTTCGAGATCCGTATGCCTTCTTGGATAATCGGTGAATTTATATCAACAACAAGTTGACGATATGCTGGTGTAAAGAATGTCTGAATATTATCCTTTTGATAGTATCCCAGCGACTCTGGGTGTTCTTTGATTTTCTGTATATTTATATCCAACTGCCGTTGGGATTCACCCGTATCAAGCGTCTTAAACACACCTACAGATGTCAAGAATTTACCGATATAGGTTCCGGATTGGATCTGCTCCCAGAAACTAAGGTTGCCCTGATTGGATTGCTTAGTATCCGTTGTTAATCCCTCCGATTGCAGTGCCTGTGCGCGTTCTGTTATCGTTTGTGATATAGCTGATAGATCAAAGGACGGGTCACGCAATGCTGTATGGTCATAATCACCATACACAATTGAATATGCATCTGCAAAATCGTTACCAAAATACATCCCAATCACAACCAATTGTGGAGAAAGCTCGATTGCTCTTTCGGCTAATACACGATACTGAACCGCGCCATAACTGCCTTGCGCCATACTATAGACATCATAACCTGATAAATCACTCAACACAGATGGATATGTTTCCGCTAGTGTTGCATTGACACCCCATGTTTGTGAATCGCCGATTGCAACAATATCGGCTTGTTCTAATGCAACTTTATTACGCCATCCGCGTGCATCATGTCCAACAGCATCTGACGGAGTCCGTTTACCCAAAACAGGATCAGTTAGTAACTCACGAGTATCAGGAAACGTAACATTAACATTGGCACGACTTAACAGCAATAACCCACCCTCTATGAAAACAAGGGATACAGCAAAACTGAGACAAAACAACATAAACTTCGATAGGATATGTTCAGACGGCAAAATACCCAGCAAAAAGATAAGTACCCCTAACATCAGTAGCACTGCCTGATACGGTCCTATACCATTTGCGGAAGATGACAATACTTCAGGTGCTATCGCCACACTAGCAAGAGCCAATCCAATCAGCATCGCAATCACCGACCCAGTCGATATCTTAAAGTGCATATACTAATCCTAAATAAACAACAAAATCCGCCAATTTGCGCAAACTGACGGATTTTGATAACTTGAGCAAGAGATCTTAGAGGATGTCGATAACAACAAATTTTATCGTTCCTGATGGCGTTTCAACTTTGAATTTTTTACCCTTTTTCTTGCCAATCAATGCCGCACCAATTGGACTTTTCTGTGAGATTTTACGTTCGCTCGGATTCGCTTCAGCCGTTCCAACGATTTTATACTCTTCGTCTTCGTCCATACCTTCTTCACGAATGATAACCGTTGAACCAATCCGAACTTCATCACTCGGGCCAGTGTCTTTAACGACAATGGCATTTCGCAAAACCATTTCAATATGCTGAATCCGTCCTTCGATGAATCCTGCCTGCTCTTTGGCATCATGATAATCTGCATTTTCTTTCAAATCACCTTGGGCAACTGCTTCCTTGAGCTTCTGAGCCAATTCAGGACGACGTGAAATAAGTAGATTTAATTCTTTACGCAGTTCTTCTTCGCCCTCTTCAGTTAAATAGGTTTGTTCTGATGCCATAACACTGTCCTTACATAAACTAATTTACAATTATTCGGCCTGTAATAAAGCCCTGTTTTTAAGCTGATTAGCGAGTGCGATCACATTCTGTCGGTGTAATTGTCGCACAGCACCATTCAACAAGATATGGCTTTTACCACAATCTTCGATGGGAATATGATCCTCAATATTTTCTATATTATCAGATAATGCTTTTTCAACAGTGCTCGCCAACTTCTTAAGATAATCTAAATCACTCTCGATCTTTTCCATAACTTCACCCCGCAAGACAACTTCCCCATGTCCTTGAATGATATTCTCATAGGGTTGGTTCCGTAATCGTTCAAGCGATTTAAGAAACTGATCAAAATCACCATCAACAAAGTATGGAATAGGCATAACGGTATCTGCGGCAAATAGAACATTCGCCTCTTGCACCAAACACGCAATTGAATCAGGACTATGTCCCGGACTTGACCATAATAAAAACGTGGTATTACCAACGGTTAATGTAATTTCATCATCAAAAACAATATTTGGCAAGACAAGCTCCACCGCTTCAAATTCTGGTGAGTTTGTTTGCATCCGCTTCAATCCATCACGCCCACGAGTATTAAGTAATTCTCGGCAAAGACGGTGCGATACAACTTGCGCATCAGGGAAAAAACATGTACCTGAAGTATGATCGGCATGAAAATGTGTATTGATCACATAACGCACTGTTGTATTGAGCCGTTCTTCAACAAATTGCTTGATTTTCAAACTTTCTTCGGGATACAATAAAGTATCAATCAACACCGCGCCCATGGTAGTAACGATAATACCAGCCGTTACTTGGACATATTGGTCACTCCGAAACACAAAAATATTCTCAGTAACCCGTTCACGTTGCATGATATTTAATGTCTATTCCACTAACTAAATCATAGAGTATCAAAAGAGTATAGTCATATGAATAGGAGAAATCAAGACAAGGATACTTTAGTCACGTTGTCGATAGCCTTGGATGTTGTATACTAAATTTAACTTTTATATATTGCATGGAGCAAATGGATTGATTATGAGACAAAAACAGAAGTTATATATCCGATTGCTAGTTCTTTTATCAACATTCTTTAGTCTAATCGTGTTACCAGTACATGCCCAATCAGTCTTTAGAATTGGAGTCATTGACGAAGAAGATGGCGCAATAACAAAAGGCACACGCCTCGCCGTCGCACAAATCAATGAATCTGGAGGTATTACTGGTTCAGAAGGCACAATCTACAATCTTGATGTGGTTGTTGCATCACCAGATAACTTACAGATTGCTGTCGCTAATATGAACCAAGCAGGGGTCATTGCTGTAATTGGTCCCGAAACAACAGAGCAAGTGTTATCAAGCATTACTGTACTACAACAGCTCAATGTTCCTATATTTACGACTGCTATTGGTGATACAGTACTGCTACAGGATAATACCAATCGCATCTTTCGATCGCGAGCACAAGAGGTTACCCAAGGGCGTGCCCTAGCAGATTATTTGGTAAATTCGTTGAATGTACGGACAATCACAACTGTACAACTCGATGTAGAGAGTACAGCTAGCATCATCGGTTTATCAACAGCTTTATCGGGTTTCAGTATTTCGTTGAATAATGTCATTTATGATCCATCTGTCAATGAAATAGAAAATATTGTTGCATCGATTGTCCAAGCACAACCTAACGCAGTCGGAATTTATGGCCCCCCCACATTAGCGGCACAAGTTTACAATCGCATAAAATCATCAGGGTATACAGGAAGAATCATCTATAACCAAGCTAGACATCCTGATTTTTTTGATTTAGTACCTACAACACAACTCAGTGGTATCATCAATTCTACAACATGGTCATTTTCGTCTCGTGATGTAGCCAGCAGAAACTTTGTCGCCGATTATGTTAGTACTTTCGGACAAATCCCCACTTCAATTGATGCTGCCAGTTATGATGCTGTTCAACTGATTGCAGAAGCAACAGGTCGTCCCGGCGTATTAGCCAATAATATCGTTGCCATCTCTAATTTTGAAGGTGTGCAAGGAGTGTTAAACCCTGCTCAATTGTCGCAAGGTGAAACCAGCACGAATGTATCGATTACACAACTAAATGAGTTTGGCGCGCCAAACGTTGTCGCACGGTATATCAACAATGCACTTATTCCAGATGATTCACCTCAAAGTGTCATCCAAACGCCTACCCCAATACCATCACCAACACCAGACGGGTTTACAGCTGTGATTAAAAGTGCCGTCCAAAATATTCGAGGTGGTCCAAGCACAGATTATGATATTCTGGGTCAATTGCCCAAAGATACGCAAGTAAAGGTCATCGGGGCAACGGTGGATTACACTTGGCTTGTAATCGATTTTCGAGGACAACAAGGCTGGTTAGCAACCTATCTCGTTGATACGTTTGGTGATCGCCTAACATTACCAATCATCCAACCACCACCAAAGCCGACCCCCTTACCGCCAACCGCTATACCAACAGCACCACCCGTTGCAGACTTGATTATCGTCAGTGCATCACCTAATCGCATCACACTCGATGAACCTTTTACAGTCAGTGCTGTCGTACTCAATCAAGGCGCGTTACCAGCAGGTGCATTTGCCGTAGCCACGTCGTTCCAACCCGGTGGTGTTTATACTGGGGTCAATGTCAATAGTCTTGGAGCTGGACAACAAACCACGGTTCAATTTCAGCAGACGATCTCAGGTGATACAGGACCACAATCTATCAAAATCATCGCAGACTTAAACAGCCAAATTGATGAAGGTGTTGCAGGAGAAGCCAATAACTCTAATTATACCTATACCTACATTGCTGACAGAGCAGAAAAGAATAGTGGAACGCTACAGATCAATCCGGGCGGTGTCTTAGATTTAGAAGGCTCTGGAAATCATGATGTTAAGTGGACTGGCACAGATTTAGAAAAAACAAACGCTACCGGAATGTACTTGATCACTGGTTATAATTCCATCAATGATATTCATGCCGGTGCCATCAACAGAAATCTAGCCACAACATCAACGTTAAATGCTGCCCTTCTACCCAATGCAATTATCGGGATCGAAACATCTGACGGCAAAAAAGGGGTTATGCAAGTTACAAGCGTCACATCAGGTGGATCAATTACCATCAGTTATCGTGCCTATAAATAATATAACCCTTACGCATATAGTTGACAACAATATGCTAAACTATGATATAGATGATATTTAGTAACAGGATGAAGTAGTAATGAGCATTGATGTTAAATGGCTATCACCAGAATCAAATATCATTAGGCTCACCATTGATCAAAGATGGTCATGGAGTGATTTTTTCAGTGCTAGACAACAGATGTATGACTTGATGGATAAATCTGACCATCAGGATATTGACTATATTCTAGATATGAGAAATGCACCTACCCTACCTGAAAATGTTTTGTCTCAAATGCGTAACTTAGGACAAAAACACCATCCCAAATCACGCCATATGATTGTTGTTGGTGCAAATCGTTTCATAAAAACGATGTTTGACATTATGCAAACACTCACGCCTAGTCGAATGGAGCATATTACACTCGTGCAGACGTTAGAAGATGCCGAGGCAACTCTCAAGCGAAAATATCAGATTTACGAATAAGTTGTTGAGTAAGGAAGGTAGGGAATTTGCTATCTTCCTTACTCATTCAATCCTCAAGGTAATAACGTAGTAAAGTAGGACTAATGAATAGTCAATTATCCATTAAAAAACTCCCAGAATTATTTGGTGTTTGCAAATTATCATCAGACGAAGATTTCCCATCTTGGTTACCGCGCCATGACACAATCTTTATTGCTCGTACAACCGACGAACTATCGATAATATGTCCGCAAAAATATATCCCATCAGAGCAAGTTGCAAGTCGTGGATGGAATTGCTTGCGTGTAGATGGAGATTTAGCATTTGATGAAGTTGGCGTTGTAGCGCGCATCGCCACACCCTTAGCCAACGCCAGATTGAGCATCTTTGTTATGTCTACGCATGATCGTGATTATGTTTTAGTTAGGGGAAATGACCTAGAAGTTGCTTTAAGAACCTATGAACAAGCTGGATTCTCGATATAGTTACTCCTCAGTCAATATATCAACAAAAGTTGTTTTATATGGTTCAACTACAAACCGCTCCCGATAAACGACTAATCCTTTCGCATTGAGCATAACCACCTCATATTCATCAGCGGGTAAATCACCAACCGTAAAATTTTCTTGCCATACGGGATCAGTATTCACACGATCACTTCCATACGTAAAAACCTCACGATTCACTGTTTCAGAGCGCACTACCAAACGCTGGCCATAAATCGAATTACCCTCGGCATCATGGATATACCCTGCCATTAATCCGTGGTTCACATAATATTGCAACCATAGTTCAGGATTACGAGTTGATTGATAATCAAAAGGGTCGTCCACACGCACTTCAAAATGCAAGTGTGCGCCAATGGCAATCCCCGATGAACCAACCCGTCCAATTCGTTGGCCAAGTGTTAGCTCTTGCCCTGCATCAACTTCTACTCGATCCAAATGTCCATACAATGTGTAAACTTGCAACCCATCTAGTGATGCAATGTCATGTGCAATGATCACAACTTCTCCATAGTAATTTTCATATGGACCTATTGGAAATTCAGAGTCACTTCCCGCAAATACAACTGTACCTGCTTCGGATGCATACACAGGGGTATAACGGGGGTTCACAAACTCTACACCAAGGTGAGCGTCGCGTGTTTCCAATAATGTGCCGCCATAAGGATACGTTCGATCCACCCAATGAACGTGATTGGCACTTAATTCAATAGGGCGCTTCAGTACGTGATGCTCTGTTTTTTCAATAACGACATCACTTTCGGATTCAAGGGTCGTTTCTGGCATCATAGTAGGCGTAGCAGTCACCTCTGTATCCACATCTTCAATCTTGGTGTTATTGGAGCTTGACTTTAGAGGTGAAAAAATAGGATTCGGGGTCGCCACTTGAGCCCATATAGGCGATATGAGCATCCCCAATAGAATACTAATTAATATCAACTGACGAAATGGGACGTGTAATCGTATCATAGTAGGTCAACTGAATTCATTTTATCTAGGAACTATGCACTATCGTCAGGGTCATCAACAAATTCAGGTAGAGTTTGCGTGCCGCTTGACGATTGTTTCTGCACCAAAAGAGATGCTAATTCCCCTGTCTTTATCTCTTTACCGTTATAACGGTCGTACAAATCAGGGTTTTCAACACGATCAACAGCATATCGCCATCGTCGATTACCTGTCTCACGTAGAACAGAACGGCAATTATCACAGCGTACTGTATGTTTGACAGTTGGAATACCAAAGAGGCGTTCTTGACGAGATTCTACATGAAGTTTACCCGCATGACAGACAGGACAATCATCAATAACAAATCCATCCACATAACGGTCAGCCAGAGATAGACCATTCCAATACAAGGCAATATAAAGAAGTACCACTATAAATAAAACACTTCCAATAACTGCCTCAATCGGGAATCGCCCTGAACCTGAATCATCTGTAGGTGGAATTTCTGTTATGTCAATTTCGGATAATTGTGTCGGTGTCGGTTGATCCGACTCAGCAACTGCCGCAATTGCAGTTATGTCCTCAGTTGCTTCTTCCGTGGCTGTATCAGTTAAAGTCGGTGTATCTGTATGCGTCGAGGTTGGTGCGTCTGTTGCTGTTGAGGTATTTGTACTTGTCAATGTTGGAACGTCTGTATGCGTCAACGTTAAAGTCGGTGTATCTGTATGCGTCGAGGTTGGTGCGTCTGTTGCTGTTGAGGTACTCGTTGACGTAGAAGTCGGTGTATCTGTATTTGTCGCCGTTGATGTTGAGGTCAACGTGAGTGTTTCAGTCGGCATATCGGTATTTGTGGCGGTTGGGACATCTGTATTTGCCACACTTAGAACAACTGTATCCGTTTCGCTGGGTATGAGCGAAGCAGTAGAAGTGGCTGTCATAGTATGAGTCAATGTATACGTAGATGTTGGTATATCTGTATTTGTCGCCGTTGATGTTGAGGTCAATGTAAGTGTTTCGGTCGGTGTATCGGTATTGGTTGGTACATCAGTATAGGTCGATGTAGAGGTCGGTGTATCTGTAGCTGTATCTGTTACTGTTGGTGTGTCTGTATTTGTTGCCGTTGATGTTGAGGTTGCTGTATTGGTATTAGTTGAAGTCGCGGTTGATGTGTAAGTTGAAGTCGGTGTATAGGTATGGGTTGGTGTATTAGATGGTGTAAACGTTG
>Ga0070729_10006461_pt1 | contig 11551 bp, 2 predicted proteins | sample tdDd472_FD_66725 | JGI IMG/M metagenome (GOLD analysis project Ga0070729, IMG submission 66725) | Marine sediment microbial communities from the Atlantic coast under amendment with organic carbon and nitrate - tdDd47.2 | ecosystem: Environmental > Aquatic > Marine > Coastal > Sediment | place...
CGTCCACGGCCTCATCAAACTCAAAGGATTCGGTCGTTTTTTCAAGCCGGTCAAGCAAGGTGTCGTCCACGGTTCCCTTTAAGTGACGCCGGGTCTCGGCAAGGAGGTCCAGGGCCTCGCCGTCGTTGTCCCGGAGGAGGGCATACAACCGGCATAGCAACGGTTCGGTATGGGCCCGGTCTATTTCTCCCGTGGCGGGCTCTTCCTCTTCAGGCACCAGTGTGTGCAGTTTCGCTTCTGACAGAGTGGTCAGGGTCTGTGCCAGGTGTTCTGAGAACCTGACCTGTGCATGTTCAATCTCTTCATTGGCCTCGTTGTGTATGGCAACCTCAAGGGCTGCCGCTGCCGCGGACAACGCTTCGGCACCCAAGTTGCCGGACACCCCTTTTACACTGTGCGCAACCCGTTTCGCCCGTTGGGAATCGTTTTCCCGGAGGGCGTTTTTTATTTCCTCAGCATCATGTGCGTGATTGGTGAGAAAACGGTGCAGAAGGTCAACGTAGAGTGTTTTGTTCCCAGCCACCCGAGACAGTCCCTCCTCAGTGTCAAACCCCTTGAGGACCGGTATTGAATGTATTTCACCGTGTTTCTGTGCCCTGGAAGCGGGAGGCGCAGCCCTTTCTCCGGGTTTGATCCAGCGGCACAATGTGTTGAGCAGCTCCTCGGCATCAATGGGCTTGGACACGTGGTCGTCCATTCCGGCTTCCAGGCTCTTTTCCCTGTCACCGGCCATGGCGTGGGCCGTCATGGCAATAATGGGTATTTTTCGGATGTCGGGTGCCAGCATTCGGATCTCCCGGGTGGCCGTGTAGCCGTCCATGATAGGCATCTGGATGTCCATGAGAACCGTATCGAACGGACCTTTCTGAACCGCCTCAACGGCTTGCTTGCCGTCTCCTGCGATGGTTACCACCAGGCCGGCGTCTTCAAGGATTTCCCGGGCAATCTGCTGGTTGATTTCATTGTCTTCGACCAGCAGGACTCTGGCGCCCCCTATTTTTTGGAGAGCCTCGGGGTCAGGCCCATGCAGCGGCCTGATATGATCGCGTGTGTGTATTGCTTTTCCAAAGACATCCATGATGGTGTTAAAGAGCACCGAGGCACTCACCGGCTTGATGAGGAACCCATCCACCCCTGCCTGCTCTGCTTGCTGCATGATCTCTTCGCGTCCGTAGGATGTGGCCATGATGATGGTGGGTTGGGGCGACAGGCTTGTGTTTGCTTTGATGCGGCGTGATGCTTCAATGCCATTTATGCCGGGCATGCTCCAGTCCATGATGACGAGTTCATAGAGTTTGTCCATGTCCGTTTCCCGGTCGAGTTCGGCCAGGGCCTTCTCTCCGGAATTCGCCAGGGTGACGTTGAATGTCATGGACTCCAGCATGTCTTTGAATATCTCCCGGGCCGCATTGCTGTCATCCACAACGAGGACCCTCATTCCATTGAGATCTCCCACATCACGGGTTCGAGTGATTTCCCCGGTCACCTTTCCAACGACGGCTGTAAAGCTGAATCTGCTGCCTTTGCCCAGCTCGCTTTCTACCCCGATGTCTCCACCCATCATCTCAACAAGACGCTTGCAGATCGTGAGCCCCAGCCCTGTGCCACCGTATTTTCTGGTTGTGGAGCTGTCGGCCTGGGAAAAGGGCTGGAAGAGTTTGGCGGTTTGCTCAGGGGTCATGCCAAGGCCTGTATCGCATACGGAAAATCGGAGCGTGGCTCTCTCTTCTGTTTGCTCAACCAGCTCCGTTCGGACGATGATCTCTCCTTTGTCTGTAAATTTCACGGCATTGTTAACGAGATTTAATAGGATCTGCCCAAGCCTCAAGGGGTCGCCCAGGAGTGCCATGGGGACGTCGGGGGTGGTTTGAAACAGGATTTCCAGGCCCTTTTCATGGGCCTTTACAGGGATGACATTGCTCAAATTGTCCAAGACGTCTTCTAAATGAAATTCAATGGTTTCCATGTTGAGCTTGCCGGCCTCGATCTTGGAAAAATCGAGAATATCATTGATGATACCGAGAAGGGATTTGGCGGATGCATCGATTTTTGTCAGGTAGTCATACTGTTTCGGAGTGAGGTCGGTTTTCAGGGCGAGGTGGGACATGCCGATGACGGCGTTCATGGGGGTTCGGATTTCGTGGCTCATGTTGGCCAGAAAGTGGCTCTTTGCCTCGGTGGCGGCCTCGGCTGTTTCTTTGGCTTCCCTCAGCTCCACTTCGGCCTGTTTGCGGTCCGTGATGTCCCGGAAATTTTTTACAAGGCCTGCCACAGTGCCGGATGGGGTCTTGAGCACGGCTTCGGACTCGATAAAGACCGCGATGGATCCGTTTTTCCGCTGGACTTCGACTTCGTGTTCCCGTTGCTCATGATCGTTGCCGGCAAGAGCCGCAGCAAGCGGACACCGGCCGCCGAAAGAGTGGTCGGCGCATGCCGACAGGCAGAAGAACTCATGGCATTTTTTGCCGATGACCTCCTCGCGCGTCGCTTCCCATAATTTGAGAAGCGTGTCGTTTACATTGAGGATTGTAAAGTCACGGTCAATGTGAACCAACCCTTCAACGGACAGGTTGAAGATGCTGTCCAGCTCTGTGTTGGCGGACTCCAGTTCGGCGGTTCTCTGCGACACCAGCTCTTCCAGGTGCTCACGGTACTGGGTCAATTCCCGCTCAGCCTGCTTTCGCTGCGTGATGTCGCGGGCAATGGAGAGCACCATGTTTTCACCCTCCATATCGAAGCTGCGGGAACTGATTTCAACGGGGATATGGTGGCCGGTTTTAGTGGTCTGTTCTATTTCAAAAAGAACGGGTTTCCCGGCTGCAAGTCGGTGTGTGTCGTTATTGTCGACCCCTGATGGCATGATGTCCGATGGCGTCAGGTTTTTCAATTCTTCCCGGGTGTAGCCCAGGAGTTGGCAGGCCACGTCGTTGACCTGGACAAAGGGACCGGGCTGTTCGCCTTGTGGCCAGCCGTGAACAAAGACGGCGTCATTGCCGCTGTTAAAGAGGAGGCGATACAGCTCTTCTCGTTCCTTGAGTTCAAAGGTGCGCATCGTCACGGCGTGCTCAAGTCGTCGGTTCCAGAACGCTAAGAGCATCAGAAGCAGGGCAAGGGGGATCCCAATTTTCCAGAGCAGAGAATAATCGAACCCATGTTCATATTTGATCGACACCCAGCTGTTGAAAATCATGTCCCGCTCATTTGGGGGAATCGCATCAAGGGCTTTCTGCAGGATTCCGGACAGAATGGGCCAGTCCTGTCGAACGGCCATGGCCTGTTTGTTTGCGTACGGTGTCTCCCCTGCAACGCGTATCTGTTTTAACTTCAGCTTGTTGATGTAGTAGCTGGTGGTCATGACGTTGCCGACGAAGGCATGGACCTGTCCCGATGCAAGCATTTCAAGGGCTTTGGGAAGAGAGGGCACAGGCTCCAGTATGATGTCCGGGTGGTTGTCGGAAAGCCATTCATGGATGGCAAACCCTTCCACAACGGCCACGCGTTTGCCGGTAAGACCTTTCAGGTTCCCTATATAGGCGACATCACTGTGGGCAAAAATGTTGACGGGCATGGTGAGGTAGGGCTCGGTAAAATGAAACTTGATCTCACGGTCCGGTGTTCGTGCCATGGAGGAGAAGAGGTCAAGCTCACCGTGCTCGACGGCAGCCAGGCTCTCCTGCCAGGTGAGCCCGGTGGCCACGTCAAACTTCAGGCCCAGTAATTGGGTCATCCGCTCCAGGTAATCCATGGAGATGCCGTGGAAATGACCCTCTTTATCGGCGAACTCCACCGGTGCCCAGTTGGGATCCATGGCGACACGAATGACGGGATGCTGTCTGATCCATGCCTTTTCCATGGCTGTCAGTTCAAGCTTGGTTTTTACGCCCTTGAGCTCGCCGAGCCACTTGCGGTGAATCGCACGGATTTCATCCTGCCCGATGGCGTCAAATGCACGCTGGAGTATGCCCGCGAGTACCGGCCAGTCTTTACGAATGCCAATGGCCAGAACCACAGGGGGTTTTTGCATGCGTCCCATTACCTTGAGGTTCGCCAGCAGCTCCTCTTCTATCAGGTAGGTGACCACCGCCCGGTTGCCGGCATAGGCATCGGCTTCACCCCTTGATACCGCCCCCAGAGCCTCACTGGTGGACTCGTACTCTTTAATCATGACCTTCGGATGGTTTTTCCGGAAGTATTTGACATTGTAAAAGCCCTTTTCCAGGGCAATGCTCTTTCCTGACAGGTCTTGTTCAGAGTTGATGTAAGGGCTGTCATTGCGGCCGATAAACACGTGGGGAATGATCAGGTAGGGAGTTGTGAATTGGAAAAAAGGCTCTCGCTCCTTTTTGGGTGTGATGTCCATCATGGCATCAAGTTCCCGGTTTTTTACCAGGTCGTGGTTCTCTTTGAAGGGCCGGGACTCCAAGACAATGGCCCCACCCAGGCGCTGGTTCATGGCGTGTATGTAATCGGCTCCGATGCCGCTGGGGAGCCCCTTTTTATTGACAAAGTTGAGGGGGGGCCAGGCGTTCATGACGCCCATGCGAATGGTGGGGTGCTCGGCTACCCATGCTTTCTCTGCGTCCGTCAGGGCGATGGCCATTCCTGCTTTCGGACGAAGTTCCTGCACGTATTGGACGGGAATCCATTTCTGCAGGATTTTGAATGTTTCTTCTTCGGTGATGGATGCAAGGGCTTTATCGATCATCGAGACCAGTGGTTGCCAATCGTTGCGGACAGCAAAGGCGAGAAGGAACGATTCTGGTGAGGCGTGGGCCGCAATCTTCAGGTTCGACAGGCTCAGCATTTGAATTGTGTGATGAGCGACGGCAAGGTTTCCGATGACGGCATCTGTCTTTTGTCCTGAGAGTGCAAGCAAGGCGCTCTGGAAGGTGGGATAAAGAACAGGCTCTAAGTTTGTTCGCTCCTTGATGAAGCCATGATGTGAGCTGTTTTCCTGCACCCCCACAGCGACTTGTTTCAGGGCATCGATGGAGTCGATCTCCGAGTCGCTTCTGGTGATGATCACCCGGGGGAAAGAGAGGTAAGGTCTTGAATAGCTGAGGTATCTCTTTCTCTCTTCCGTGATTCCCACACAGGGGAGCAGGTCTATTTCCCGGTTTTTGGCTTTTTTGACAACCTCCTTCCAGGCAAGGCCGGGGGCATGGTCAAATTTGATCCCAAGGCGTTTTTCGATCAGCCTGACATAATCGGCAGCAATGCCCCGGTAGGTGTCATCCCCCCTGATAAATTCAAAGGGCGCAAAAGATGGGTCCACCCCGATGCGGACGGTTTTGTGCTCTTTGAGCCAGGCCTTCTCCTCTGGGGTAAGCATCAGGGAAGGATGGCCCATGGTGTCTTCAGGGCTTCCGTAAATAAACTTGCTGAAATCCAGGTCGGCTCCAGAAAAACCGGCTTTTTCGTAGATCTCAGTGATCTGCTCATATCGCTGCGTAGTGACCGTTCCCAACGGGGTGATGTCAGAGAGAATCATGAGGTCCGTCATTTTCGCTTCATAAATCAACTGATCCCGATTGAGCTCGGGGCTGTACTTGGTCAGAATCAGGCTGATGATCTCTTCGGGGTTCTGTAATGCATAGGCCCATCCTTTGAGGGTGGCACGGATCATTTTCTTTACCCGTGCCGGATGGTCTCGGATCTCGGCTTCCGTTGTGAAGAAGTTGTCACCGTAGAAATCAATGCCGTAATTCTGAGGGTTGATGATGTGGGTTTCAATGCCCGTTTGTTTCAGGGCAAAGGGTTGAGACGTTATGTATGCGGAAACGATGTCCACTTTTCCAAGGGTGAGAGCATCGGCGTTGAACGAGTGGGGAACCGGGGTGACTTTTTTAAGGTCGCCCAGGGCATCAAGCAGCATCGCCAGCAGGGGGGCGTCACTTCCGCCTGCGATGTCGAACATCACGTTCTTGCCGGCCATGTCGTAGGGGGTGGTGATACCGGAGTTTTTCAGGGAGAGAAAGACCAGTGGCGAGTGCTGGAATATCTGCTTGAGAAGCACCACAGGCTTGTCATTCATACGAGCCAGGAGCAACCCTGTATCGGCCACGCCGTACTCCGCTTCACCATCAAGAACCGATTGAATGTGGCTTTTCTGGGTGTCACGCTCCCGAAAGACGACATCTATTCCTTCCTGGGCGTAATACCCCTTCTCCACGGCGGCGTAGTAGCCTGCAAATTGGAATTGGTGGAACCATTTCAGCTGAATGGTCACTCTCTCCAGTTGGCCGAAGGCAAGGGATGGGGTGCCTGCAAGGGCAAAACAAAGGAGCGCCAGGGTGTTTATGATGATTTTGCGGGTAAGCATGGGAACCACTCCGATGAAGGGTTGCTTAAAGGGCCTTGCGCTCTTCCTCAAATCCCGAAAATTGCAGGGTGATTTTTCGAAAATCCGCCTCCGCGGCAAGGAAGGCATCCACCACATCCGGTTCAAACTGGGTGCCGCGGGCTCCTTTGATGATCTCTATGGCGACCTCATGGGAAAATGCCGGCTTGTAAACCCGATATGTCACGAGGGCATCGTAGACGTCTGCCACAGCCATGAGTCGGCCGGGAATGGGAATCTCGTTGCCGGAGAGCCCGTCGGGGTAGCCGCTGCCGTCCCAGTGTTCATGGTGGGAGCAGGCGATCTCTGCAGCCATCTTCAGGTAGGGTGACGAGACATTGAGTTCCCGTCCTGCGGAAAGAATGGCATCCCTGCCGTAGATGGTGTGTTTTTTCACCACCTCAAACTCTTCAGCGGTGAGTTTGCCCGGTTTGAGGAGGATGGATTCGGGAACCGCGGTTTTCCCGATATCGTGGAGGGGGGCAGATTTGTGAAGGCGCTTGATGTAGTCAGCGGTGAGGGTTTCACGGAAGGGCGACGTCTCCCTGAGCTGTTCGGCCAGGGTTCTGACAAAATGCGCGGTGCGCAGGATGTGGTTACGGGTTTCATTGTTTCGGGTCTCGGCAAGGGATCCCATGGCCAGCAAGGCTACATCCAGAATGTCGGTTTGGTGTTTCAGGGCATCATCCGTCTCCTTTGTTCTGAGATGGGTATGCACCCTGGCTGATAGGATCGGCGGGCTGACCGGTTTGTTGATGAAGTCCACTGCCCCCAGCTCAAATCCCCGTTGTTCATCTTTCACATCGCATGGGCTCGTAAAGAAAATGATCGGGATGTCCCGGGTACTCTCCTGGTCTTTAAGTATTTTGCATACCTCAAAGCCGCTCATACCCGGCATCTGGACGTCGAGGAGGATGAGGTCCGGCGGCGTGTCCATGGAGGCGATCTCAACTGCCTTTTCCCCGTTTGTCGCGACCTTTGTTTTGCAGGTGCCCCTCAGCAACTGACTGATCAGCTTGATGTTTTCGGGCATATCATCAACAATCAGCACGGTTTTTTGCTCCATCATCGTTCGTCCTCCAGGGATAGGTTTAACGTGTCTGCGCTGTGTTTAAGCGTTTCGATGGCCTTGTCGAATTCGAAGGCTTCGATCTGTTCTCCAAGGTGTTTCATGACAGTGGTGTCTATGGTCCCTTTCAACTGAGGGCCCATCTCATCCAAGAACTCCAGGGCCTCGCTGTCGTTGTCCAAAAGAAGGCGGTACATCTTCGATAGAAGTTGTCGTGTTTGTTCCGGGGTTGCCCCTTGTGGCGCCGGCATGGTTTGCCGCGATTCCGTTTTCTGAAGGTCAGCACCTTTCAGGCTTTGCATGACGTGTGCGAGAGCCTTCGAAAACCCGACTTCAGCCTGCCGGGTCTGTTTGCCGTTGCTGGTCTTTATGGCGGCTTCAAGGGCTGCTGCCGCCTTTGAGACCTCGTTGGCACCCAGGTTGCCGGCGACACCTTTGATGCTGTGCGCCATGCGCCGGGCTTTGTGGAAATCCTGTGCCGCAAGCGCTTCTTGAAGTTCCGTGGCGGCATTGGCATGATGGGTCAGGAAACGGTTTAAGAGGTTGAGATAGAGCGGTTTGTTATTTGCAACACGCGACAGCCCCTCTTCTGTATCAATGCCCGCCAGTTCCGGAACAGAAAGGGGCGCTTTGATGTTTTTGGGCCTTGTCGTTGGAGGAGGAGGACTTTTCCTTGGTTTTACCCAACGGCACAGGACCGACAAAAGGTCATCCGTATTGATGGGTTTGGTGACGTGATCATTCATTTCCGAGGCCAGGCTCTTTTCACGATCGCCGGACATGGCGTGGGCTGTCATGGCAACAATCGGGATATCCCCAACGCCGGATGGCAGTTTTCGAATCAGGCGTGTCGCGGTGTAGCCATCCATGACGGGCATCTGGATGTCCATGAGGACGGTGTCAAAGGGGGCTTCCTGAACTTTTTTCAGTGCATCCAGGCCGTCGTTGGCCAGGGTGACAACCAGGCCAGCGTCTTCGAGGATTTCGCGGGCCACCTGCTGGTTGATCTCGTTGTCTTCCACAACAAGGATTCGAGCGCCGCAAATACGTTCGATGCCATGGGTGCTTACATCTGAGGGTCGGACCGGAGAAGACCGCCTGACTTCTTTGCCGAGGACCTCCATCACCGTATTGTACAGCATCGACTGGTTGACAGGTTTGATGAGAAACCCTTCCAACCCGAGAACCTCCACCTGGTGCATCACTTCTTCCCGCCCGTAGGCTGTCACAAGAATGATGGGCGGTTTCATGGGGAGGTCCGGGTGATTCTTGATACGTCGTGAGGCCTCAATACCGCTCATGCCCGGCATCTTCCAATCCATCAAGACCAGCTCAAAAGACTGGGCTTCAATGGTCGCTTCGATGAGTTCCAGAGCTTTGGTTCCTGATCCGGCCGTTGTGACGGAAAAACCGAAGCTCTGGAGGAATATGTTGAATATTTCACGGGAGGTTGCGCTGTCGTCCACCACCAGCACCCGTTTGCCCATCAGATCTGTTGTGATGTGGTACTTTTTCTGGGGATGGCTTTCATGCACGCTGAAGTCGGCGGTAAATGAAAAGGTACTGCCGATGTCAGGCTCGCTTTCCACTCGGATTTCTCCGTTCATCATTTCAACCAGGCGTTTGCAGACGGTCAGGCCCAGTCCGGTGCCTCCGTATTGGCGGGTTGTGGAGGTGTCGGCTTGGGAGAAGGGTTGGAACAACCGTGCGGTCTGTTCTTTTGTCATGCCAATCCCCGAATCACGCACGGAAAAGTGAAGTGTGACCAGGTTGTTTTTTCTCGACACCACGTTTATCGAAATGACAATTTCCCCCTCCTTCGTGAATTTTACCGCATTGTTGGCCAGGTTAATGAGGACCTGACCCAGGCGCAAAGGGTCTCCCACCAGGTTGAGCGGTACGTCGGTGGCGACTGAAAAGAGGAGTTCCAGCTCTTTTTCCTGAGTTTTGATACCGGTTACGGCCGTCAGGTTGTCCAGCACCTCATCGAGGTGAAACTCCACACTCTCCATATCCAGCTTGCCGGCTTCAATCTTTGAAAAATCGAGGATGTCATTGATGATCCCCAGAAGGGACTTGGCTGAAAGGTCTATGGTGTTGATGTAATGGAGCTGTTTTTTGGTCAGCTCTGTTTTTAACGCCAGGTGGGACATGCCGATGATGGCGTTCATGGGGGTCCTGATCTCATGGCTCATGTTGGCCAGAAAATCACTTTTGGCCTGGGTCGCCGATTCGGCGTCCTTTCTGGCCTGTTTCAGGTCTTTCACCATGGTGAGCATGGTTTGTCTGGCATTGGCAAGTTCGTCAACACGGTTTCGAAGCGCCACTTCTCCCTGGCGGCGTTTGACACTCATGGTCGTCAGGAACCATGAGATAACGGCAATTACAATGATAAGGGCTGCTGTCGCGGATCGAATTCCTGTCTGGATATGCTGAATGTTGGCATGCAATGTCTCGGGTGAGATCCGGCCGATAACCTTCCAGTTGTAGCCCTTGGCATCCATCCATGCCCTGCTGGGTTCAAAGGGTTTTGCTGAGCCGGTGCTGGTTTTGGTTGCTTGAAAAAACGGGTAGACAGTTGCGAAGGTGAATAGCCCGTTTTTATTGGAAAACTGGCCGCAATCCCGGGCGGTGATCTGGCTCCATGCTCCAGGGAAGGCTGCGCTGAATTTTCTGTGTATCCTCTCGTCGAACATAAAGCCCCATTCATCCTGGGCCGAGGGGCCCTTTAACCAGAATCCTTCGGGGTTGATCAGCATGTAGTGAGATGACGTGCCCGGCAGGGCCAGCAGGTCAAGGAGCTTTTGCCCTAAGTAGTTGAGAAGCAGGACCCCCCGCTTGCGTCCCTGGTTGTCGAACACAGGGGTACCGATTCGGATCATGGGCTTGAGGGGCTGTTCAATCTTGCCGTGCTCGATATTGAGGTCAAAGGGGGAGACGTAAACCTCGTCAGCGTCAAGGCGGTAGGCATCTTTGAAGTAGTATCGGGAGCCTTTGTTCTGCAGCTGTTCGTTCGGGACCACGGATGGGGTTCCCGCGTTGTAATTGATCCGGATTGTTTCCATCCCCTGTTCATCGAGGAAACGGATCTGGTCGTAATCTCCCTTGACGTCGGAAAAGATCAGGTAATCCTCCCTCACACTTTCCATGAACTCTTGCTCGTTTGTGTCCAGCACCCCTTGAAGATGGCAGTTCCCGGAGAGAAGAAACAGGTCTGAGAATACCGTGTTTATATTAACGGATATCGCACGGTGGATTATCTTTACGTGGGATTCTTCTTTTTTTGCGAAGTTTCCGGCATTGTTCCGTGCAACGGTTTGCGTGAAGATCGCCGAGAGGATGAGGATGAGTGTCAGCAAGGGGAGAAACAGCATGAGGAATCGTTTGCCCACGTTCCATGTGAGGTATGTCATCAGATCTTCCAAGGATAATCTCATGTGGGGCTACCCCTGATGAATCGGTTCTTGAATCTGCCAATGGCGACGACCCATAGCGCTGTGGAGATGTGGGGGCAGGGTGGTGACGGCACAAAGGCTGAGTTCTGCTGCCTGTCAGAGGCAACGTTGGGCTGATGCATGGCGATTATTGCAAACGGGCGGGTGTTGTTCTGATGATATCATTCTGAATTCAAAGGATAAAGGAAAAGCGTTCGCCATGGGCCAAGGCCTTAGGGAAACGGTGGGTTTAATACAAGGCAGGGTGATGTTTCGAGGTGGATGGGGTGGTGTGGGGGCGCAGAGAACCCGTTGACCGACCAGGTCGTATGTGTGGCCTCCGGGAGGGTCACCGGAGGCAATGTTGAGCTGAATCAGGTTCCTTTATGGACCTGTTCGTTGCGTTACCCCTTTTCAGCTTTTTGCGATTTTGGCCGTTGCCCCGGAAAGGGACTCCCGGGCTTCAAGAATCAGTGCTTCTGCAGTGCCCGGAGTTCCAGCGACGAGAATACCGGTACCCGAACTCAAGGTGAGGTTGAACCGGAAGGCATTGTAGAGGAACTCTTTTTGGGTGATGGTCTCTGTGAATCGCTGGGAGATGCGCGGCACCTCTGTAACGGTGATGCCGTTCAGGAGAACAGCAAAGGTCGCGTGATCGAAACGACCGGCCAGATCACCTGTGCGGATCATGTCTCCCAAGAGGCTTCC
>Ga0070729_10006463_pt1 | contig 11548 bp, 10 predicted proteins | sample tdDd472_FD_66725 | JGI IMG/M metagenome (GOLD analysis project Ga0070729, IMG submission 66725) | Marine sediment microbial communities from the Atlantic coast under amendment with organic carbon and nitrate - tdDd47.2 | ecosystem: Environmental > Aquatic > Marine > Coastal > Sediment | place...
CGGTCGTCCATCTTCGGCGGATCGACGATTTTGCCGGGGTTCATGATGCCCGTGGGATCGAAACCTTCCTTCACCTGCTTGAAGGTGTCGATCATGGGGGTGCCGAACATGGCCTCGTGAAACTCGGAGCGCACCAGCCCGTCTCCGTGCTCGCCGGAATGCGAGCCCTTGTACTCGCGCACCATCTCGAAGGCGGCCTCGGCGATGTCGCGCATTTTCTTGGCTTCGGCCTCAAGCTTCAGGTTCACCACCGGGCGCACGTGCAGGCAACCGACCGACGCGTGCGCGTACCAGGTGCCGGTGGTGCCGTGCGCCGCGAACACGTCGGTCAGGCGCTGGGTGTAATCGGCAAGGTCTTCCAGGCGTACCGCGCAGTCCTCGATGAAGGAAATGGGTTTTCCCTCGGTCTTCATCGACATCATGATATTGAGGCCGGACTTGCGCACCTCCCAGACCGCCTTCTGGAAGCCGGGATCTATGGCCTCGACAACGCCGCCCGGAAAGCCCAGGTCGGCCATCAACTGGACGAGATCCTTGAGCTTGGCCGTATTGACGTCCGGGTCGTCGCCGGCGAACTCCACCAGCAGCACCGCCGCCGGGTCGCCCTGAATAAACTGCTCGATGGTGGGGCGGAACATGGGAATGTCGCGCGCCAGGTCGATCATCGTCTTGTCCGCCAGTTCCACCGCCGCCGGGCCCAGCTTGACGATGTGCTGGGCCGAGTCCATGGCCGCGTAAAAGGTCGGGAAATGGCAGATGCCGAGTGTCTTGTGTTTCGGCAGCGGGCTCAGGTTGAGCTCCAGCCGCGTCGAGAAGGCGAGCGTCCCCTCCGAGCCCACCAACAGATGCGCCAAGTTGGGGTGCGTCTGCGGCCGGCCCATGGTCGCCTTGGCCCACTCGCCCCGGGGCGGCCCGCCCGGCAGCAATGCATCGACGTTGTAGCCGCCGACCCGGCGCATGAGATCGGGAAAACCGGCCGTGATGGTCTCGGCCCGGTCGCGGCCCAAATCCAGAAGCCGCGAGACCAGCGCGCTTTGGCTATCGGAAAGATGCGCCAGCGAGGCGTTGTCGGCCACTTCGCCGAATGTCATGGCCGAGCCGTCGGCGAGGATGGCGTCGATGGCGTGCACGTTGTCGCGCATGGTGCCGTAGACGATGGAGCGCGCGCCGCAGGAGTTGTTGCCGGCCATGCCGCCGATGGTGGCGCGGCTCGAGGTGGAGACGTCTACCGGGAACCAGAGCCCGTGCGGCTTCAGGAACGCGTTCAACTGGTCCAGGACGATGCCGGGCTCGACCGCGATGCGGCGGCCTTCCGGATCGAAATCCAGGACCTTGTTCATGTGGCGCGAGCAATCCATGACGACGGCTTCGCCAACCGTTTGCCCGCATTGCGACGTGCCGCCGCCGCGCGGCAGTACGGCGACGTTCTCGTCCGCCGCGATCTCCAACACACGTGTCACGTCGGCGGCGGATTTCGGCACGGTGACGCCGATCGGTTCGACCTGGTAGTGCGACGCGTCGGTGCTGTAGCGCCCACGGCTGAAGCCGTCGAACAGCACCTCGCCTTCGATCTCGCGCCCCAGGCGCGCGGCTAGGGCCGAATCGCCGATCCGCCCCGAGCCCGTCAGTGCGGGTTTTGCTGGTGACATGGATGAATTCCTGGTTGTTCAGGCCTGGATGGTATCATTTTGCATTCAAAAAGCAATGCGCTACGGAAAAATAAGGGTTGCTGCCCTAAAAAATGAATGCATAATTCGAAACTTCCATTTCACCAGCCTAAGGGGACGCCGTCATGGCCTATCGCAGCGGTCGCCATTTCCTGCAGATTCCGGGTCCGTCCAACGTGCCGGACCGTATTCTGCGCGCCATCGACAATCCGACCATGGACCACCGGGGGCCCGAGTTCGCGGATCTGGGCCATGCCTGCCTGGACGGCATCAAGAAGGTCTTCAAGACCGAGAACCCGGTGGTCATCTATCCGGCGTCCGGGACGGGTGCCTGGGAAGCGGCCTTGGTCAACAGCTTGAGCCCCGGCGACAAGGTCCTGATGTTCGAGACCGGCCAGTTCGCGTCGCTCTGGAACGAACTGGCGACACGCATCGGCGTTCAACCGGAATTCATCGAGGGCGATTGGCGCGGCGGCGCCGACGCATCGGCCATCGAGGATCGCCTGCGCGCCGACACCGGCCACGAGATCAAGGCCGTCTGCGTCGTCCACAACGAAACCTCCACCGGCGCCGTCACCAATGTTGCCGCCGTGCGCGGCGCCATCGACGCCGCCGGGCATCCGGCGCTGCTGATGGTCGATACCATCTCGTCGCTCGGTTCCATCGACTATCGCCACGACGAATGGGGTGTCGACGTGACGATTTCCGGTTCGCAGAAGGGGCTGATGCTGCCGCCGGGGCTGAGCTTCAACGCCGTCAGCGACAAGGCCCTGGAAGCCAGCAAAGGGGCAAAACTGGCGCGCTCTTATTGGGATTGGCAATCGATGATTGCCAACAACAAGGCGGGATACTTTCCCTACACGCCCGCGACCAACCTGTTGTACGGCCTCAAGGAAGCGCTCGCCATGCTGTTTGAGGAAGGCCTCGACAACGTCTTTGCCCGCCACGACCGCCACGCCGAAGCGACGCGGCGCGCCGTTCAGGCCTGGGGGCTCGAGATCCTCTGCAACAACCCGGCGGAATATTCCTCGGTGCTGACCGCGGTCATGGTGCCCGACGGCCATGACGCCGACCACGTGCGCGGCGTGATCTTGGAGAACTTCGACATGTCCTTGGGCACCGGGCTCGGCAAGGTGAAGGGCAAGATCTTCCGCATCGGGCATTTGGGCGACTTCAACGATCTGACGCTGATGGGGACGCTGGCCGGCGTCGAAATGGGGCTCGGCATCGCCGGCGTGCCGCACCAGAAGGGCGGCGTGCAGCAGGCCATGAACTTCCTTGCCGGAGACGCCCGATGAGCGAAGAAAACGTCATGGATACGGTCCTCGTCGACAGGGGGGCGGAGGGCATCGTCACCGTCACCCTCAACCGCCCGCACAAGCTCAACGCCTTCACCAAGCCCATGTGGGGCCGCATGGGCGAGGTGTTCCGCGAACTGGACGCTGACGACGACATCCGCTGCGTCGTCATCCGCGGCGCCGGCGAGAAGGCCTTCGGGCCCGGCAACGACATTTCCGAGTTCGAGACCGAGCGCTCCAACGCCGAACAGGCCGCCGCCTACGGCGTCTTGATGCATGGCACCATCGAGGCGCTCCGAAACATGCGCCACCCCACCGTGGCGATGATCCATGGCATCTGCGTCGGCGGCGGGCTGGAGATCGCGGGGCTTTGCGATATCCGGGTCGCGGGCGAGGGCGCGCGTTTCGGCGCGCCGATATCCAAGTTGGGCCTGGTCATGGCCTACCAGGAAATCTCCTGCCTGCGCGCCTTGGCCGGCATCCAGGGCGCGCTGGAAATCCTTTTGGAGGGGCGCATCATTTCGGCCGCCGAGGCACATCACATGGGGTTGGTGAGCCGCGTTGTCCCGGACGGCGAGGTCGCGGCGGAAGCCATGGAAACCGCCAAGCGCATTGCCGCCGGCGCGCCGCTGGTGCACCGTTGGCACAAGAAGTTCCTGCGGCGTCTCAACGATCCGACGCCGTTGACGGCGGAAGAACTGGCGGAGGGCTTCGCCTGCTACGACACCGAGGACTTCCAGATCGGCTACAAGGCGTTCCTGGCCAAGGAAACGCCCAAGTTCAAGGGCAAGTGACGGCGCCCGGCGCCGCACGGGGGATAGAAAACAAATGCAGAAGACCGGACCGCTCACCGGCGTCAAGGTGATCGAGATGTGCCACGTCATGGCCGGGCCCACCTGCGGGCGGATGCTCGCCGACATGGGCGCCGACGTGATCAAGCTGGAACGCGTGCCCGACGGTGACGATACCCGGCGAATGCTGCCGCCCGACATCGAGGGCGAGCCCGCCGCCTTCATGATGATGAACTCCGGCAAGCGCGGCATCGCCGTGGACCTCAAGAACGAGCGCGGCAAGGACGTGTTGAAGCGCCTGCTCGCCACCGCCGACATCGTCACCGAGAACTACCGCGCCGACACCATGGCCAAGCTGGGCCTCGGCTACGAGGAGCTGAGGAAGGTCAATCCGGCACTGGTCTATTGCGCCATTTCCGGTTTCGGCCGCACCGGCCCCTATGCATCGCGCGGCGGCTATGACCTGATCGCGCAGGGGATGAGCGGCTTGATGAGCTTCACCGGCGAGGGCCCGGGCCGCCCGCCGGTGAAGGTCGGCGCGCCGGTCTGCGACATCACGGCCGGCATCCTCGCCGCCATGGGCGTGCTGGCCGCCTACGTGCATCGCCTCAAAACCGGCGAGGGGCAAATGGTCGATACCTCGCTTTACGAAGCCGGCATTACCCTGAGCTATTGGCAGTCCGCCATTGCGCTCGCCACCGGCAACGCGCCCGGCCCCATGGGGTCGGCGCATCCCTTGAACGCGCCCTACCAGGCGGTGGAGACCGCCGACGGCTGGATCACCTTTTCCGGCGCCAACGACCGCAACTGGAGGCGGTTGCTGGAACTTCTGGGTCTCGACGAATTGGCCGAGGATCCGCGCTTCATGGACAACGCCGGTCGCATGGGCAACCTGGACGAATTGATGGAATTGCTGTCGGTGGAGTTCCGCAAGAAGCCGCGCGACACATGGCTGGCGGAGTTGGAAGCGGCGAAAATTCCGGCCGGCCCGGTGTTCGACGTCAACGAGATGCATGCCGATCCGCACACCCTGGCGCGTGACATGGTGGTCGAGGTGGAGCACGACCGCATCGGCAGCGTCAAAACCATCGGCTGCCCGGTGAAGTTCACCGAAACACCCAGCGCCGTGCATTCCGCCGCACCCATCTACGCCCAGCACACCCGCGAAGTGCTGGCCGAATTCGGCTATGCGGCGGATGAGATCGAAAGCCTGGTGGCCGACGGCGCGGTCATCGCCCACGATCCGTTGTAGGTCGTTTAAGCTTCCATCCCCGGGAGCGCACGTACCCGATCGGCGATGAAGTCGACGAAGGCGCGGATACGCGCCGGCAGGAACACCGCCGGCGCCCAGACTGCCATCATCGGCATCGGCTCATGGCGGTAGTCGGGCAGAACTTCCACCACTTCCTCACGGTCCAGCGCATCGGCCAGTGCCCAGCGCGGACCCATGTGCAGCCCGAAACCACGCTTCGCCGCATCGACCAGCGACATCACGGCGTTGATGGTGACGCCGCCACGGCGTGGGATTTCATGCCGCGTGCCGTCGGGACCGGTGAGACGGAGCGGCTGGTGGCGGTTTTCGCTGAGGAAAAAGATGTGGTCGTGATCAGTGAGGTCCGCGGGTGCCGTCGGCACACCGCGCCGGGCCAAATACGCGGGCGCGGCGACAAGAACCCGTTCCGCCCTTGCCAGCGTACGTGATTTCAACGCCGAGTCGGGCTGGGCGCCGACCCGGATGGCGACATCGACGCCGGCGGCCACCAAGTCGATGCGCTGTGCCGCCAGGGTCAGTTCCACGTCGAGCCCCGGATGCAGCGCCTTGAAATCCAGCAGCCAGCCGGCCAGGTACAACTGGCCAAAATCGATGGTGGAATTGACCCGTAGCAGTCCGCGCGGACGTTCGGCCTCGCCGGCGACGTCGGCCTCCAGCGCATCGATCTCCGCCATTAGGGCGCGCAGCCGCTCGTAGTAGCGCCGGCCCGCTTCCGTGGGGCGGGTGTGGGCGCGGGCGCGTTCCAACAATTTCGTACCGAGCCGTGCCTCCAAGGCGCTCAGTCGGCGAGAGATGGAGGAGGGCTCGAGCCCCAGTTCCCGTGCCGCCGCGCGGATGGTGCCGAGTTCGACCACGCGCAGGAATAGCCGGAGTTCCGCATAAGGGCCGAAAGGGGTCATGAAGGGCACGCCATATGTTGCATAGAAAGCAACAATAGTTTGCTGAATGAAAAATATCCAGTCGATAGCGCAACAGATAGGGTGCCTGTTAATGGATCAACGCATACCGTTTTCTTTGAAAGGACCCGAACATGACCCAAGACCTGCATGGAAAAGCCGCCCTGGTTACCGGTGGAAGCCGCGGCCTCGGCCGCGCCATCGCTCTCGAGCTGGCGAAAGCCGGCGCCGACGTGGTGATTACCTACCGGAGCGAGGCTGAAAAAGCCGAAGCTGTTGTTGCCGAGATCGCCGCCCGAGGCGGAAAGGCCACCGCCCTACCGGTCGATCTGGAAGGCACCCGCGACCTGCCGCGATTCCTCGAAGCGCTTTCCGGCGCGCTCACCGGATTGCGAGGAGGCGATCGCCTCGACATCCTGGTCAACAACGCCGGCCTCCAGCGCGCCGGTGTTGTGGGTCAGGTGAGCGAAGACGACTATGACGCCATCATGAACACCAACGTGAAGGCGGTCTTCTTCCTCACCCAGGCATTGCTTGAAAAGCTAAACGATGGCGGTCGCATCATCCTCATCGGTTCAGGATTGTCGCGTTATTCGTTGCCGCCCTACATCGTCTACGGCGCCACCAAGGCGGCCCAGGACATCTTCGCGCGTTACATGGCGAAGACCCTTGGCCCGCGTGGGATCACCGTCAACACCGTGGCGCCGGGCGCGCTGGCCACCGATTTCAATCGCGCCACCTTCGAGGCCAATCCCGCCATCGTCGAGATGATCGCCGGCAACACCGCGCTCGGCCGTGTCGGCGAGGCTTCGGACGTGCCCGGCACCGTCGCCTTTCTCGCCGATCCCGATTCCGCCTGGATCACCGGCCAGCGCATTGAGGTCTCGGGCGGTATGTTCCTTTGATCGGCGCCCCTTGCGGGCGGGTGAATTCCGGTTACCTCTAGGGCGAAGGTTGTTGGGGGAACAATGACTGGAGTTCGCCATGTCCGCCTCGCCAGACAGTTATCACGTCGTCTGTCCGCATTGTGCCACGACCAACCGCATCCCCGCCGCCAAGCCCGCGCATGAGGCCAAGTGCGGCAATTGCGGCAAGCCCGTTTTCGACGGCCATCCCGTCGCCCTCGACGCCAAGGCCTTTCAGCGCCATGTCGCTAAGAGCGACATCCCCGTGGTCGTCGATTTCTGGGCCGAATGGTGCGGGCCTTGTAAGATGATGGCGCCGGAGTTCGCCCGCGCCGCCCATGACATGGAACCGCGTGCCCGCTTCGCCAAGGTCGATACCGAGTCCGAGCAGGGAATCGCGACGCAATTCGGTATCCGATCCATCCCGACGCTGGTGATTTTCAAGGGCGGCCGTGAGATCGCGCGCCAATCGGGCGCCATGCCGGCGGCGCAGCTCAAGACCTGGGTCGCGCAGTACGTTTGAGGTTTTGGACGCTCAGGCGTCCTTGAACTTGGCCGGGCGTTTCTCGGCGAAGGCGGCGATGCCTTCCTTCGCGTCGTCGGTCGAATAGGCCAGTGCGCCGATCTCCGCTTCTACCTTCTGGCCCTGGTCGAGCGGCAGTTCGCCGGCGCGGGTGACGGCATCTCGCACCATCTTCAGCACCGGCAGGGAAAAGCCGGTGAAGGTTCGCGCAAACGCCTTGGCGGCGGCGACGACGTCGCCTTGATCGGCGACGTGGCTCACCAGTCCCAGTTCCAGCGCTTCCGAAGCCGTCACTTGGCGGCCGGTCATGATCATCTCCAATGCCGCCGTCTCGCCGACGACGCGGGGCAGGCGCTGGGTGCCGCCGTAGCCGGGCGTCAGGCCGAGCTTGATTTCCGGCAGGCCGACGCGTGCGTTCGAAGATGCCAGCCGGAAGGTGCAGGCCAGCGCCAGTTCCAGCCCGCCGCCGAAGGCGAAGCCGTTGATGGCGGCGATGGAGGGAATGGCGAGGCCGGCCAAGCGGTCGAAGGTGCGCTGGCCGCGTTCCAGCAGGCGCTTGTGGTCGAGCGGCGTCGCGCCCTGCAGTTCCTTGATGTCAGCGCCGGCGCAAAAGGCCTTGTCACCGGCGCCGGTGAAGATCAGGCAACGCGCCCCGGACGCCGCCGCCTCGTCGATGGCGGCGCCCAACCCGGCGATCACCTCGGCGTTGAGCGCATTGAGCGCGTCCGGGCGGTTCAGCGTGACGATACAGAACTCGTCCTCGAAACTGACATCGACGGGCATGGCGGTCTCCTCCCTCCGGTTCTCGGATCATTGGCGCTGCACGAAGGTGTAAGCGCGCCGGGCCGGTTTGGAAAGCCTCCGGTTCCTGGCCTTGACCCGCCGAGGCGCGGTCTGTATCGACGATTTCATGACGTACCGGAACAACGGGCATCGAGACGGCGGCGCCAGCGTCGGCATACTGATGCTGGATTCCAGCTTTCCCCGGATACCCGGCGACGGCGGCAACGCCGCGACCTGGCCGTTTCCCGTTCTGCTCAAGACCATTTCCGGCGCCAGCCCGGAGCACGCCGTGCTGCGCGGCGCCGGCAGTCTGGCCGGGGCCTTCGTCGATGGCGCGCGGGAACTGGTGAGCGCCGGCGTCGCCGGCATCACGACCAGTTGCGGGTTCCTGGTGCTGTTTCAGGCGGAATTGGCCGAGGCCGCCGGCGTACCGGTGGCGACGTCGAGCCTGATGCAGGTGCCGGCGGTGCAGGCGCTGCTGCCGCCGGGCAAGCGGGTCGGAATCCTGACCATCTCGGCGGCGTCGCTGACGCCCGCACACCTGGCGGCGGCGGGTGTCCCCGTCGATACTCCGATCGGCGACACGGCGCCGGGCGGGCGCGAGTTCGCTCGCGTGATCCTCGGCGACGAGCCGGCATTGGATGTGGACCTGGCGCGAAAAGACCTGCTGGATGGCGCCCGCGCCCTGGTGGCGGCGTATCCCGAAATCGGCGCCTTGGTGTTGGAATGCACCAACATGGCTCCCTATTCGGCCGACATCGCGGCCGAACTGGGCGTGCCCGTCTACGATTTCTACAGTTTCGTCACCTGGTTTCAGGCCGGATTGCGGCCCCGGCGCTTCTGACCCAAGCGGTGGTGGCGGTTATTTCGGCGCGATGACCATGACCATCAAGCGGCCCTCGGTTCTGGGCATCTGCTCGATCTTGATCATCTCATCCATTTCCTCGCGCACGCGGGTCAGGACCTTGAGCCCCAGTTCCTGGTGGGCCATTTCACGGCCGCGGAAACGTATGGTCATTTTGACCTTGTCGCCATTCTCAATGAACTTGCGGACGGCCTTCATCTTGACTTGGTAATCGTGCTCGTCGATGCCGGGCCGCATCTTGATTTCCTTGACCTCGATGGTCTTCTGCTTCTTGCGCGCCTCGTTCGCCTTTTTCTGCTGCTCGTACTTGTACTTGCCGTAATCGAGCACCTTGCAGACAGGTGGGCTCACCTGGGGGGAAACCTCCACCAAGTCCAGGCCCGCCTCTTCGGCGATCTCTAGAGCATCTTCCAGGGAAATCACGCCGTGGTTCTCACCTTCGGCATCGATGACGCGTACCGTTGGCACGTCGATTTCATCGTTCACCCGCGGACCATCCTTGGTCGGCGGCTGATTAAAAGGTCGTCTGGCGATGTCGCCGTCTCCTATCCAATTATAACCTGTACGAGATCGAAAATTCCCCGCGCCGCCCTGCTCTAGTCGGCGGGGCTTTGCGCTTCGCGGCTCAGTCTAGCAACAGCCTCTTCCAGTGCAAGGATTTCCTGATCCTTGCCGCCAAGCCTTCTCAGCGCCACGGTGCCGTTTTCCGCCTCGCGCGCGCCGACGACCATGATCGCCGGCACCTTGGCGTGGCTGTGCTCGCGGATCTTGTAGTTGATCTTCTCGTTGCGCAGATCGGCCTCCGCCGTCAACCCGGCATCGGCGAGCGCCGCCGCTACCTGCTCGGCATAGGCGTCGGACTCGTTGGTGATCGTCGCCACCACCACCTGCAACGGCGCCAGCCACATGGGAAAACGCCCGGCGTAGTGCTCGATCAGGATGCCGATGAAGCGTTCGAACGAGCCCAGGATCGCCCGGTGCAGCATCACCGGACGGTGTTTCTCGCCGTCCTCGGCGATGAAGTTGGCGTCGAGCCGTTCGGGCAGCACGAAGTCCACCTGCAGCGTGCCGCATTGCCAATCGCGGCCGATGGCATCGCGCAGTACGAACTCCAGCTTGGGCCCGTAGAAGGCGCCTTCGCCGGGGTTCATCACCAATTCGGCGCCGGCGGCGCGGCTGGCGTCCATCAACGCCTTCTCGGCCCGGTCCCAGGTTTCGTCCGAACCGGCCCGCGTTTCCGGGCGGTCGGAAAACTTGATGACGAAGTCGTCGAAGCCGAAGTCCTTGTAGATGGAGGCGAGGAGGTCGATGAAAATCTTGGTCTCGCTCTCGATCTGGTCCTCGCGGCAGAAGATGTGGGCGTCGTCCTGGACGAAGGCGCGCACCCGCATCAGCCCGTGCAGCGCGCCTGACGGCTCGTTCCTGTGGCACGATCCGAACTCGGCGATACGCAGCGGCAACTCGCGATAGCTCTTCAGCCCCTGTTTGAAGATCTGTACGTGACCCGGGCAGTTCATGGGTTTGATGGCGAGGATCCTGTCCTCGGCCTCCGAGATGAACATGTTCTCGCGGAACTTCTCCCAGTGGCCGGAATCTTCCCACAGCGAGCGGTCGACCAGTTGCGGCGTGTTCACCTCCACGTAGCCCGCTTCGTCCAGGCGCTTTCGCATGTAGTTCTGGATGGTGCGGTAGAAGCGCCAGCCCTTGGGATGCCAAAAGACGGAGCCCGCCGCCTGCTCTTGCTGGTGGAACAGCTCCATCTCCCGCCCGAGCCGCCGATGGTCGCGTTTCTCGGCCTCTTCGAGCATGTTCAGGTACTGGCGCAGTTCCTTCGGGTTTCGCCAGGCCGTGCCGTAGATGCGTTGCAGCATCTCGTTGTTGGAATCGCCCCGCCAATAGGCGCCGGCCACCTTCATCAGCTTGAACGCCTTGCCGATCTTTCCCGTCGACGGCATGTGCGGGCCGCGGCAGAGATCCGTCCAGTCGCCCTGGGTGTAGATGGAGACGTCCTCGTCGGCGGGCAGGTCGCGGATGATCTCGGCCTTGTAGATTTCACCCTTGTTCTTGAAATACGCCGCCGCCTCGTCGCGGTCCCAGACCTGGCGCACGAAAGGGGAATCGCGATCGACGATTTCCGCCATCTTGGTCTCGATGGCTTCCAGGTCGTCGGTGGAGAACGTCTCGTCGCGGGCGAAATCGTAATAAAAGCCGTTTTCGATGTTGGGGCCGATGGTCACCTGGGTGCCGGGGAACAACGCCTGCACGGCTTCGGCGAGCACGTGCGCCGTGTCGTGGCGGATCAAATCCAGCGCTTCCTCTTCGTCGCGCTCCGTGATGATCGCCACCTCGGCGTCCTCGGCGATGACCGTGGAGAGGTCCATGACCTTTCCGTCCAGCCGGATGGCCATCGCGGCCTTGGCCAGGCCGGGACCGATATCGGCGGCGACGTCGGCGCCGGAGACCGGCTGATCGAATTCCTTGATTGAGCCGTCCGGCAACGTAATGCGCGGCATGTCACGCTTCCTTCTACAAAAATCGGTGGAACCC
>Ga0070729_10006465_pt1 | contig 11544 bp, 9 predicted proteins | sample tdDd472_FD_66725 | JGI IMG/M metagenome (GOLD analysis project Ga0070729, IMG submission 66725) | Marine sediment microbial communities from the Atlantic coast under amendment with organic carbon and nitrate - tdDd47.2 | ecosystem: Environmental > Aquatic > Marine > Coastal > Sediment | place...
AGTCCTCGAGACTGGCGCTCAACTGGGGGCTCGCTTTCACGACCGGCTCCTCGACTGAGTGGCGTTGTCCCAGGGTTAAAAATTTAACGCATATTCTGTGTCGGTACAAATTGTTTTTGTTGAAGCAAAGAGTTTATTGAGGCACGAAACCTGGGGCTAACCCATGGGGAGCACCCCCGACAACTCAGAATAGCCACGGCTTTGTCACCGATTGTGACATCATTCTGGTCGGTTGGATGCGTCGTCGAGGTGTTGAAGCAGAAACTGATAGTCCAGTGCTTCATCGGCGGAGAATTCGAGGAGGTGTCTGGGCCAGAACTATCCGGATACAGCCAGGGCCCCAGGCTACAAGGATCACCGAACACGTCAATCCCTGGAGGGCAAAGGGGGACAACAAGAAACCAGTTATTCCACGAAGATTGTTGATAATCTCGGGCTTCAATTGGGGCCCTCTCCTATGCCGCATATTTCAAGTCATGGCACCGGTTGATCTTAAGCGCCCGAGTCTTCAACTCCAACCAGTAGTATTGACTCCATCGACCTTCCAATCCCACCTGAGCGACAAACAACCGCCTCCCCATGATCTCATCCACCGTCAATCGATGACTACACAAACCTATTAGCTGAGCAGGTGTCTCCTTCACGCCTCGCACCCGCTTCGGCTTCACATAGTTTTTCTGCACCAGGAAGATCGCCAGCTTGTAAGCAGCACAGTTACGACGCTTTGAATACGAAATAGTCTCCCGCTTGTGCCCCGCTTCAGCATGCCGGATCAACAGGTCCAATAGGTTGATCTCAAACAACTTGTTCAGCCGGTCTCGGATATCCTTCGAGCTCGTCACGATGTGAATGATCTTGCACGGAAGACCTCTCATTGCCAGCGGATATGCTCTGTGGTCATCACTGTGCACGATCATCTCAGCCACATCAGCTGTCAGGTAAGCCAGTAGCTCCCGCACATCCGTGCGCACAGCCTGAGGATCAGGCTTACCCCGGATCTTCTCCAGAACCGCCCGTTTGGCCTTCTGAGCCTTGGTCATCCTCCCCGACCTGCGCACCTCACTGTCAGTGAAGTAGGGGAAGAAGGCTGTTTCCCTGTCTACCGCGACATGGAAGTGGAACGGGTGATACTGGCTCTGCTCGAAGGAGACAAACCCGTCGATGGCGATATCCCTCAGGACAGGCTTGTTCTTCATTTGCTTGGCATGGAAGAGAAGGCAATGTCGGCCCAGGCGATAGATCTGTCGATCGACTGTTGCTGGGGACACACCCAGATCGAAGGCCACCTGACTGTTGCAGGCCCCTGAGATGACCTTGTTCATGAGCTTGCCGATGATATCGGGTCGGCGAAGCCAATAGGTGGTGGAGAAGGTCTGACTACTGAAGGTGACACCGCAGTGCTTGCATTGAAACCTGCGGATACACCGGGGGTAGGCCTTCCGGTAGTAGTAGCCGATCCTTCTCCATTGCCAGCCTTTGAGCAAGGGATTGTGGAAAAGGCAGTTACGCGAAGGGCAGTGGGGTGGCGTCCACTCTACTTTGTGTAGCTCATGATTTTCCATGCAGCAAGAACTGCAAGGACAGAGCCGTCAACATTCTTCGTGGAATAACTCAAGAAACCCCGCCTACACGAGGTTTCTTGCTAGCTGTCCAGTATCCAGTCCGTGGCGGAATCAGTCTTCCGAATAGAGCTTCTCGATGCCAGCCAGGTTCTGCCGGATATCCCAGATCACCTGGGCCACCTTGCTCTCGCTGAGGCCGACCAGATTCATGAGCTCGACCTGAGAGGCCGGATCGAAATCGGTGCTGAGATCAATGGGCTCGCCATGGCCGATGTGCCAGGTATTGACGATGGCCTGGGCAAGTTGAAGAACCCGAGCACCGGCGACCGCCTCCTCTTCAAGAGACTTGTGGTGATCACGGATGGCGCTGATGATCGATTCGGGCAGGCGCCATTGACCCAGGATATACTCGGCAAGCTCGGCGTGGTTCAGGCCCACGGCCTCGGCTTCTTCATCGAGGGTCACGTTGCGTTTTCCGGCCTCGGCATCGAGGAAGTCGTCGGTGATCAGCTTGCCCACATCGTGGAGCAGGCCGGCCACGAACGCTTCTTCGGCATGCAGCGGTTTCTGGGGTAGAGCCTCGATGAGGGCCCGGCCAGCCAGGCCCACGGCCGTGGAATGCATCCAGTAGCCGCGGCTGGGCTCGAACGCGTAGTTCTTCAACCGTAAGCGGGTCAGTCCCTCGGTGCTGACAGCGAAGACGATCTTCTTCATGTTCTCCAATCCCACCAGCACCACGGCCTCGGGAATGGAGTGGATACTGCGGGATTTCCCATACATGCCGCTATTGGCCAGCTTCAGCAGCCGGGCCACCAGGGCCTGGTCCTTGCTGATGACGGCCTCGAAATCCTTGGCCGAGAAGAACTCGCGATGGGAGAGCTCGAGAAACTCGGACACCACTGTCGAAAGGCTGGGCAAGTCCTCGATCCGGGTCAGGACGTCCAGGTTAACCTGGCGCCAAGATGTGTTGCTATCTGGTTTTACCGTGGCCGTGGTCATGGACGATGGCTCCTTGGCATAGTGCATTGGGCGATACTTGAACAGGCACGATCGAGACCACTGCACGAATCACGCCAGGTGATCGAACGAGCTGGTCCATTCATTCATTCGGCATCTGGCGGGAAAACCTGAGCCTGGGATCAGGCGTCGAGCTCGGGGACTTCGCGGTCGGGGTCGATCTTTTGGCCACATCCATAGGCATCTCGCAGGCGCGGGACCGGCGGAGCCGTGGAGACGCAGATCAACAGGAAGATGAAGAGCCCCAGCACCAGGATCAGCGGGACATAGCCCGGCATGCGGCCGAGTTCGAGGATGTCGAACCAGCTGTCGCCGGCATCTCGTTGCTGGAAGATGACCACCAGGATCCAGCCCACGATCTGGGCCAGGAACAGGGAGCCGTAGACCCGGGCCAGACGAGCCCTGATAGCCTGGCGCATGGAGATGTGGAAGTGGGGCAGGATGAGGTCCTCGGCCACGCACTTGCCCCAGTCGGCCTGGGGGCTCTCGAGGTCGCGGCGGAGCATGGGACCGTAGAAGTTCTCCTCCACCATGCGGAGGCGGGAGTGGAAGAGGTCGAAGAAACGGAAGCGCTGGGCCTCGAGGACGAGGAAGAGCAGGTTGGCATACATGCCGGCGATGAGGGTGAGGGCCGCGAACTCGGGGTTGTTGACCGCGAAGGTGATGATACCGGCGGTGGAGACGATGGCCCAGTTGGTGGTGGTGTCCAGGCGGAGGCGCCAGGACAGGGAGCGCTGGAGCTCGCCCCGATAGAGATGCGCCATGGCGGTGATGTATTCCTGGCGCTCGAGAGGGGTTTTCTCGAATTCGGGATAGTAGTGCTGGTTCTCGTTCATGGTTGCTCCAGGAAACCGGGATGCGTCGTTATCTAGTCAATGTCAGGCCCGTCGGGGAAAAGCGCCATCCAGGGCATCGCGCAGGATGCCTTTGACTTCCTCGTTGAAGTCCTTGCCGATCATCCATTCCAGGTAGCCGCGGTCGCGCGGGTTAGCCACCATGTCGCGGAGCGTGCGCCCCTCGTGCTTGCCGAAATTAAACGCGGCATCACCCGATTCGGTCCAGCGGAATTTGCGGGAACGGTCCACATACTTGCCCTCGTCAGGGTTGCAGAAGGTGTGCAGGGCCTCCGAATCCTTGGGGATCTCGGTGTAGCGGCCGACCTGCGCATCGAGGACGTCGAGGGTGGCCGTGGCATCAACCAGGGCCGAGTGGGCGCCCGGGAGTTCCTGGTCGAGGTAAAAGCGGACGGCGCCCTCGAGGGTGCGGCGTTCCATCTTCTTGAAAATGACCATGGCGTCGAGGAGGCGGCGGCCCTGGGCGATGAAGTGGCCGCCCTCGCGCTTGATCTCGGCCTCCAGGAGCGGCAGGTCGAAGCGGACCATGTTGTAGCCGGCGAGGTCGGCGTCCTTGAGGAACTCCTCCACCTCGGCGCGGATCTGGCTGAAAGACGGCTCGTTGCGGACGTGCTCGTCCTTGATGCCGTGGATAGCGGTGGCCTCGGGCGGAATGGGGCGCTGGGGGTTGACCAGGGTGCTCAGGGTGCTGCGCTCGCCATTGGTCTCGACCCGGATCAGGGCGATCTGGACAATGCGATCCTTGGACGTGTCGATGCCGGTGGTCTCGAGGTCGAAGCAGACCAGGGGGCGGTCGAGGTGGAGGTGTTGCATGGGCGGACGGCTCCTGGGCTGGGGGTTCGTTTGCAGTGTAGCAGAGCGGGTGGGGATTGACCATTCGACTCGGCGGCCCGCCCATCAATCGCCCTCGTTCGACCCCGCTGATCCAGGAAGTTCAAACAACGCCATCTCGGGCTCCGGGTAGATCGCATAACTCAGATACTTGATAAAGGCGACCAGTTCATCATTCTCATACAGGGTCGAAGTGACAGGAAGCTGGTGGTCGGGATCCACGGCCAGAAAGATGACGTAGGGATCTTCTCCATAGGAGTAGAGTTCCAGCTCCCGGTCGACCGCCTGGAAGGTCTTCGGCTTGACACCACGACCCTTCATGAACTCCAGCTCGCATCCGAATTCGTACTCATTCAAGAAATCCGGCATACTGGGGTTTCCAAAGACGGGGGCGATGAACTTGGATTCCGGATCAGGGTCTTCGATGTGGCGAATCCTGCCATCGAGCCTGTTGATCTGCCAGACATCCGCCTTGTTCACGATCACCAGGGCGTGGATGCCACTTTTCGGATTGGGTGCTTCTTCCAGGCGTCCATACCGATCTCCATACCGATACAGGGTCTTCGGCTTCGTCGCAAATGATCCCTCCTCCACAGAGGGTGTCGCATTGCGAAACTCGATCATGATCATCTGTTCCGGTGTGCAAGCCGCCCACGCCAGCTCAGGCAGAAGGAACGCCAGGACCAGGAAAGCCAACCTCTTCATGTTCTCTCCCGTGGACCAGAGGACATTCCCGAGATCCCAAGAAAAAGCCCCCGATTCTCCGTTGAACCAGAGGCTCCTCTCATGGTTTTAAACCTTATGCAACCACTCCGGATGCAACGCACTCTCCCCCGAGTGAATCGACCCCAGCATGTCCCGCAGCTTCCCGGTCACCGGACCCTCGCCACCATCGCCGATCACCACGTCCTTCCCCTTGGAGTGGATCTTCCCGATGGGCGTCACGATGGCCGCGGTCCCGCAGGCGAATGCTTCTTTCAACTCGCCGCTCTCGGCCCGGGCCAGCACCTCGGTCAGCACCGGCGCCTCCTCCACCCACTTCAGTCCCTGTTCCTGCACCAGGGTCCCCACGCTGTCGCGGGTGACGCCGGCCAGGATGGTGTCGCTCACCGGCATGATGGGCGCGGTGACCACGCGGTCCTCGTAGACGAAGCAGATGTTCATGGCGCCCATTTCTTCCACGGTGGCGCGGGTCATGGCGTCGAGCCAGATGATCTGGTCGAAGCCCTCGCTCTGGGCGCGCTTGATGGGCAGCAGCGCCGACGCGTAGTTGCCGCCGGTCTTGGCGAAGCCCACGCCGCCGGGGGCCGACCGCACGAACTCGGTCTCGGCCTTGAGGTACAGGGGCTTGACGCCGCCCTTGAAGTAGGTGCCCACCGGGCCGGTGATGATGTAGAAGAGGAAGCGGTCGCTGGAGGCCACGCCCAGGCTGGGCTCGTGACCGATCATGGTGGGACGGATGTAGAGCGAGCCGGGCTTGGGCGCGATGAACTCGGAGTCCATGTCCACCAGCAACTCGAGGGCGCGCAGGAAGAGGTCGGGATCCACCGCCGGCATGCACATGCGTTCGGCGCTGCGGTTGAAGCGGGCGATGTTCATGTCCGGGCGGAACATGTGGGCCGAGCCGTCCTGGGGATTCTTGTAGGCCTTCATGCCCTCGAAGATCTCCTGGGCGTAATGGAGGACCTTGGCGGCGGGGTCCAGCATCAGGGGACCGTAGGGCACGATACGGGGATCGCGCCACTCGCCGTCGATATGTTCGAGCATGAACATGTGCGGGGAGGAATGCTTGCCGAACACGAGGTTGTCCCAGTCGGGGGTATTCACGGGGTTCGGATTGCGTTCGATGCGGATGTCCATGGGCGGCCTCCTGCTGAAACACGAGATTCACGGGGACTCCAAGGTTGCACCAACGGGGCAGTCAATGCAAGATCCGGGTGATGAAAACGCCACCATGAAATGGGTCGACCCGGTACCGGTAAGGTCAGCTTGGATCTAGAATGAGTGAACCCACGAGTCTCCCCGCCGTTCCCGCCCGTAGCCGCATGGTCCTCGGCATCTTGCTGGGTCTGGGCCTGGTGCTGCGCCTGTGGTATTGGTGGCAGGTCCATGACACTCACCTGGTGACCGTTCCCTATCTCGACTGCCACGACTACGACCAGTGGGCCCGGGCGCTCGTCGCCGGCGACTGGGGCCGGGGCGAGCCCTACTGGATGGGTCCGCTGTATCCGCACTTGCTGGCCTTGAGTTACGCCGTGTTCGGGGTGGGGTCCCTGGTGCTGCCGGTCATCCAGATCCTGGCGACCCTGGGCTGCGTGGTTCTGGTCTACATGCTGGGTCGGCGCTGGCTGGCATCGGAGACCGGGGCGCTCCTGGCGGCCGCGCTGTGGTCGTTCTACGGTCCCCCGGTGTTCTACGCGGGTTTCCGGCTCATGGCCACGCTGGTCACCGTGTTGCTGCTGTTGGTGGCCCTCCAGGCCTGGCGCGCCGGGCAGCATCCGCGCGGACGCTCATGGTTTGTGCTGGGGCTCCTGGTAGGCATCACCGCTACGACCCGAGGCAACGTGCTCGCCCTGCTGCCCATGCTCCCCCTGTTCCTGCTGCCGGGGCGAGGGCTGGACCGGCGGACCATGGGGCGGCTCACCGCCCTGCTCGTGGTGGGCGCCGGCCTGGCTGTCATGCCGGTGACGGTTCGCAACCTCACGGTCGGTGGCGACCTGGTCTTGCTCACCAGCAATGCCGGGGTGAATCTGCTCATCGGTCAGCAGGCCCAGTACGGTGGCCGGTTCGGACCTCTCTCCGAGAAACCCCAGTTCGAATTCGACCCCACGGGCCGCGCGCTGTTGCAGGCCGAACTTGGGCGCGATCTGACCCCTTCGCAGGTCTCGCGAGAACTGTCGCACCGCGCCGTGGAGCGGATCCTTCGTGAGCCCGGTGAGATGGTCAAACACTATGGACGCAAGGCTTACCGATTCTGGAGCGGGTACGAGTTGCCGCAGATCTTCAGCTGGAACTACTGGCGCGGCGAGCACATGGCGCTGCGCTTTTTTCCGGTACCGTTCGTATTGCTCGGGGCGCTGGGGTTGGTCGGGGTGACGGTGCTGAACTCGGCGGCTCGGCGCCAATGGTTGGCCCTGATCGGAGCATGGTTCCTGGGCCTGATGCCCTTCTTTCCCACGGCCCGCTATCGGGTACCCATCACACCATTGCTGGCCATCACGACCGCCGCACTGATCCTGGCCCTGGTCGGCGGCGTACGTCGTCGGCAGTGGCGGCAAGTCGGCGTGCGGGCCGGAGCCGCGCTGCTGCTCATCGTCGCACTCTGGCCCCGGTGGGGCGCCTTCGATCCGGCGGACGAGACCTGGCACAACCTGCTGTCGGTGGCTTCGCGGGCCGCAGACGCCGGTGATCGACTTGCCATCCTACAAGCCTGTGCCGAAGCCGAGGTCGTGCGGCCCGGTCTAGCTGAAACGCCCTACCGACAGGGCGGCTACCTGGAGAAGGTCGGCGATGCGACTGGGGCTCTCAACGCCTACGAGGAGGCCGTGCGACGCTTACCATCCAACGCCTTCGTCCTCTATCGTCGGGCTCGCACCCTGGTGGGAATGGGCCGGCATCGCGAGGCCCTGATCGGCTATGCCGATGCGGCGGCGGCCGATCCCGACTGGTCCTTTCCCTGGCATGGCATGGCGCTGTCCCTCAAGGCGCTGGGGCGGAAAGAGGAGGCTGTGGCAGCCTTCGAAAAGGCCATGGAGCTTGAGCCTGGTAGGTCTCGATATCGCAGCAACCTGGCCTCGCTCCTTGCCGAGATGGGTCGACTGGATGAAGCCGAGGTCATCCTGTCACAGCTCACGAGCGACTTCCCCGACTATGTGCCCGGCTGGTTCAACCTGGCCCTGGTGCAGTCGCGTCTTGGCCAGAAAGAAGAAGCGCGGCTCACCCTGGAGCGGGTGGCCGCGCTTCCTCATCTTTCCGTCCTGGAGCGCGAGCAGGTCTCACGCCTCCGGGCCAATCTCGATGGCCGCTAGTGAGGCTCGTCTTGGATCACTTCACCAGCAATGGATTCTGCGGCCCCGTTCGACATACTGAACTGTCGTTGAACAGGTCGCAGGATTGCCTGCCGCACCACGAAGACACCACCCAGGCGCTGCCCCATGAGGAACGCCAGGCGTCCACCGGCGGGATAGCCTTCCTTGCCGGCATAGGCCTCGTCGATCCAGACCACATCACTGCTGACCTGGAGTCGGGTCCCGTCCTCGAGGGCCCAGGCACCGAAACCATCCGCACGCAGCACACCCTCGGTGAACACGTAGCGCGGTTGCCGTGTCTGTTGCTTGTGGGGAGCCTTGCGCTCCTTGAGGCCCAGGGATCCGCCACCGAAGGCCGCCAGGGCCCCGGCTGCCAGCATGACGAAGGCCGCCAGCAGCAGGTGTCGTAAGAGTCGTTGGTTGTTACCCAGCATGATCGATCTCCTTCATTCCACGGTCGCCGGGGTCAGTCCCCGCTCGGCACGCTGACGTAATCGAAGTTTTCCTGCCAGGCCTTCACCATGAGGTGGAAATACGACTGGCCGATGGCCTGCACGGTGATGGTGGCGTCACTGGACTGCACGATCACGGTTTCATTGACGATATCGACCACCGGTCGCGAGGCGACTCCCTGGCCCAGGTCGACACTGCGGTTGCCCTCCCAGTTGTCGTCCTCGCCATCGTCGGGCACCGACCCGTTGCCGTAGTCCATGCGATAGAGCCAGCTGTTGCCGCCGGCGTCGCAGATTTCCTGGCTGGGAACGAAGGAGGTGAAGAAGACGGAACCGGCCACCACGGCCGCTGGCTCGGTCACGCGCTCACCATCGATGTTCTCCAGGCGGATGTACCAGCCGTCACCGCTGGTCAGGTCGTTGATGTTGTTGGTTTGATCCGTCAGGTTGAGATACTCGCGGTTGTCGTTCTTGTCGAAGATGCAGCAGAAGATATTGTCCTCGCGGGTGGCGATGTCCGCCTCATCCACGTAGGCACCCGTGCCGAAGTAGATGTTCATGGCCCCACCCTCGGCATAGGCCGGCATGGGCGGCGAGGTGATCTCGACACTGGTGTCGGCCCACAGGCAATACTGATCCCAGGATGCCGGGTTGGGGCTGCCGTTGAACCGTAGCTTCCAGACATGACCGAGCATGTCGGCCACATAGGCGACGTCATGGTTGCCGTCGAGATCCGTGTCCACTGCGCGTGCACCCGTGGCCTTGTTGCGCCGGGAGGCGTCGGTGGCCAGGGAGACCGTTCCCCAGTGCGCGCCGTTCTCGACATCGTAGACCTCGAGCGAAGCCAGGCCTGTCGATTCATCCAGGCCGGAGCCGATGAGCACCATGGGCTTTTCCTGGATGACGGCGAACTCGACCATGCTGGCGAACGGCTTGTCACCGGGCAGCGTCACTTGCCACAGCACCGAGGGGCTCGAGGGATAGGTCACGTCGAGGGCGAAGTAGCTGGCGCCGCCCTGGCGTCCGCCACCCACCAGGATGGTCTTCCACTGGGTGCCGATCTTGCAGTCGCGCACGGACGGCGTGAGGTCCACCGAGTAGGAATGGCAGTAAGACGTGTCGGCGATGGTCGGCAAGATGGGCAGGGCGAACTCGGGGACGAAAGCCCAGCGCTCGTCGCCGGTTTCGGACTCGAAGCAATGGAGCATGCCGTCGTTCGCACCGACATAGACCATTTTTTCGCGGTTCTCATGAAGCGTCATGAAGTTCTGGTAACTCTCGTCCTCGGTGAAGTTGGACGGTGCACCCACCACGACGGGGGTGGAATGGATCACATCGCCCAGCTTACGCCCCTCCCGGTCACGCAGATCGGTGACGTAGTCACCACGAGTCCATTCGATGATGTCGGCTGTTTCGCCCGAATCGGCAAGATTCATGGCACTGGTGAGGCTGGTGGCCGAGCCAACGGTGAAGGGGTACTCCGTGGACCCGATGGCCGTGAAGATCTCGCGACTCGAAGGGTTCCGGGCGGCCAGAATAGCGCCGGCTTCCCAGATGGGGTGGTCCCCGTCCTCGTAGGGCAGGGTGAAGGCTTCGAGATATCCGTGCCAGTTGGAAGGCAGGAACTTGCCGCGATACAGGCGCTCCTCATCGCCGCGCTCGGTGGAGACCACAGCCACGGCCGCGCCCGTGGAAATGCGGCTGATGATGTCGACCATCACCAGCTCGAGGCTCGTCCACAGATCCACCGCGTCCTCGGCCATGAGGTAGAGACCATCGCCGTTGATGGCGGTGTCGTAGAGAATGTTGGCGTCGACACCGAATCCGATGGTGTAGCTGATCACGTCCTGATCATCGTCGAGGTCGCCACGCAGATCGTTGTGGCGCATGTAGTAGGCCACGTCGTCGAGGTGGTCGCTGCAGTCGTAGCTGTTGGCGTCCGGGGACCCGATGCTGGTGCAATTGCCGGGGTCGTTGCCATCGTTGTCGGCATCCCAGAGGTAGCCGCTCACCGAGGTGTCCTTGGTCGGGTAGCCGTCGGTGATCACGATGCAGAAGTTCTTCTGGCAGTCGGCCACGATGGGCGCACTGGCGTCAGTTTTCTTGAAGTAGTTGAGGATGGTTTCCATGGTCTCGCCCAGAGGCGTCCAGGTGGTGCCCTGCAGGGTGTTGACCTTGTTGAGCAAGGTGGCCTCATCGGTTCCGCACTCGGCAATGACCTGGCCGGCGGCACTGGTGTTGAACTTGGTCAGGCCGAAGCGCACACGCTCCGAACGCTGGATGATATCCGACACCACGACGTGAGCCACATCCATGCGGGTCCACTGGGGAAGCGTGGCGCGCTGTTCGTCCGTGGCGTGGTAGAAGATCCAGTTGAGGTAGTTGCCACGGTAGCGACCGTTCTGCATGTATCCCTTGACCAAGGGAGCCGTTGGAGAGGATTCGCTGGCTCCGGCGGGACGCCCAGAGATCTGGTTCGGGGCGTAATCTTTGGATGTACCCACGTAGTAGGTCTTGGTCTCGACGAATGGTCCGTCATAAACCGTGCTAACCTCAAAATCCGTGTGCAACATGGCCGCGTTCATGGAGCCGCTATTGTCGAAGAGCACCATGACATTGGCGTCGATGGACCCCTGCTGAACGAAGAGGGGAATCTGGCATCCGAAGGCGTCGGCCAGCACCGGGGTCGCTCCCACGGCCAGCAGGACAAGCATCGTTGTCAGGATCGGAATGAGGGTTCGGATACGCATCAATATCCCTCCCGGAATAGACGGCTGGCGAGGAGGTCGACATCACTGCG
>Ga0070729_10006468_pt1 | contig 11537 bp, 14 predicted proteins | sample tdDd472_FD_66725 | JGI IMG/M metagenome (GOLD analysis project Ga0070729, IMG submission 66725) | Marine sediment microbial communities from the Atlantic coast under amendment with organic carbon and nitrate - tdDd47.2 | ecosystem: Environmental > Aquatic > Marine > Coastal > Sediment | place...
GTCCTCGAAGCTCGCGTAGCCCCGGTTCTCCCACACCAGCTGCAGGGACAGCCGCCGCAGGTAGCCGCAGGCCTCCAGCACCTCCGCCTCCTCCTCGGGGACGTAGAGGAAGTGGATCCCGGTGAGCTTGCTCTCGCGGGCCCAGTCCTCGATCACCTCCAGCAGGGTCTGGATCAGGGGCAGGCGGTCCTCGCCGGGGGCGACGAGGAAGTGCGCGCCGGGGACGGGGGTGAACGGCGGCATCGAGAGCAGCTTGGGGTAGTAGGGCACGCCGTGGGCCGCGGCCAGCCGCCACCAGCCGTAGTCGTAGATGAACTCGCCCCGGCCGTCGCCCTTGACGTAGAGGGGGACCGCGGCGACGAGCTCGTCTCCGCGCCAGCAGGTCGCGTGCACGGGCAGCGCCCCGGCGCTGGGGATCGCCGAGTCCTCCTCCAGCGCGCGGAGGAAGGCCCACTCGAAGCAGGGGTTGGCGGAGCCGACCAGCCGGTTCCAGGCAGCGGGCGCGACGTCGCGCACCCCCTCCGCGAACCGGACCCGCAGCGCCTCCTCAGTCAGCGGCGCCCGCCTGCTCGGGCTGCCGGGCACCCAGGCCGACCGGCTCGGGCTGGGGAGGGGGCGTCGTCTCGGTCCGGGGGCTGGGAGGCGCATGCCGCTGGGCGTGGGAGGCGACGACCTGGCGCATGATCTCCTTCTCGCTGCGCTCTGCCTCCGCCCACAGGCTGAGCGCGACCAGCGCGCACACCGCGCCCAGGATCATCGAGGCGCTGCCGCTGGTCGGCCAGCGCGTGACGTTGGCGGGCACGACCCAGAACACCACCGCCCAGCACACGAAGGACATCGCGAACCCGTCGTAGCCGCTGGCCAGGGCGCGGCGACGCGCGAGGCTGGGGGCCACCGGGGCGAGCTGGGGGTCGAGGCGCAGCTCGGCCCACATGCGCCGGTAGAGCTCCGTGGCGTTGGTGTAGCCGCTGAGCGGGGTCGAGACGCCGGGGTGGCCCTCGCCGAGGGAGTAGCGCAAGCCGTGACCGCGGAGCGCGCGCTGCAGTCGGCTCTGGAAGGCGCCCCGCGGACGCAGCCAGCGCGTCGTCCGCTTGCGCAGCTGACGACCCGAGGCGAGGGACAGCGCGCCGCAGGCCAGGATCAGCAGCCCGTAGGCGAACGCCCGCGGGGACCAGTCGAGGGGGACCGCCAGCCGTCCGGTGTAGATCAGGGGAAAGGTCAGCGCGAGGGTCGTCACCGCGCCGGGGGCGGCGAGGGAGACCGCTGCGTTGAGGGTGGTCGCGAGCAGGGATCCAGTTCGGGGGGTGTCCACGCGGGGATTCTAAGGCCTGCGACAGGGAGGGGGGGGTCGAACGTCGGGCGTGCATGCGCGAGCCAACACAGCAATGCTCAGTCCGGGGGGTGGACGTGGCCTACCGGTTCTTCGATCACACCGGCGACTTCGGCGTCGAGCTGGAGGGCGCGGATCAGGCCGAGGTCACCCGGGAGGCGCTCCATGCGTTCACCCAGCTGCTCACCGGCGACCTCTCCAGCGTGCGCCCGGAGGCCGAGCTCGAGGTCGAGCTCGAAGGCAGCGACCCGGCCGAGCTGCTGGTCGCCCTCGGCAACGAGCTGATCTACTGCTTCGAGGCCGAAGGCTTCCTCGCCGCCGACCTCGAGCTCGAGGAGCTGACCTCGCAGTGGGCTCGGGGGGTGCTCGTGGGCGAGGACTTCGACCCCCAGCGCCACCCGATCGCGCGGCCGGTGAAGGCCGTCACCTACCACCAGGCCGCCTGTGAGCCCGCCGCGACGGGCTGGCGCGGGCGATTGATATTCGACCTCTAGCCCGACCCTGGGGACCTGATGAGCCGCAAGCAACGCAAACGACGGGAGCAACGGGCCAAGCGCAAGGAGCGCAAGGCGGGGGCCCGGGAGCCGCGCCCGCAGGTCGAGCTCGCGCCGGCCCCGTATGCGGGGCGCAAGGTCCCCCTCGAGCGCCTCGACGCCACCCGCTACCGCGTCCCGCGCACCGGGACCATGCGCACCCACGGCGTGGTCTACGCCGACGAGCGGATCCTGCCCGACCTCGAGGAAGACCGCTGCCTGGAGCAGGTGGCCAACGTGGCGACCCTCCCCGGGATCGTGGGGCCTTCTCTCGCCATGCCGGACATTCACTGGGGCTACGGATTCCCGATCGGCGGCGTGGCGGCCTTCGACCCGGACGAGGGCGTCGTCAGCCCTGGGGGCGTGGGCTACGACATCAACTGCGGGGTGCGGCTGCTGTCCGCCGACCTCTCGGCGCCGGAGCTGGGCGGGCGCCTGGACGCGCTGGTGGACGCGCTGTTCAAGGCGGTGCCCGCGGGCGTGGGGTCGGCGCGGCGCGAGCTGGGCCTGGAGCCCGCAGGCCTGCAGGCGCTGATGCGCGACGGCCTCGGCTGGGCCGTCTCGGAGGGGCTGGCCAACGAGGCCGACGCCCAACGCGTGGAGGAGGGCGGGTGCCTGCCCGGGGCCGAGCCGCTGCGGGTCAGCGAGCGCGCGTTGGCGCGGGGGCTGAACCAGGTCGGGACCCTCGGCTCGGGGAACCACTTCGCCGAGGTCGGCGTCGTGGACGAGGTCTACGACGAGCAGGCGGCCGCGGCCTTCGGGCTCCGCGCGGGGCAGGTCACGCTGATGATCCACTCCGGGTCGCGGGGCCTCGGGCACCAGGTGTGCACGGACTTCCTCGCCGACATGCTCCGCGCCAGCGAGCGCTACGGGATCCCGCTCGTCGACCGCCAGCTCTGCTGCGCGCCCGTCGAGAGCGAGCCGGGGCGGCGCTACCTGCAGGCCATGGCCGCCGCCGCGAACTACGCCTTCGTCAACCGCCAGGTGATGACCCACTGGGCGCGACAGGTCTTCGACGAGCTGTTCGGCAGCCCGCTGCACACCGTCTACGACGTGTGCCACAACATCGCCAAGCTCGAGACCCACCGCTTCGAGGGCCGCGAGCGCGAGCTGCTCGTGCACCGCAAGGGCGCGACCCGCGCGCTCCCCGCCGGCCACCCGCTGGTCCCCGCGGCCTACCGCGAGGTCGGTCAGCCCGTGATCATTCCCGGCGACATGGGGCGCTACTCGTTCGTGCTCCGCGGCGCCCAGCAGTCCGAGCGCAGCTTCGGCTCGGCTTGCCACGGCGCCGGGCGGCTGCTCTCGCGGGCGGCGGCCAAGCGCCGCTACGGCGGGAGCAACGTCGCCGAGCGCCTGCGGAAGGAGCGCGGGGTGATCGTGCGCGGCGCCTCGCGGGCGACGGTGGTCGAGGAGGTCCCCGAGGCCTACAAGGACGCCGCCGAGGTGGTGGGGATCGTGCACGACGGCGGCCTGGCCGAGCGCGTGGCGCGGATCCGCCCGCTGGGCTGCGTCAAGGGCTGAAGGACCCGCTCGCAGCCCTGGACCGCGTCGCTCGTCGGTCACACCCCCGTGCTGGTTGCTGGACCTCCTCGCGCCTTGCCAGGCCCTCGTCGACGGGCTGCGAGTAGGATCGGGCGCATGCAGCCCTTGATCCTCGCCAGCAGCTCGCGCTTCCGCGCGGCGGTCCTCGAACGCCTCGGCGTCCCCTTCTCTTGCCAGGCCCCCGACTTCGACGAGGTCGACCCGGGCGGGCTGAGCCCGGCCGAGCTCGCCCAGGCCTTCGCGCGCGGCAAGGCGCAGAGCCTGAGCGCCGACGGGCTCGTGATCGGCGCCGACCAGGTGCTCGAGTTCGAGGGGCGGGTGCTGCGCAAGCCCGAAGGGCTCGAGGGCGCCGCGGCCCAGCTCCACGAGCTCGCCGGCCGCTCGCACACCCTGCACTCGGCCCTCGCCGTGTGGGACGCCGCGAGCGGTCGCTTGGAGGAGTCGCTGACCAGCGTGCAGCTGACCCTCCGTCCGCTGACCCTCGATCAGGCTCGGGTCTACGTGAGCCTCGACCGGCCGCTGGGGAGCGTGGGGGGCTACACCTACGAGCAGCGCGGGATCGGACTGTTCACCCGCATGGCGGGCGGCGACGACTCCGCGGTGCTGGGGCTGCCCTTGATCGAGCTCGTGCAGCTGCTCGAGCGCCAGGGCTGGGACCTGTTCAGCGCCTGGAGTGAACCAAGTTGAACAGCCAACCCTGGGAAGGGGTTGGCTGCTCGAGGTTCAGATCAGATCAGGTTGGGAGACCTTGCAGAGGCAAGATCGGGTTCAGGTTCTGCCTGTATGACGCGGCAGCCGGAGGGGGGTTCAGACATTTTTTTTTAGGGGCGGGGCCTCTCCGAGGCCCCTCGGGCTCGCGAGTGAATCGCTCGCCCTCACCCCAAGGGGCTGAGTGAGGGCCTCGCCATGGCTTCGGTGGGAGGCTCAGTCCCGGCGCTGAAGCAGCCGCAAGGGAACCACAGGGGCCTCCTTGGGGAGGCCGGGCCCCGTGTGGCCCTTCGAGGGCGTCGGGGCCGCGACCACCGGGGCAGGGCTGAAGCGGATGGCGCTGGCCGGGACCCGGGTGGGCTTGCTGCCGGCGATCAGGAAGTCCTCTCTCGAGGTCCGGAGCCACACGGCGTCTCCTGCCTCCAGCGGTCCGTCTGCGGCCTCGGTGTCGTGGCTCAGCCACCCCTGGAAGGCGTCGACGTCGATCCCGTCCTCGTAGCGCCAGCCACGAATCGAGAGTGAGCCGGCGGCGGCCTTGGGCGGGAGTGCGCCGCGCAGGCTGACGGGGCCCGCGGAGGTCTGGAGCGTGAGCTCGGTGGGGTCGTAGGTCCCGGTGACCTCGACCCGCTGCGGGGAGACCAGAGTCCGGATCGACACCGTGCGGGCCTCCCGGTCGACGCTCCCGCGCACGCGGATCACGCGCCCGGCGAAGTGTCTGAGCTTGCGCTCAACCTTGGCCTCGTCGAGGGTGAACCGCTCGAGCTGGCCGGCGGTCAGTTCGGTCACGATCCCCGTGCGCCCAGCTGTGGGGACCACGAACACCTCGTCCTCCGCGACGTGGACCTCGAGGGTCAGCAAGCGCGGGGGCTCGGCGATCGCCGTGCCGAGGGCCAGAGCGGCGATGAGGGTCAAGCTGGGGCAGTAGCGGAGCACGAGAGCGTCCTTCCGACGTCCAGTCGGCCTTGCCTCGCGCACGCCTCGTTCCAACCGGGATCATGGGGTTTAGGGGGCGGCTCGTGCGAGATGGGTGCGAATGCATGGGACCTAACAAGAAAGCGAGAAGAAAAGGAAGGGTGCCCCCTTGTCCTCCCTCACGCGGGAGCCTATCCTCCTCGGCTATGCAACTTTCCCTGGTCGTCGTCTCGGGGTCTTCCATCGGCGCTGTCTTCGATCTCGAAGGCAAGGGCAGTCACGTGCTCGGGAGCTCGCCGGGTTGCAGCGTGAGGTTGGTCGACGTTGGAGTCGCGGATCAGCACGCGCGGTTCGAGCTCGGACCCGACGGGTGGGTGCTGACCGACCTCTGCGGTGAGGGCTTCTGGATCAACGGAGTCCGCAAGCGCCACGCCCTGATTCAGCTCGGGGACCAGCTCCGCTGCGGGGGTGCGCGGGTCAACATCGTTCAGCACCGGGCTCTCGAGCGCCCCCCCGCGTGCTTGCGTGCGATCGCCGGGCCCACCCAGGGTCAGGTCTTCGCCGTGGGGCGCGGGCTGAGCCTGGGGCGCGCCACGACCGCGGACGTGCCGTTGCTCGACGCGCGCTGCTCGCGGGTCCACTGCCGGGTGGAAGCCCGCGATCAAGGCTACGTGCTGCTCGACCTCGGCTCGACCAACGGGACCTGGCTCAACCAGACCCGGCTCGACCCCGGGCGTCCGCGGCCGCTCGAGCGGAACGATCGAATCCAAGTCGGGGGCACGGTCCTGGAGTTCGACGTGCTCGAGGTGCGGCCCAACGCCGGTGACCGCACCAGCGCCGTTCCCGCCAACCACGAGGTGTGGCGCCGGGGGACGGCCAAGGTCGAGCCCGACGAGGTCCCGGTCGCCGCGCTGCAGGGCGACCTCTCGCGGATGGCCTTCGGCGAGTTGGTCCAGTTCCTCCACACCAGCGGCAAGTCGGGGCGCCTCTCGATCCTGCACACCTCGGGCGAGCACTCGCTGTTCTTCGACCGGGGCAACGTGATCGACGCCCGCTCTCCCCTGGACGAACAGCCGCTGAACGCGTTCTGCGGCATGGCCCGCCTGGGTTGTGGCGCGTTCGCCTTCCACGACGGTCAGGGCTGCGACCGGGTCACCATTCGCTGCCCCACCCCGGCGCTGCTCATCGAGGCCATGCGCCTGGTCGACGAAGCGACCCACATCAGCGGGTTCTAAACGGGCGCTCAGAATCGTGAGCGCCCGTTTGGCGCTACTTCTTCTCGAGCGCGTCCCCGAGCTCCTTGACCGCGTCTCCCAGCTCGTTGAGCGCCTGAGCCCCCCGCGCTTTGACCAGGGACCGCGCGATCTTGGGGTTCTCGGCGAACTCGCGGGGTCCCCACCCCCGGGTGTCGACGTAGGTCTTATCGAACCCGAAGGCGTCCTTCGGCACGCGATACAGGGCCTCTTCGGCGTGAATGAAGCGGTAGCTGCCGGCGTAGACCAGCGACACGCCGCCCGCCAGCAGCGCCACCGCGAGCAGGATCCAACGCAGCCGCTTGGGTTTGCTCTCCGCGCTCATCGGCCCTCCTCGCCAACACGATACCAATGTTGACGGAGCCCCAAGCCCGGGATAGGATTCCGCCTACCCAATGGGGGATTAGCTCAGTTGGGAGAGCGCCTGCATGGCATGCAGGAGGTCAGGGGTTCAAGTCCCCTATCCTCCATAGCCCCTCTGCTCAGCAGAGGGGCTATTTTCTTGGGTGGCCGGCCGACGCTGGCCTCACGGCTCGCAGCTGGGCTTCGTGGCGGCCGTTGGGGTGCCACGTCTCCTCGAGGCCGAGGATCTCGAGGTGAGGGGAGACCCAGGCGGCGAGCTCGCCGGGGGGCAGGAGGAAGTGCTCGCTGGGGTGTGGGTGTCGCTCGAGGTTGCGGCGGGTGGGCTGCGCGAAGAGGAGCACGCCTCCCTCGGCCAGCTCCCGCGCGGCGTGGGCGAAGAGGGGCCGCCAGAGGAAGTGGTGGCAGACGATCACCGCCCAGGGCCCAGACGGGAACGAGGCCTCCCCAGCGTCGATGGCGTCGCAGTCGAGCTCGAGGGTGGTCACGTTCAGGCCCCGGCGGGCGGCGGCCGCAGCGGCCTGTTGGAGGGCGACCGGGGAGACGTCGAGCAACGTCACCTCGAGGCCTCGCTCCGCAAGCCACAGGGCGTGGCGCCCGTTCCCCCCCGCCAGATCGAGGGCTCGGCCCGTGGGCGGCAAGTGCGCGGCCTGCGCGGTCACGAACACCTCGGGCGGACGTGGCTCCGCCGAACCGCGCTGCTCCCAGCGCGCGTTCCACTTGGTCCGATCGGCTGACGACATGACGACCTCCTCGGGCTGACCGACCCCGTCGCTATTCTGCAGGCATGAGCTCGTATCTGGCGTTCGATATCGAGACCTACGGGACCTGGTCGGACCTCAGCCCGCGGATGCAGGACTACCTGCGCACTCGGGACGGCTACCGAGGGCTCAGCCCCCAGGACTCGCGCGCAGCGCCTCAGACCGTGGGGCTGCTCCCCGGACTCGCGCAGGTGATCGCGGTGGGGTTCTGGTCGCCTACCGAGCCCCGGGTGCTGGCCCTCGACCCGACCCGGAGCGCGCCGCACACCCAGCCGCTCGACTCCGGCGTAGAGGCCACCTTCTACGCGGAAGAGACCGAGCTGCTGCGCGCCTTCTGGGGGGCGGCTCGCGCGGCCCGGGACCGAGGGGCGCGGCTGGTCAGCTTCCGCGGGCGTGGATTCGACGTGCCCATGCTCGTGTTGCGCTCGACGGTCCTCGGTGTCGAACCCAGCGTGGACCTGGCCCGACCGGGGTCGCTCGCGCCGCATTGCGACCTGCACGAGGTGTTCGGCTTCGACCAGGCGCGTCGGCCCGGGTTCTCCCTCGACTACTGGTGCGAGGTCTACTCGGTCTCGAGCCCCAAGGGCGGGCTCACGGGCGATCGAGTCGCCGCGGCCTACGAGGCTCAGCGCTTCGTCGAGATCGCGAGCTACGCCCTCGCTGACGCGCGCGCTACGGGCGAGGTCTTCGAACACCTCGAGCCCTGGGTCCGTCAGCTCGAATCGCGGTCCTAGGCTGCCCCGGGCGAGGGGCGCGCCTCAGCCGCGCTTCTTGGATTTGTGGACGTGGTGCAGCACGATCTCGGTGAGATGCCGGTGGTTGTGGACTTCGTGTGCCTTGGCACACATGTCGAAGTCAGGGCACTCGTAGCACTCGCGTTGCTTGTCGGGGTTGGTGATCCCCTGCTTCACAGGGACCCACCACTGCATGCCATGCCCGAAGCAATCCTTCATCCCACATCCCCGCTGAGGTCGAGAAGCTACCAAGTAGGTCTCACAACGGCAACGCGCTCCTCTCGCGAAGGGTGATTCCCGGCCCTAACCATCCACGAAGATGAGCGCCCACCTCGGGGAGGCGATGTCTTGCCCATGTCCTGTAGCCAGGAAGCGGATGGCCCATGCACAGGATGAACCCATCGTTCGATACCGAACCGGGTGAGCGAACGTGACTCAGTGCTTTGCACAACTTATCCACACTGGAATCCCCCGCGTATCCCCTGGCTCGGTAGTCGGATAGGAGTGTTAACCCACTGATTTATCGAATCTTGATTCGACCCGAGCGGTCTGTCGGTGGTCAACGCTAGGGTGGTAGGACCATGGTTGCCAATGGCGTCTTGTTGCTGCCTCCTTCGGCCTGGGCCATCCCCGGGCGGGGAAGTCACGTGCTCACGCCGCAGCGCGGCATCGTGCTTCCTCCGCGCTGGATTCGGCCCGATCCACTCATCTTGTTCGGACCCCGAATGGCCGGTCGTGACGACTCGATTCGTCTCGATCCTCAGGATCAGTGGCGACTGTTCTCCGAAGGTGGAGTGCGTTACCTGGACATCGAGACCACGGGTCTGGCCCACGACGCGCAGATCACCGTGGTCGGCGTGTCCAACGGCCGCCGGACGACGACCCTCGTCGCCGGGCAGACCCTGACCGCCGCCAACCTGCGCCTCGCGCTCGCAGGGGCCAAGCTCCTCGTGACCTTCAACGGGGACCGCTTCGACCTGCCGCGGCTGCGGACCGCGTTCCCTCAGCTCGACTGGAGCGTGCCCCACTTCGACCTCGCCCGAGAGGGCCACGCGGTGGGCCTCGGAGGCGGATTGAAGGCGCTGCAGCGCCGTCTGGATCTCCCGCGGGACCCGTCCCTCGACGGCTGCGACGGATCGCTCGCGCCCGAGCTGTGGGCGCGCTCGCAGGAGGGCGACGCGCGTTCTCTGAGCAAGCTCCGCCGCTATTGCCGAGCGGACGTCGAAGCGCTGATCGAGCTCGCGCCCGTCGTCTACCGACGACTCGTCTCCTAGCAGCCCGTTGAAGAACGGCGGGTCTGGGGAGTCCGGCTGCGCCGGGGGGTCCGCAGATCCGACCCACGTCCTCTGAGACTGGCCTCGGGCACCCTCCCCCTACAAGCGACGGCGGGAGTTGTAACGGCGCTCGGCCGGCTCGGTCGCTAGCCTCTCAGGTATGGACTTATTCGAATACGTAGGTGAGAGCGTCAACCCCGGGTCGGTCGGTGGGGTCGAGTTTGGAGACGACCCTCGGCGGCGACCCCCGCCCGACGCCACGAGTGTCCTCTTGCGCCTGGTGGTGTGCGCCATGGCCTTCGTCGGCGCCTGGTTCCTGGTGTTCGTCTACTTCGGCGTCGGCGTGAACGCTCACAACCTGGGGATCGCCGCAGTCGTGGCGTTCTCCTACGTGGGCTTGGGCTGGTTGATCCGGCCCCAGGCCGACTTCAGCAACATGGGCTGGGCGGGGGGGCTGATCGACAACCCGTTTCGCTATTCCGACGACATCAACCGCACGCTGCTGTTCCTCAGCATCGTCCTCTTCCCCGGGCGGCTGATCGGCGACTCGATCGGGGACGGTCTGAGGCTGGTGTTCGGGCGCGGCTGAGCCGGATCGAGTCGATTTTCCGGCGCCGCTTGAGCTGCCAGGAATCCGGCATACAATCGGACCCGTGGACGACCTCCTCGAGCAGCCCTACACAGCGCGTAGCGTCCTGGCCGCACGACGCCAGGTCTACGAGGACCTCGAGGGCGAGTTGGTGATCAGCCTCGACTTCGAGGAGGACGAGCCCGAGCGGCTCCCCCACCCCCACACGCGCGGTGGCCCGGTCGAGCCGGGCCACCTGCAGATCGCCTAAGCCTCTTCAATACTAGAAGTTGCGGCCCTTCTTGGCCTTCGGGATCGGCGCGGGACGCGGGCGCGTGCTCTCGCCTTGCTCCGGCTTCTGCTCCGGAGCCGCGGCGGGAACCTCCAGCGTCTGGAGGGTGGCCTTGCGGTAGAGCTGCAGCTTGCCGCCGGCGAGCAGCGGGGTGAGGTCTTCGAGCGTCTTGACTGGGCGGCCGTCACGGCGCACGAGCACGTCGTACTGCTGGAGTCCGTGCTGCGCAGCCCAGCCACCCGGCATGACCTGGTTCACGACCAGGCCACTCCGACCCTCGATGCCGAGCTGCGCGCGGAGCGCCGCGCTCGGAGAGCCAACGCCCATGCCCAGCCGCGAGCTCACGCCGCTGAACACTCCGTTGTTGTTGCCGTTGAAGGTCCAGACGCGCATGCGCGAGCGGCCGTTGCCCTGTTGCTGGTCGGGGCCGCCCTTCTGCAGCTCCTCGAGCAGCTGCTCGAACATCTTTCCCATGTCCGGCATCTGCTGGTCGAAGTCCTTCTGCAACTCTTCGAGCATGCGGTTCATGTCCGGCATCTCGGGGACGCCTGGGATCGGAGGCGGAGCGTCCGGCTGGGCGGGCTGCGGCGTCTGACCCTGGATCTTGCTGAGGGCCTCGCGCGCGCGGCTCGAGACCTCGAGGTCCTGACTCTTGGTCGCCTTCTCGAGGGAGGGAATGGCTGCCTTGCCCAGCTGGATCAGCTTGGCTTGTGCGGCGTCGCGGGTCTCGCTGGCGTCGGCGCCCAGGTCGCGGATCAGCGCGTCGATCTGAGCCTGGTCGACGTCTTGCGCCTCCGCCGCGCACACGACGAGGACCGCAGAGCAGGCGAGAGCAATGCTGCGATTCATGGTGGTCTCCTGTGGTGGGGGGTTAGAAGCGGAAGGTTTCGTCTTCGGCGGGCTCGCTCGCCCGACGGAGTTCTTCGAGGTTGTCACGCAGGTTGGGGAGGTCCTCGAGGAAGCGTCGCAGGAGGAGGTCCCCCGCAGTGGCTGGGGCCGCGCCACCCGAGGCCCGACCCACGGGGACCTGAGGGTCGAGGGAGCGCATGTTCCGCGGGCTGACGCCTGGGCGCAGCTCGGGGGTGGGCACGCTGGCCGCGATCTCGGGCAGCGCGTTGAGCACGTCCGCCGAGCTCTTGCGGGGCAAGGTCGGAGCGCTGGGCTCTTCTGCCGTCAGCGAGCGACTGGAGTCGCCGCTGCTGCCCCAGATCGCGCCGACGGTCACCGCGAACAGGAGGGCCGCGGCGGCGGCGAGGCCGTAGCGGCGCAA
>Ga0070729_10006470_pt1 | contig 11536 bp, 7 predicted proteins | sample tdDd472_FD_66725 | JGI IMG/M metagenome (GOLD analysis project Ga0070729, IMG submission 66725) | Marine sediment microbial communities from the Atlantic coast under amendment with organic carbon and nitrate - tdDd47.2 | ecosystem: Environmental > Aquatic > Marine > Coastal > Sediment | place...
GTCTGAGCTTCGACAGTGTGCAGTCGTTCGCGACCCCGCGGCGTCTGGCAGTCCTTGTAAACGGACTGCAGACCCGTCAGGAAGACCAGTTGGTCGAGCGGCGCGGCCCGCCCGTAAAGATTGCATTCGACGATGACGGAAAGCCGACAACACCTGCGGTGAAGTTTGCGGATGGCAATGGTGTTGCCGTTGATGAACTCGAAACACTGTCGACCAAGAAAGGCGACTACCTGATGTTTCGTGGTCAGGAGGCCGGCAAGACCGCCGCCGAGCTTGTTCCGGCGATGATCGATGCGGCTCTGCAGGAGCTGCCGATTCCCCGACGGATGCGCTGGGGCAATCTCGATGTCGAGTTCGTGCGGCCGGTGCATTGGGTGGTGGCGTTGCTCGGCACCGAAGTGCTTGATTGCAATATTCTCGGTCATGCTGCCGGCAGGGAAACCCGCGGCCACAGATTTCTGGCGCCCGGCCCGTTTGAGCTGCAAAGTGCCGACGACTACGTCGACCTGCTGACCAACCAAGGCAAGGTTATTCCCGGCTTTACGGACCGCAAAGAGCGCGTCTACCAGCTCGCCCGCGAGGCAGCGGAAGAAGTCGGCGGCCACGTGAATATTGAAGACGAGCTGTTGGAAGAGGTGACGGCACTGGTGGAATGGCCTGTACCCATAATCGGCGGCTTTGACGAAAAGTTTCTGGAACTGCCACCGGAAGTTCTTATCTACACGCTGCAGGAACACCAGCGGTACTTCCCGGTGCTCAACAACGACGGCCTGACAAACCGCTTTGTTACTATCAGCAACCTTGAGAGCACCGACCCCGAACAGATTCGGTTGGGCAATGAACGCGTGGTATTGCCGCGCTTATCCGATGCTGCTTTTTTCTGGGACGTTGACCGCAAGCAATCGCTGGCTGATCGCATCCCTGCACTCGACGCAGTGGTATATCAGAAAGGTCTGGGCAGCCTTAAAGACAAGACCGAACGTGTCGTGAAGCTCGCAGAGAAGTTTGCCGCAAGCCAGGGCGACGATCTGGCGCTGAGCAAACGCGCAGCAGAACTTTGTAAATCTGATCTGCTAACCGAACTGGTCGGCGAGTTTCCCAGCTTGCAGGGCCGCATGGGCTACTACTATGCGCTGCACGATGGCGAGCCGGAAAGCGTTGCTACGGCTATCTATGAGCAATATATGCCGCGCTTTGCGGGCGACGGGATTCCGGCCACAGCAGAGGGTCAGGCCGTTAGCCTTGCTGATCGCTTCGACACCCTGGCGGGCATCTTTAGCCTGGGCAAAAAACCCAGCGGCAGCAAAGACCCGTTTTCGTTGCGCAGGGTCGGGTTGGGGTTGCTTCGAATACTTATTGAAGCGCGTATTGATATCGACCTGAAAGAAGCTTTGTCGGCCGCCGTGGCACTTCAGCCTACTGAACCCAAGGATGGCAAAGACAACGTTGTCGAAGAACTTTATCAATTTCTCATGGACCGTTTACGGTCTTACTATCTTGATGGTCAATCTCCGTCGTTCGGTGTCGACGAGGTTAGTCCCGAGATGTTTGAGTCGGTCAGGGTTCAACAACCCGGTTCGCCGCTGGACTTCGATCAACGGCTTGCAGCGGTGGTCGAGTTTGCCGCGTTGGACGCTGCGGAAAGTCTGGCCGTGGCCAATAAGCGTATAGCTAATATATTGAAAAGCAGCGGTGACGATGCAGCGGCGAAAGTCGACCCTGCACTGTTGCAGGAGCCTGCGGAAAAGGCCTTGATGAGCGCCTTGGACAGCCTGAACTCCAGTCATAGCAAGGCTTTGGCGGCTAGAGACTATAGCGCCGTGCTACAGCAATTAGCAGAGCTTCGGGAGCCCGTAGACGCGTTTTTCGATAACGTCATGGTCAATGCCGATGACTCCGCTCTAAAGGCCAATCGTCTCGCCATGCTATCGCAGCTGCGAATGATGTTTCTCGATGTAGCCGACCTGTCGAGCTTATCGGCGTAGGGCGCATAGTGATTAACGAAGGCAACGCCCGCATCATCGTTCTCGACAGAGACGGGGTTATTAACGCCGACTCTCCCGACTACATAAAAACGCCGGATGAATGGATTGCGCTGCCGGGTAGCCCTGAAGCTATCGCGTTACTCAGTAATGCCGGATACCGCGTTTATGTAGCGACCAATCAATCAGGTATCGGGCGTGGTTTGTATACCGACGAAACCTATCAGGCGATTAACCGCAAGATGTTGGAAACGATTGAGAGTGCCGGCGGCAATATCGAGGCCGTGGTGTACTGTCCACACTCGCCGGAAGACGGCTGCGAGTGTCGTAAACCGAAGGACGGCTTAATGCGCCAGATCGAATCAATGACCGGCGAAAAGCTGACAGGCGCCATAGTAGTGGGTGACTCCGCTCGCGACCTAAAGGCAGCTGAAAGCGTTGGTGCCCAACGGTTTTTGGTGCTTACGGGCAACGGTAGAAAGACCGCTGAAGAGACCAACGACAGCGAGGTCAGGGTGTTCGACGACCTGCTGGCCATCGCGCGGGAGCTAACGGGTGCTTAGCTCAACCAGAACCTGGGTGTGGATATTTTTGTCGTCGATACTGATCGTATTGTTCGGCATACCGCTGATAGTTTTTCGTGTATTCGGGCGCAAGGCATCGTGGTTCTTTGCCGTTACCTGGGCACACTCTGTACTGTTTTTTCTGCGCATTATCTGCGGCTTGTCGTTCGAAGTTCGCGGCAAGGAAAACCTGCCCGCTGAACCGGGCATCGCCCTTATAAAACACTCGTCGGCGTTTGAAACGCTGGCGCAGCTAGTGATACTTCCACAGCAGTGCTGGGTACTTAAGAAATCGCTGATTTGGAGTCCGTTTTTCGGCTGGGCTTTGATGGCCCTTGGCGCTATTCCTATTGACCGGAAAACCGGTCGCAACGCCGTTGGCAAAGTTCTGGCAGCGGGCAAAGAACGCCTGGCGGACGGGATGTGGGTATCGATCTTTCCGGAGGGCACAAGGGTAGCTCCGGGCCAGACTAAACGCTGGGGAATTTCGGGAATTTTGCTGGCCAAAGAGGCCGGCAAAGCAATCACCCCTATAGCCCACAACGCAGGCTACTACTGGCCTAGAGACGGATGGACTATTTCGCCGGGCACGGTGATTATCGCTATCGGAGAACCTGTTCGGGTCGACGACGAAGACCCCCGCGAGTTCGCCGCGAAGCTACAGAACTGGATGGAAAACGAGGTCCAAAAAATAGCACCGGACCGCGTCAGTTAAACGTCGATATTTGAAGCCGACAACGCATTGCTTTCGATAAAGTCGCGCCGGGGTTCAACCTGATCACCCATCAGGGTGCTGAAGACATCATCAGCGACCATCGCATCTTCAATACGCACTTGCATTAAGCGCCGGGTTTCCGGGTTCACCGTGGTATCCCACAACTGATCCGGGTTCATTTCCCCCAGGCCTTTGTAACGCTGGATCGCCTGACCGCGACGTGCCTCTGCCAGCAGCCATTCGACTGCTTCAGCAAAACCGCTGATCTCTTTTTCTTTCTCGCCGCGAACTACTTTGGCGCCTTCCTGAATGAAGCCGTCGAGCTCACCAGCCAGAGATGCAATCGTCGAATACTCGGCCGACTCAAAGAACCGGACTGACAATTTAGATACCCGTTCAACACCATGCTTCACCCGCCGTACAACGATGCCCGCGTCGCCTTCTTCGGGGGTTTCCAGGCTCAGGCTGTAGTTCTGACCGGCACCGTTCATGGTCGCCTTCAGTTTAACTTCCAGGCCCGAAAGCCATTCCTCAAGCCATTGATTATCATTAATTTTATCGGTATCTACGACAGGCGCATACAGCAAATGGTTGAGCAGTTTTTCGTCGTACAACCCAGACAACCGCGTGACGATACTGAGTACATCCTGATACTGCCGTGTGAGCGTCTCCAGGGCCGGGCCGGAAATTGGCGGAGCCTCCGGCGATACGGTAAGGGAGGCGTTTTCCAGCGCTACCGACAACAGGTAGCTGCTGAGCTCGGCATCGTCTTTCACATACATTTCCTGTTTGCCGCGCTTCACTTTGTAGAGCGGTGGCTGGGCGATGTAGATGTAACCGCGCTCGATGAGTTCTTTCATCTGGCGATAGAAAAACGTCAGCAACAACGTGCGGATATGCGAGCCGTCAACGTCGGCGTCGGTCATGATAATGATCTTGTGATAACGCAGCTTGTCGGGGTTGAAATCTTCTTTGCCGATACCACAGCCAAGGGCCGTAATGAGCGTTCCGACTTCTGCAGACGACAACATTTTGTCGAAGCGGGCTTTTTCTACGTTAAGAATCTTGCCTTTCAACGGCAGGATTGCCTGGGTGCGACGATCACGCCCTTGCTTTGCCGAGCCGCCAGCCGAGTCACCCTCGACTATGAAAATTTCGGACAAAGCCGGGTCTTTTTCCTGACAGTCTGCAAGCTTGCCGGGTAATCCGGCGATATCGAGAGCGCCCTTACGACGGGTCATTTCACGGGCTTTGCGGGCCGCTTCGCGGGCTCTCGAAGCGTCAATAATCTTGCCGGAAATAACCTTCGAATCCTGCGGGTTTTCCATCAGGAACTGGTCAAGGTATTCAGCGACTTTAGTTTCTACGATGCCGCGCACTTCGGAGGACACCAACTTATCTTTTGTCTGCGAAGAGAACTTGGGGTCGGGTACTTTCACGGACAGAACCGCTGTTAAACCCTCGCGGGAGTCGTCGCCGGTAGGATTGCCACGATCTTTTTTCGCGGGTACTTCTTTTTCAATGTAGTTGTTCAGCGTTCGGGTTAACGCAGCACGGAAGCCGGCCAGATGAGTGCCGCCGTCTTTCTGTGGAATGTTATTGGTAAAGCAAAACATGTTTTCCTGATAAGCATCATTCCATTGCAACGCTGTTTCGACCACAACGCCATCCAATTCGGAAGTGAAGTGCATGATGTTTTCGTGAACGGCGGTCTTGTTGCGATTCAAATGCTCTACAAATGCCCGGATACCACCTTCGTACTCGAAGGTGTCTTCTGTACCGTCACGATCATCCTTCAGGTTGATTCGAATACCGGAGTTCAGAAACGACAGTTCACGAAGACGCTTCTTCAGAATGTCATAGACAAAATCGATGTTATTAAAGATTTCGGTGCTGGGTTTAAAGCGAACGGTGGTGCCGGTTTTATCGGTCTTGCCGGTTTCCGCCAAAGGCGCTAGCGGCTCACCCAGGGCATACTCCTGCTCGAAGACTGCGCCGTCACGATAGATCTTCAGGAACAGTTTTTCTGAAAGAGCGTTAACAACAGAAACGCCGACACCGTGCAAACCGCCGGAAACCTTGTAGGAATCATCATCGAACTTACCGCCGGCATGCAGTACCGTCATGATGACTTCTGCAGCGCTGCGCCCTTCTTCGGCGTGCATTTCAACCGGGATGCCGCGACCGTTATCAGACACCGTGACGGACTGATCAGCATGGATCGTGACATCGATATCAGAGCAGTGGCCAGCCAGAGCTTCGTCGATGGAATTATCGACAACCTCAAAAACCATGTGGTGGAGACCCGAGCCGTCATCGGTATCACCGATATACATTCCCGGTCTTTTGCGGACTGCCTCGAGGCCCTTGAGAACCTTGATATTACTGGAGTCGTAGGTGGTTTTATCGGACATTTCTTACCCTTTAAAGCAATCCCGAATTATAGCAGAGCAGAGAGCCTCCCTGCGTCAATAGAGAAGCTTTTCCCGGCCTTATTTAGGGCGGTATCCGCAGGGTTCAACGATGTGACGAAAAGCTGCGCCGGAACGTCCTGGAGGAGTCTCAGTAGATGCTCCTGATGATCCTTATCCAACTCGGCGGCGGGGTCGTCAACTAACAACACCACCCTGCGTCCGGATGTTTCTGCAACAAAATGGGTTTGCGCAACCACCATCGCCGCGCCGAGCAGCTTTTGTTGCCCCCGGGATAACCGGTGCTTGGCGCCGCGGCCATCGATCCGGAGCTTCAGATCTCCCCGGTGGGGCCCGATCTGGGTCGCCTGCAGCACCCGATCCCGTTCGATACCCGATTCCAATGCCTGCTGCAGCGTGTATTCGTCTTTCCAACCTTGATTATAAGAGATTTTTAAGTCATATGGTGTTATATCGTCTAATATCGACGACAATCGAGTCATAAAACTATCTAAATAGCTTTTTCGAAGAGAATCAAGATCATTTCCCGAATTTACCAGCATTTCAGTCCAAGCTTCGACCTCTTTGGGCGAACCGCCGGCACGCAATACAGCATTCCGCTGCTTTAACGCCGTCTTATATTTTCGCCAAACGTCTATGTAGCTGTGTTCCACGTGGAACACACCCCAGTCGATAAAACGCCGACGCTTTTCGGGGCCGCCCTGGATAAGTTCGTGAATTTCCGGATCTATTGCCTGAATAGGCAGAGCTGCGATCAAATCGGCTGATTTGGCCGTTTCGCCGTTGCACCGGATTTGCTTGGTTCCACGTGAAACCTCTATACCGAGACGGGCATCGAGCCCGCCTGTATCGGCAACACCGAACAAAACAAAGCTGTCCCGGTCGGCTGCAATCAGCTCTGTATTGGTCCCGGAACGAAACGTCCGACCACGCCCAATGTAATAGATCGCCTCCAACAGGCTTGTTTTACCCGCGGCGTTCTTTCCGGTAATTAAATTAAAATCGGGGTGGGCTTCAAGCTCCACCCCGTCGAGAAGTCGAAAATGGCTGGCGCGGAAGGTTTTGAGTGTCAATGGTCCAGCCGTTCAGAAGAGGATGCTGCCTACAGGCGCATCGGCATGACGACGTATTTGGTCGCGCTCACACCAGGGGCGTTAATAAGGCAACTGCTATTGGCGTCTGTCAGATTCACCTCAACTTGTTCGCCATCAACTGCGGCCAAGGCGTCGAGCAAATAATTCACATTGAAGCCAATCTCGATCTCGTCGCCACTGTACTCGACTTCGATCTCGTCCTCTGCTGTCTCCTGATCCGGGTTGTTGGCCTGAATCTTGATCTGGTTAGCCAGAAACTCCAGGCGAACGCCACGGTACTTTTCATTGGAGAGAATCGCTGCACGCTGCAATGCATGCCGGAATGATTCGCCACCAGCCAGCACTGTGTTGTTAGCATCTTGCGGTATAACGCGACCATAATCGGGGAAACGGCCGTCAATTAGCTTCGAAGTGAAGCGAATATCGCCTAACTCGGCACGAACGTGGTTAGATCCGATCGTGATCTCAACGTCACCCTCTTCTTTCAGGAGACGCTGCAGCTCCAAAACACCCTTGCGGGGGATGATGACCTGTTCTTTACCTGCATCCTGTCCTTCCAGGTCCAGCTCGCAAAGTGCCAGACGATGCCCGTCTGTCGCGACTCCTCGCAGAAGCTCACCGTCGGTTTCCACCAACAGGCCGTTCAGGTAATACCTGACATCCTGTTGGGCCATGCAGAAATGGGTTTTCTCCAACAAATGGTGAAGATCAGCCTGTCTTACCCGAATGCTCTGGCTGCCCTGGATATCATCAACAACCGGAAACTCCGATGCTGACAACGTCGACAGAACAAACTTACTGCGCCCTGAACGAACGTTGAGTCGATCGCCCTCAAGCGAAATTTCGACCGGCGCCTCACTTGGCAGTGCCCGGCAAATGTCGAGCAGCTTCCTTCCGGGTACCGTGATCTCGCCGTTAACATCCAACGATTCAACATCAGCATGTGCAACCAGTTCTACTTCCAGATCTGTTGCCGTAACCGTCAACTGTTCTCGTTGAGCAACCAATAAAACATTCGCTAGCACAGGCATTGTTTGCTTGCGCTCTACCACGCCGATTACGGCCTGAAGCGGTTTAAGTAATTCTTCTCTGGAAGCAGTCAGTTTCATCCCGATACCCGTCTATATATAAGTATGTATTCTTTAAAATAGTAGTTATTATTAGTGCAGCCGATTTGTGGTGATAACTCTATTTTTACCTTATTTTTCAATTATTTAATACACTTTTTAGTGCGTATAACAGAGCCGTTAAACCCTGCACTATCTGTGGATAAAATGTTTACCGTTTTGCCCGGTTAATTTATCCACAAGTTGTTCCCAAAGCTATTCAGCTTTCACCCACAACGTTATTCATGCCGTCAGGCTGCGCAGCAGGTTTTTGTAATCTTCTCCCACCCGAAGGTCCGATTCCCGCAGCGCTTCTATTCGCCGGCAAGCATGCAGAACGGTTGTATGATCTCTCCCGCCAAACGCGTCGCCGATCTCCGGCAAACTATGATTGGTCAGTTCCTTCGATAAGGCCATCGCAATCTGTCGGGGCCGGGCAATTGACCGACTCCGACTCTTGCCCAGTAAATCACCGATGCGAACCTTGAAGTATTCCACCACGGTCTTCTGTATGTTGTCGATAGTGACCATCCGCTCCTGAACAATCAACAGGTCACGCAGCGCCTGTTTCGCGAAACCCATCGTTATCGGCTCGCCGGTAAATTTCGAGTTAGCAATCACCCGGCGCAATGCACCCTCCAGATCGCGCACATTCGAGCGGATACGCTGCGCGATAAAAAATGCGACATCTTCCGGCAAGGCAATATTTTCGAGCTCGGCTTTGGTCATCAGGATGGCTACGCTGGTTTCAAGTTCCGGTGGCTCAATCGCCACGGTCAGCCCCCAGCCAAACCTCGATTTAAGCCGGTCTTCCAGGCCATCGACCTCCTTTGGATAACGGTCACAAGCCAATACAACCTGCTTTTGACCGTCCAGTAAGGTATTGAAAGTATGGAAGAACTCCTCTTGCGAGCGCTCTTTACCGGCGAAGAACTGGATATCGTCGATCAGTAGGGCATCGAGCGTCCGGTAGGTGTTTTTGAATTCATTTATCTTGTTGTGCTGAAGGGCTTTCACCATGTCGCTCACGAAGACCTCGGAGTGCACATACGCAACTCTGGCATCGGGCTTGGCCTCACGAATCTGGTTGCCTATGGAGTGCATCAAGTGGGTTTTTCCCAACCCCGTGCCTCCGGCCAGAAACAGCGGGTTGTACGCCAGCCCGGGGTTCTGGGCGACCTGCAGCGCCGCCGCCCGCGCCATCTGGTTGCTTTTGCCTTCAACAAACTGATCAAACGTGTAGCCCGGGCGGAGCCTCCCGCTCAGTATCGACTCCGCAGGCACGCTGCTTTCGATGCGGCCATGCGCGACCGGCTCCTCGCTGAACTGCTGCCCGACCTCGAGGCTGACGCTGGTGCCCTGGGTTTCTTCAGCCACGGTATCGCGGATTACGGTCAGGGCATTCTGGCGAACCCAGTCGACAACAAAGCGGTTCGGGGCCAGCAGGCGCAACTGCCCGTCTTCCTCGAGCGGCTGTAAAGGCCTGATCCAGGTATTAAACTGCTGCTCTGAAAGCGTTTCCTGTAACGCGCGGAGACAGCTGCCCCAAAGGGAGTTCTGCACGTGCGGCCCCTGTTCTGAAGTAGTGATGCGGTTGTACCTGAATTTTGCGGGTGTATGGCGCCGTTGCCCCGGCAACCGGTCTGCGCGACACCCTTTGTTATTGAGCCTTGGGAGTCTATACTCGTTTTGCAAAGTTATCCACAGGTAAAAAAACCCCACATAACCCGCTGGACGCCCCGAAAAATAATGCTTCCCTGCTGCAAACGGGTGTTGACATCAACGCCGTCCGTGCGTAATCTTCCCGCTCTTTTTTGCGGGCGTATCTTATTGTTTTCCGCGAGGTTTTAAAGCGCTATGAAACGTACATATCAACCAAGTGTAATTAAGCGGAAACGCACCCACGGTTTTCGGGCCCGTATGGCTACGAAAGGCGGCCGTCTGGTTCTTAAGCGCCGTCGTGCTAAACAGCGCGCTCGTTTGTCGCACTAAATTCTGACCAGATTCTGATTGACTGCCGGTTGCCCGGTTCAGGTCGAACATTCAGAGCGTCACGATTTCGGATCCCACCGACCTTAGATTCCTGCGAAGTTACCGGCTGCTTAATGCCCGGGATTTCGACGGTGTTTTCGCTAAGGCCGGGAAATCTTCTGACCGCTTTTTTACTGTCTTGTACCGATCCAGTTCGCAGTCCACCGCGCGTCTGGGGTTTGCTGTTGCCAAGAAAAGAATCCCCCTGGCAAGCAGCAGAAACCGGATCAAACGCCTGGTTCGCGAAAGCTTCCGTCATCATCGTGCGGTCCTCCCTCAAGTGGATATCGTGATAATGGCCAACCGGGCGGCTAATCAGGCTGACAATGCGGCGTTGACTGATAGTATTGCCGGCCACTGGAAGTCGATTTCCAAGTCGGCCTCCGCGAACAACTAATTCACCACTCTAGACGGAACGCTATAAGACAATGGATAACATCAGAGTCATTCTCTGGGCACTTTTCGCCAGCCTTATCTATGTCTCTTACATCGTCTGGCAGCAGGACTATGCGCCTGATTCCGCTGCGGAAACCGTTGCGGAACAACCCGCCAGCGCCGATCTTCCTGCTTCAGCACAAACATCTGTCCCGACCGACCCTTCGTCCGCGCAACCGAATGACGGCGAACTTCCGGCAGCAGTAGGTGCTTCTACACCCGAGTCTTCGGCTGCGTCCGGCGGCAAACGAATTCGCGTGGTTACCGATGTGCTGGATATCGAAATCAGCACTACCGGCGGCTCGTTGGTTAGCGCCGATTTGCCTGCGTACCCGCTGAACAAAGACAACCCAGACATTCCTGTAACACTGCTCACCAATAAAAACGGCGAAGTTTACGAGTTGCGTTCGGGCTTGCGCTCCGCCGCACAACCTCCGCTGGCCGAGGCCACTCATCTGGCCGAATTCTCCGCCGCAAGCGATGAGTATGTTCTTGGTGATGGGCAGGACGAACTGATCGTTCCTCTGGTATGGGAACAAGGCGGCGTTCGCGTTGAGAAAACCTACATCTTTAAACGCGGCTTTTACGGCATCGGCATGGTTCAATCGGTAGCGAATAACAGCGGTAGTGATTACCCGTTGTTTTCGTACCTGCAGCTGCAGCGCACCTACACACCTGTCGAACGCTCGATGTTCAATGTCGATTCGTATTCGTTCGACGGCCCCGTAGTGTTTGACGGCGAAAGCTATGACAAGCTCGACGCTGAGGACCTCACCGACGAGCCGCTGTCAGGAAGCTATAAGAACGGCTGGGTTGCCGCTATCGAGCATCATTTCCTGTCAGCCGCCATACCCGCAGGCACTGAGTCCTCTGCGTATACCGGCACCTTTGACGGCGACAAATACACACTGACCGTTGCCAGCCCTGTTGTGGTTGTGCCTAACGGCCAGATTAAAGAAATCAGTGCAAACTTCTTTATCGGGCCGAAGCTGCAGTCGCAGATGGAAGAGGTCGCCGACGGACTCAAACTTACCGTCGACTACGGAATTCTGGCCCTGCTGGCGCAGCCGCTCTTCTGGCTGCTGCAATTTGTGCATAAGTTTATTGGCAACTGGGGCTGGACGATCATTATCGTCACCTTCCTGATCAAGCTGGCGTTCTACAAGCTGACAGAAACA